>FWPV01004481.1_pt1 | contig 29603 bp, 23 predicted proteins | sample 2228371 | NCBI WGS metagenome assembly FWPV01 (sample SAMEA103939776, study PRJEB20133) | metagenome | reverse complement strand
GGGGGAGCCACCCTCACCCCGGCCACCTGCACCCGTCAGGGTGTCTCCCTACGAGGGAGAGGGGGCCTGCCGCGCCCGGCCGATTTTCGTGCCAGGGGGTGCGTCGGGGCGCGTGGGCACTCAAAATGAGGGGAGGGAACAGGGGTGGGGATTACTCCTCGTCTCCGCTGCCGTTCTCGTCCCCGTTCTCGTCGCTGTTCTCGGCGCTCTCTTCCTCGCGCCAGCGTTCCAACAGCCAGTTGCGGCGGTCCCGGGCCGATTTGCCCATCAAGGTGCTGATCACCTGGTTGGCGTGGTGGACGTCATCCACCGTGACCCGGCGCAGGCTATCGTTGAACGGGCCATTGTTCCCGACCCGGAAAACGGTCTCACGCAACTGCTCCGGGTTCATCTCGCCCAGGCCCTTATAACGTTGAACGGTCACGCCGTCCTTGCCCCATTCTTCCAGGATGGCATCCCGCTCGCGGTCGGAATAGGCGTAGCGGGCCTTTTTGCCCTTGCGGATCAGGTACAGTGGGGCCACGGCCACATAGAGCTTGCCCGCCTCCACCAGGGGCCGCATGTGCCGCCAGAACAGCGTGTAGAGCAGGGTGCGGATGTGGTCGCCGTCCACATCGGCGTCAACGAGGATACTCACCCCCCCATAGCGCACGTCGTCCACGCTGAAATCAGCCCCCACGCCTCCGCCCACGGCGGCGACGATGGCCTTGATCTCGTTGTTGCTCAACAGGCGGGTGAGCTTGACCCCTTCCACGTTGAGGGGCTTGCCGCGCAAGGGCAGGATGGCGTGGTAACGCCGGTCGCGGGCCATCTTGCACGAGCCGCCGGCGCTATCCCCCTCCACGATGTAGAGGATCGTCTGGTCCGTGGGCGTGCCCTTGCTCACGTCGGCGAGCTTGCCGGGCAGGCCAGAATCGGCGGCGTCCAGCACGCTGCGCCGGATGACCAGGGAACGGGCCTTGCTGGCGGCCACCCGGGCTTGGGCCGCCGCCTGCGCTTGCTGGACGATGGTCTTGCCCAGCGGGATCTTTTTGCGCAGCACGTCCAGCAGGCCCTCGTAGAGGATGGAATGGACGATGCCCTGCACGTGGTCGGAGGCCAGGCAGGTCTTGGTCTGGCTGGTAAAGTGGGGGTCGGGCATGGAAAGCTTGAGGACGGCCGTCAGCCCGGCCAGGGTATCGCTGCCCTTGATGCTGGCGTCTCCCTTTTCCTTGCCCAGCTTTTTCTCAGTGGCGAATTGGTTGATGGCCTTGGTGACCGCGCTCTTGAAGCCGGCCACGTGCTTGCCGCCGTCCGGCGTGGGGATGGTATTCACGAAGGAGACGATCTCGCTATCATCCACGCTGGTGTGCCACTGGAGCACCGCCTCGATGCGCACCCCGTTTTGTTGCCCGCTGATCTCGATGGGCGCGCGATGGATGACCCGGCGTTCTTCGTTGAGCCAGCGGACGTACTCCACCAGGCCGCCGTCGTAGCGGAAGGTTTTCTCACGAACTTTTTTCTTGCGGGCGTCCTTAAGCTCCACGGTGACGCCAGGCAGGAGGAAGGCGATGACCTGCAGGCGCCGGGCCATCGTGTCAAAGTCGAAATCGGTGACGTCCATGAAGCGGGCGCTGGGTTTGAAGGTGATGGTGGAGCCGGTGCCCAGCCGCTTGACGGCGTACTTTTTGATGACCTGGGCCTCGTCTGGGGCGCCCACCTGCCCGACGGGTTGGCCGGTGGCCGGGTCCAGGATCTGGACCGGCGTGACCGGTCGGCCGTTCTCGTGGCGTTGGAAATAGATCACCCCATCGCGGCGCACGCGCACCTCCAGCCACTCGGCCAGGGCGTTGGTGGCCTTGACGCCCACGCCGTGAAGACCGCCCGAAGTGGAATAGCTGCCCTCCTTGAACTTGCCCCCGGTGTGCAATTCGGTAAAGACCAGTTCCAGGGTGGGGCGGTTCTTCTCCGGGTGCATCCCCACTGGAATGCCGCGCCCGTCGTCGTCCACCGTGAGGGAGCCATCCGGGTGGATTTCCACACGGATGTGCTTGCACGCGCCGGCCAGGGCTTCGTCCACCGAGTTGTGGCAGATGACAGGACCCGCCCCGCCCACAAAGTTCTCTCCACCTGGCACGGAGAGGTCATATACCCATGGGTGCTCATAGTCCTCCACCCGCTCGACCGACTTGACTTTCAGCAGCCCCAGATCGCCAGCGAGAAAGGCGTCACCCTGGCCTCGCAGGGTCACCGTTCCCTCCGTGATGAGATCGTGTAACAACTCACGAGACACTCCCTCTTGTCCCCGGCGACGGCGGGCCAGCAGTTCCGCATCCCCACACGTCTCCATGATCTCATCCATGGGCAGGCGATGGATATAGGATGCATAGGTGTTCCAGTAGAAATCGGTGCGGCAAGGATCTGCTTGCTGGCGGCATATACGAGATCGCATTTGTTCTTTATACTGGGTAGTTACAACGTGATTCATTTCCGCCTGTTGTGGTGCTGACCATTGGGCTGACCAGGTTTTGTCCAGAGAACTCAGAAGATAGCACAGCCCCACTGCCAGTTGGGGGCTAGACGTGACGAAGGAAAACTTTTGCCTGACATCGTCGTTCGGTGAGGTGCCCGCAAGCAGATGCTGGGCGAAAAAGTCACTGGGATGTCCGTCACCCGCCAGATAAGCGATCAGGTAACGCTGCCGCAACATAGGGGGTAGGTTGAAGATGAGGGGTGGGACAGTTTTGAGCGTACTGCGCCCGCCGGCTTTGAACACCGCTTCGAAGAGCAGGGCGACAAAGTCGCAACTGATCTTGACAATCCTTGCCGACTGGTGAACGTAATTGGGGCGCACCTGGTGGCTTAGGGTGCGCTCAACCAGCTCGACGGTGTACTTGATCAGCGCTGGCTCTTGCACCCCAAAACTCAAGACCACAGACCGGTACCCCCGATGTTGGGTCACACAACCCTCAGCCGCGTACAGCCCCAGCAATTCCACCAACGCTTCGTCCACTGGCAAAGTGGAGGGGAGTTTAACATTGCGGTTCCCCACCAGCGAGACCTGCCTGAGGCGATCACGTTGCGCCTGGTCGAGCAAGCGTAACAGGTTAAAGGGCAAATAATCATACTGTTTGTAGTCGTAAAGTCGCCGCAACCGGCCCAAGTGAGGACGCAAGGCGGCCTGGATGTCGTCATCCCAGGCGGCTCGGATATGATACAAATAGACCCGTTCGGTCTGCTCCGGCGGCAACGCCAGCAACTCGTCCACCAGATTGACATACTGAGTGTAGCGGGGCGGCTCACACCAGCGGGCCGGCACCACCACGCGGTCGCCTGGATGCAGCTCGTCCCCCCGGATGGGCACTACCTCCCCAGCCCTGAACGTGAACAGCGAATGGTAGGGAGTGATCTCGATCTGACGATTGCCGGTCAGGGTGATGCGATAGATGTCACTGTTAACCCGATGCCGGATCAAGGCCGAGACAGGGCGGTACTGAAGCCGGTAATCCTGAGGATCGAAAGCCAAGGCGTGCAGGGAGAATCCCTGGCGCAGAATCTCCACCTGATCGCTTCGCTCCACGTGGTCGTCATTGGCCTCGATGTAGCTATCCACGATCTTGCCAATAGGCTCAAGGCACGCCAAGTCATCCTGTAGCACAAAAACGGGGGTGCCCCAGGTCAGGCTGTTATCCACCAGCTCGTAGGCCAGGTGGTGCAGGGCATCCAGGCCCGTGCCCCCGACGTACATGCCGGGGCGGCGCTGGATGTTCTCCGGGTACTCCAGCACCTGAATGTCCTTAGTGTCGTAAGTGGTGATAGACATGGCCTTTCCTCCCGACGACGAACCGCCGACCGCTTCCAGCCCAATTATAGCACAAATGTTCTATTCTGGCAATGGGGTCACGTGCCCACAAGATGTAGTGGGTATGTGTTCGCTGCATCCCACAAGTTGTGGGGAGCGTCGAGCCACGTGTGCCCTTATTGTACACGGTGCCGGGCGATCTGTAAAGTGGCGTGGTGGGGACGCGGTTTGACAAACGGCCGGGGCTGGACTATACTCAAGCCGGAAAGAATCGAACCGGAGGAGGAGCATTGGCCGGATTCTCCCGTCGCTGGATGGTCCTGTCGCTGATCGGTTTGCTGCTCGTCTACGCCATCAGCGCGGCGTTTTTCGTCATCTACCGCGAGATCAACGTGGACGAGGGCTGGTATCTGCTGGCGGCCCGGGAGGTGGCCCGGGGCCGCGTGCTGTACGCCGATTTCGCCTATCCCCAGGCGCCGGTCTTGCCCTACGTCTACGGCCTGCTGTTGCTGCCTGTGGGCTACCGGCTGCTGACCGGGCGCATCCTCACGGCCCTCCTGGGTCTCGTGGGTGCTGGCCTGACGGCCTGGCTGGCGGCTCGCTTGCCAGTTGATGGCGAAGCCAGGGGTGACGCGCGGGCTGGGCTGTTGGCCCTGGCCCTCTTGGCCTTTCTGCCCTACACCATCGCCCACTATACCAGCACGGCCACGTATTCTCTGGCCTCGCTTTGGCTTCTGGCCGCGTTGCTGGCCGCGTCTGCCCGCCGGCACCAGGCGTTTTGGGGGGCTGTGGCGATGGCGGCCGTTATCGTCGCCGCCGGGGCGCGCATCTCCCTGGCCCCGGCCGCGGTCGTCCTGCCGATCTACCTGGTGGCGGTGGCGCAGCACCGGCGACACGTCCTGCTGGCTATCCTCACCGGAGCCGCTGTGGGCCTCGCCGGGGTCTGGGGACCGTTCTTGCTGGCAGACTCGCAGGCCACCTTCTTTAACAACTGGGGCTTTCACACCACAGAGATGGATCTCGCCACGCGGCTGGAGATGGCCTGGGGCGTGGTCGTGGGCACCGTGACCGAGTTCCCCACCGTCGTGCTGCTGCTGGCCGTCCTGGCCGGGGCCGGCCTGGTGGGCCTCCGGCGGGCGTCGGACCGGCGCGCAGCCCTATATCGGGAGGCGCTGCCGCTGACCATCGGGGCCATCGTGCTGGCCGTGGGCCTGGCCTCCGCCAGCTCGTATTACCACAACTTGGTGATCCCCCTGGCCTGCGCCCTGGGCGGCTACGGGGTCGTTCGCCTGTGGTCAGCCACGACTGCCGGGAGGTCGGTGCGCTGGCGGCAGCTTGTCATCGCCCTGGTGACCGCGCTGCTGGGGTTGGGCTTTGTCTTTCAGCTCACGACGTGCTACGACCGGCTCCTCCTGCGGCCGCTCCGGGATGGACGATTGAACGTCTCCCTGGACCGCATCGCGCAGGCGGCCGCCTATGCCGATGCGCACAGCACGCCCGGCACGCCCTGGCTGGCCTTCAGCACGGACCTGGTGATGGACGCCCGGCGCGACGTGCTGCCCGGCCTGGAGTCCGGTCCGCCGTCTTATTTTCGCTACGGCGAGACGGCCTGGTGCCGGCGGTTCCGCGTGGTGAACAACGACATCCTGGTGGGGATGCTGCACAGCCGGTCGGCGAGCCTGGTCGCCCTCACCGACGAGGATTTCACGCGGGTGGGCGAGGGCCGTGACCAGATCCTTGAGGCGCTGCGTGCCAGCTACTATCCCATCCGCGAGTTCGACCGGTATGGCCAGGCCTATGCCACGCTACACCTCTACGTATCCCGGGGCCAGATGGAGCCGGTGGGCGGGCCGTTTGTCCCCCTGGAGGTACGCCTGGGCGACCGGATCGCGTTTCTGGGCTACGACCTGGCGGCAGAGACCGGGTCCCCAGTGCCCCCAGACACGCCCCTGGTGGTCCGACCGGGCGACACTTTGCACCTGACGCTTTACTGGCGTTGCCTGCGGCCCATCGGTCAGGACCTCAGCGTCTTTAACCACCTGATCGCGGCCGACGGCCAGCCTGGGATGCACGGCCAGGAGGATGGCACGCCGGGCCACGGCTGGGCGCCTACATCGAGCTGGGCCGTGGGCGAGGTGATCGTGGACCACTGGGCCATCTCGGTGTGGCCGGATGCGCCGGCTGGGGAAGACACGTTGGCCGTGGGCCTCTATGACCCCGGGACTGGCGCGCGCCTCCCCGTCTTTGGTCCCGGCGACGTGCCCTGGGGAGACCATTTGCTCCTGGGGCGCATCCGCGTTGTGGACTGACGAGAAGGGCCACCGTTCTCCGGTCAATCTCCCGGCGCGCCGGCCCTGGCCCTCAATCAGGCACCACCTCCCAGAAGTCCAGTTCCGACCGGGCCTGCTCCACGAATTCGTCCGGGACGCGGAGGTAGAGGCCGGTGCCCTCGGCCAATACGGTTCCATCTGGCAGTCGAATCTCACCCCGGGCCTCATATGCCCGCGAGCGATGGCGCGTCACCTCAGCCACGATGGTCAGCTCCTGGTCCAGCGGCACTGGCCGGCGGAACCGGACCTCCAGGCGGCCGGTCATGGCCCACACCTCCTCGCGGGTCAGCACGCGGCCCATCACCTCATCCAACAGGGTGCTGATGAGGCCACCGTGCAGGCAACCAGGGTAGCCCTGGTGCTCCGGCCGGGGCCGGAAGCGGGCGACACACCGGCCTGCGTCGTCGGTGTAGAAAAAGAGGTGCAGGCCGATGGGGTTCTCGATCCCGCAGACGAAACACATGCGCGAGTTGGGCTGTTTCTCCATAGCTTCTCCTTGAAATAATGGCCTTCTTGCTCGCGGCGGGCATGTTACCCGCCGTGCCCGGCGCGGGTTAAAACCCGCGCCGGGTATGATTCGCGCCGGGTGGTATTTTTTGTATCCAGGGGTGCGCCGGGGCGCGTGAATGTCCCCTAAAAATAGTGGGGCTGGCTCGTCGCGCGCCATCATACCCCAGCCCGGTGTTCATGTCAAGCCATCCGCGGGCTGTCCTACCCTTGTAGATCATGGGGTATTTGGTGTATAATCTCGACGAGAAGAACGCGGAGGAGGAAAATCATGCTAGATGAGCTACTGTCCAGGCTCTCGGAGGTCCTAAGCCCGGCTGAGCGGGATCGGCCTCGGGACAAATTGCTTCAGGCCCGCGCGTTGCTCCGGGACGGCCAGTTTGCCCAGGCCGCGCCGCTCTTTGAGGAGCTTGCGACCCTGGCCCGGCAGAACAACATGCCCGGCCTGGCGGGCGAGGCCGCGCTACGGGCTGCCCAGTGCTACGTCCGGTCCGGCAACATGCCCCAGGCCGATGAGCGGGGTCACGATGCGGTGCGATTCCTGATCCAGGCCGGGCATTACGAGCGCGTGGCCCAGGTCGCGCCGCGCATCATCCAGGCCCTGGAGCGCAACGGTCGCCAGAGCGAGGCCCAGGCACTGCGCGAGGAATTGCGCCGCGCCGCGCCCGGGGCGCGCCGACTGGGGCGGCGTCCCGTTGGTCCTCTGCGGCGGCGCTTCGGACCGCCCGAAGCGCGTCCCCTGGTGCAGCGGCAATTGCCCACCAGTTGTCCATCCTGTGGCGCCCCCGTCCGCGCGGACGAGGTGGACTGGACGGGGCCAGCCAACGCCGCCTGCGCGTATTGCGGTGCCGGCCTCCAAGTGACCATCCACAAGATCGAATGAGCCAAGGCATGAATCCGCGAGTGGACGAGCGATTCTCCCTGGAACCATCCAGCCGCGTATTCGTCCATTCGTAGATTCGTCCATTCGTAGATTCAGCATGACCGACCTCTCTGACCTGGAAGCCATCATTGGCGTGGCCTTTCACGATAAATCGCTCCTCATCCGGGCCTTGGTCCATCGCTCGGCCCTGAACGAGCAGTTTGACCTGGCCCCTTGCTCTAACGAGCGGCTGGAGTTTCTGGGCGACGCGGTGCTGGGGCTGGTGACGGCCGAATACCTGTATCATCGCTTCCCGGAGTACCGGGAAGGGGATTTGACCAACCTGCGTGCCGCCCTGGTGTGCGGTGAGGCCCTGGCCCAGTTCGCGCGCCAGATCCACCTGGGTCAGTTCCTATATCTGAGCAAAGGGGAAGAGGCATCCGGGGGCCGGGACCGCGAGGCCAGCCTGGCTTGCGCGTTTGAGGCGTTGGTGGGCGCCATTTACCTGGACCAGGGGCTTCCAGCGGCCCGCCGTTTCCTGCAACGCTTCATCGAACCGGAAGGTGGCCGAGCCGTGCCCTCTCTGGACAAAGACCCCAAGAGCCATTTGCAGGAAATCGTGCAGGGCAAATATCAGCGCACTCCCCGGTATCGCACGGTAGCCGAGGAAGGCCCCGATCATGCCAAGATATTCACCGTAGAAGTCTTGATGGGGGACCAGGTGTTGGGCCGAGGCACGGGGCGCAGCAAACAGGCCGCGGAACGGGCCGCAGCCCAGGCAGCCCTGGACGAGTGGGATTCGCGTCAGGGACTCCTGTGAAACGCTTGCTGGTTACCGGCGGGAGCGGCTACCTGGGGCGTCAGCTCGTGCGTGCGGCGGCTGCGGCCTGGGAGGTGCATTTCACGTACCACCAGCACGCGCTCGAGGTCGCTGGCGGCACCGGCCACCGGCTGGACATCCGCGACGCGATGGCCGTGGACCGGCTTGGCGCCGCATTGCGACCCGATGCGGTGATCCACACGGCCTTTAGCATGGACCCGGCCCTCCTGGACAGCGTCATCGTGGCCGGGACGCGCCATGTGGTCGCTGCCGCCGGGCGCGCCAACGCGCGCCTGGTGCACCTGTCCAGCGACGTGATCTTTGACGGCGAGCATGGGCCATACACAGAGGCGGACGCGCCCAGCCCCATCACCCCGTATGGCCGGGCTAAAGTGGAGGCAGAGGCCATCGCCACAACGCATCCGGATGCGGCCATCGTGCGCACCTCGCTCATCTTTGGGTTCGATCCGCCGGATGCGCGCACGCGCTGGGTGCTGGACAGCCTGCAACAGGGCAACCCCATCACGCTCTTTACGGACGAGCTGCGCTGCCCCATCTACGTGATGGACCTGGCGGCGGCCGTGTTGGAGCTGGTCGCGGGCGACTACCGGGGTATCCTGAATGTGGCCGGCCCGCAGGCCCTCAGCCGTTACGAGTTCGGCGTGCTCACCGCCCGGGCCTGGCACGTGGACCCGGCGGGCATCATCCCCGGACGCAGCGCAGAGAGCGGGCTGGTTCGGCCCCGCGACTGCCGGCTGGACATCTCACAGGCCCGGCGGCTTTTGCGCACGCCGCTGCAAGCGGCGGAGGCTGTGCTGCAGGCGTTCAAGGGGCCGCATCGGAAAAACCACTGTGGAGTTCAAATCGTGGACGTGTTCAAGGACTACCAGGCCGCCAGTGAGTATGGGGTGGGCTGGGGGATTAGACCCTAAAGGTCTTCAAGACCTTTAGGGTCTGGGTCCTGGAGATCGAACATGAGCCAAGACCCTCCCACTTACGAGGAATTGCGGGCGCGGCTGGAACAGGCCGAGGCGGCGCTGGCCGCCCTGCGCCGGGGCGAGGTGGACCTGGTGCAGGGCGAGCTCGGCTCCCTGGTCGTGCGGCTCAAATCTCTGGTCGGAGAGAACGAACGGCTGGCGCGGGAATGGCAGACCACCTTAGACGCCATCCAGAACGCCATCTTACTGACCGATGAAACGTATACCATCGTTCACTGTAATCTCGCCGCCGCAGAATTGTTCGGACAGCCCCTCGAGCAGATGATCGGCGCCAAATGCTACCAGATCGTGCACCGGCAAGCTTTGCCGTATTACGCCTGCCCCTTGCAGAACGTCTGCAAGGAGAAAAAGCGCCAGATGATGATCTTTGAGCAGGACGGCCGCTGGCTCGAAGTGAGCGTGGACCCCGTGCTGGACACGTCCGAGAACTTTACCAGCACGGTGCATGTCATCAACGACATCACCGCGCGCAAGCAGGCCGAAGAAGCCCTGCGCGCTAGCCTCCATCGCCTGGATGTGCTCCATCGCATCGGCCAAAGTCTGGCGCAAACGCTCGACCTGCCCTCCCTCTGCCGCATCGCTTACCAGCACATTGCGCAACTGGTAGATTGTCCCAACTTTGGCGTTTCGCTCTATGACGCCGCCACGCGCACGCTGCGCGCCGAATTCATCCTGAGCGATGGCGAGCCGCTGGATGTCTCTCAACTTCCGCCGCTCCGCATTGAGGGCGAACCGCTGCGCGGGCGCGGCAAGGCGCTCGTCACCGGCCGGCCCGAAGTGGTGAACGACCTGGCCGCCGCCCGCGCCCAGAACGGCCGGGCCATTCACATCGGCAATGAGCGCATCCCGCTTTCGGCCCTGTACGTGCCGATGATTGTGGAAGGACAGGTGCGCGGCTTGCTGGAAATGCAGAGTTACCAACCCCAGGCCTACCAGGCCCAGGACATTGAACTGCTCGCGCCGATAGCCAACCAGATCGGCCTGTCGCTCGAAAACGCTCGCCTCTACCGTCGGGCGCAGCAAGAGATCGCCGAGCGCAAGCAGGCCGAAGAAGCCCTGCGCCACCTCGAGGAACTCTACGAAGGCATCGTCCAGGACATGACGGAGGGCATCATGTTGACCGACGCCGCGGGTCGGATCACCTTTGCCAATCCGGCATTGGGGGCGATGTTGGGGTATGCTCCCGAAGAGTTAATGGGCCAACCGTGGCAGGCATTTGTCCCGTCTAATCAACAGGCGATCGCGCAAGATGCCGACGCGCGGCGCGCAGCCGGTCAAAGTGATCGCTACGAGATCGAATTGCGACGCCGCGACGGAGCGCCAGTGGTCGTTATGGTCAGCAGCCGTCCGCGTTTCGACTCCGACACGGGTTATTTTGCGGGCACCCTGGCGGTATTTACCGACTTTACCGAGCGCAAGCGGGCCGAACAGGAAAAGGAGAAACTCCAGGCTCAGCTCGCCCAGGCCCAGAAGATGGAATCCGTGGGGCGGCTGGCGGGCGGCGTCGCGCATGACTTTAACAACATGCTCATGGTCATTTTGGGCCATGCGGAAATGGCTCTGGCACAGCTCGGATCGGACGCGCCCCTGCGGGCCAGCCTGGACGAGATCCGCAAGGCGGCCAGGCGCTCGGCCGACCTGACGCGGCAGCTCCTGGCCTTCGCCCGCAAGCAAACTGTGGTCCCGCAGGTGCTCGACCTCAACGAGACCGTGGAGGGCATGCTCACGATGCTGCGGCGGCTCATCGGCGAGGACATAGACCTGGTCTGGCTGCCGGGAGCCAATCTGGGACCCGTTTTCATTGACCCCTCGCAGGTGGACCAGATCCTGGTCAACCTGTGCGTCAACGCCCGGGACGCCATAGCCGGCGTGGGCAAGATCACCATCGAGACGGGCAACGTCTCCTTTGATGAAGCCTGCTGCGCCGGCCACGGCGGGTTTGTGCCCGGCGAGTTTGTGCTGCTGGCCGTGAGCGATGATGGCTGCGGCATGGACGCCGAAACCCAGAGCCATCTGTTCGAGCCTTTCTTCACCACCAAAGGGCTGGGCAGGGGCACCGGCCTGGGCCTGGCCACGGTGTACGGTGCGGTCAGGCAGAACAACGGCTTCATCAACGTCTACAGTGAGCCGGGGCAAGGGACGACCTTCAAAATCTACCTGCCGCGGCACGTGGCCCCGGCGACCCCCCAGCCCGAACGGGAAGCGGCCCCGGCCCTGGCGGCCGGCGGCGAGACCATCCTGCTGGTGGAGGACGAGCGGGCCATCCTGGAGATGACCATGACGATGCTGGAAAGATTGGGCTATGCCGTGATCGCGGCTGCCACACCGGGGGAGGCCATCCGCCTGGCCCGGGAGCACCAGGGCCGAATTGACCTGCTCATGACCGACGTGATCATGCCGGAGATGAGCGGCCGCGACCTGGCCCGGAACCTCATGCCCATCTATCCCGACATCAAGTGCCTGTTCATGTCGGGCTACACGGCCAACGCCATTGCCCACCGTGGCGTGCTAGACCACGGCGTGCACTTTCTCCAGAAACCCTTCTTGGTGAAGGACCTGGCGGCCAAGATCCGGGAGGTGCTGGATCGGAAATAATCCACCCTGCTCCCCGATTCCCTGGACTTTGGACAAACGATCGCGCATCGCCAGGAGTAGAGGTTTTAGCCGGTTGCCACCACAGGCTCGACTTCTGAATTGTTGGGGAGGAGTGTCCGCGCGCCAGGCGCACCCCGTGATACGAAAATACCAACCCGGCGCGGCAAGCCCCCTCTCCCTATCAGGGAGAGGGCCGGGGTGAGGGTAGGAACCGCATCGGGGACACCCTGACGGGTGCAGGTGGCCGGGGTGAGGGTGGAACCGCGTCGGGGAGCCTGTCCCGAGCATAGTCGAGGGAGGGCCGGGGGAGGGGGCTCACAAGGGTAGGTTTTTCGGCGCAGACCAACCTAACCCGGCTTCGCCGGACTATAGCCCCCCGGCCCCCTTCCCTACAAGGGAAGGGGGAGCCTCCCCTCCCCGCTTCGGGGAGGGGCCGGGGGAGGGGTCAGAGCCGTCGGGCAAAAAACCTACCCCTGAAAGAGGGGGCCAGGGGGTGGGGTGAGGCCGCCGTCGCCACGCTCGCCGCTCTCACCTTCGCCGCCACCCCCACCTGGTGGGCGCAGTGCGTGATGGCCGAGATCTATGCGCTGAGCACCTTGTTAGCCGCGTTGGCCGTTTACCTGGTGCTGCGCTGGGGAGAGCGAGGAGCGGAGGAGCAAGGGAGCGGGAGAGCAGAGAAGCGGAAACTGAGGCCTGAGGGCTGGCGACTGTGGTGGGCGGCGGCGTGCGTTGGCCTGGGGTTCGCTCATCACCGCACCATCGTGTTGTTGATCCCGGCAGTGCTGGTCTACGTGCTGTGGACAGACTGGCAAATCGTGCGGCGGCCCCGGGTCTGGCTGCCGGCGTTGGCGCTGCTCCTCGCGCCCCTGGCCCTCTATGCCTATTTCCCGCTGCGTTGGCCGGCCTTCCACGGCGGTCAGCCCATGACGTGGGACCAGTTCGAGTTCCTGGTACTTGCCAAAGGTTATGCCCCGGCCCTGCGCCTGGATGGCCTCCTGGCCCCCGACCGCTGGGCCATCTATTTCCGCCTGGTGGGCGAGCAGTTTGGGCCGGCCGCCCTGTTGGCGATCCCGGGAGCGATCTGGCTGGCCGCCGTGCCGGGCAAACGCCGGGCCTTTGCCCTCACCGGCCTGTTCTACGTCGCCACGGTGCTCTTTGGGCTGGCCTACTTTGTGCCGGACGTGAGCGTGTTCTTTATCCCGGCCCATCTGGTGATGGCCTTGTGGATCGGGTGCGGGCTGTGGCGCATCATGTACACTTGCTGGGGGATGCTCCCGCGTCTCCTACGAACTGCGACGCTGACAGTCGCCGCCTTGTTGCCCCTGTCCCTGATCTGGACCAACCTGCCCGCCGTGGACCTGAGCGGCGAGCGGGCAGCCCAGGATTGGGGCGAATATGCCCTGTCGTACCCCATCGCGCCGGACGCCGTGATCGTCTGTGATGTGCACCGGCTGGCTCCCCTGCGCTACCTGGCCCACGGCGCGGGCCGCCGACCGGACCTGGAGATCGTCATGCCGGACACGGAAGCCCAGGCCCGGGAGATCATCGCCCAGGCGTTGGCCGCCGGCCGACCGGTCTACCTGGCCCGGTTCGTGACCGGCCTGGAAAGCATCTACGCCTTACGGTCAGTGGGGCCGCTTGTGGAAGTGCTGCCCACACCGCTGAACACTGTGCCGGTCATCGAGTATCCCACCGACGTTACCTTTGCTCAATCCATTCGCCTGTTGGGTTTCGCACGTCAAACGTCAAACGTCAAACGTCAAACGCAATACGTTTTACGCTTTACGCTTTACTGGCAGCCGTCCACCCCCATCAGCCAGAACCTATACCCGCGCCTGCGCCTGACCGACGCCGCCGGCCGTGTCTGGGCGGAGGAGCCGGGTCGTCCGCCGGTGGATGGCCTGTACCCCACCACGGCCTGGCCGGCCGGGAGCATCGTGCCCGATCACCACGAGCTGGCGATCCCGCCGGGCGTCCCGCCGGGCGAGTATCGCGTGCAGGTGCGCCTGGTGCCGCCCTTCGCCGAGGAGGGCCTGCCCGTGTCCACCGGCGGCGATGCGGTGACGCTGGACGCCGTGACCGTTGCTCCGATGACCGGGTTCGCGCGCCAGCCCGACCATCCGACCCGCGCCCGGTTCGGCAACCGGCTGCTCCTCGGCTACGACCAGGATGAGACGGCCCGGCCCGGCGGCCGGGTCCGGCTCACGCTCTACTGGCGCGCCACAGGCCCCCAGACAGGCGATGTGTCATACGTCATCCGGTGGACCGGCGAGACCGGGCCGTGGGAGGAGACCGTCGCCTCGGCCTGGTCTCCTGGGGCATCGGGGCAGGTCTTCCAGGAGACGCTGACGGTGTCCACGCCACTGTCGGCCGCAGGCCCCGGCCAGCTCTGGCTGGGCTGGCGCGAGGGACTGGTTCAGCCCGGCTGGTTGGCCCCGCTGACGGACGGATGCCCCCTGTCGCCCTTGCGCATCAGCGGGACGCCGGTCACCGGCCTGGCGAATTTCGCTGATCGGGCATTGCTGCTGGATGCTGAGGTGACGCCCGCGACCCTCTCGCCCGGCGATGAGCTGCGGGTCACGTTGCGTTGGCAGTGCGTGGGGCGCATGACGACCGATTACACCGTGTTCGTGCACCTGCTGGACGCCGGAGAGCACATCCACGGCCAGGCCGATGCGCAGCCCATCTATGGCACCCGGCCCACCAGCACCTGGCGCGTGGGCGAGATCATCGCCGGCGACGTGTACGCGTTCTCGGTCCAGGCAGACGCTCCGCCGGGCGCGTATCGCCTGGAGGTGGGCCTGTACGACGCCGCCACCATGACCCGCCTGCCGGTGTTGGACGCCGACATGCGGCCCATCGGGGACCGGGTGTTCCTGCCGCAGGCGATCACGGTGCGCTGACCCACTGGGGCGCGCCTCGCCGACTTGTATATCCCCCCACCTGTGCTATAATAGACCCATCACGCATCACGTTTGACGCATGACGTTTCACGCATGACCATCCCCAAACCCCGCCTCGATCCCAACCTGATCGTGATCCTTTGCGCGGCGATCCTGGCCTCGGCGGCCCTCCTCTCGCCCAACTTTTTCCTGGAGGCCCACGATGCCCGGCACAGCGTCTATTTCCTCATGCAGTTCGACCAGGACGTGCGCGACGGGGGCATCCCCCCCCGCTGGAGCAACGACAGCAACTATGGCTACGGCTACTGCGTCTTTGTGCTCTATCCTCCCCTGGCGTTCATCCTGGGGGAAGCGCTGCACCTGCTGGGCCTGGGCTTCATTGATGCGGTCAAAGGCGTCTACTTTCTGGGGTTCCTGGTCTCCGGCCTGACGATGTACGGGTTTGCCCGGCGCTGGCTGGGGCCTGGCGGCGCGCTCATCGCCGCACTGGTCTACATGCTGGCTCCCTACCACCTGGCCGACATCTATGTGCGGGGTGCGCTGGCCGAGTTCACGGCCTTTGCCCTGTTCCCGTGGGCGTTGGGGGCGTTTCACGACCTGGTGGAGCGCGGCAGCGCCCGAAACGTGGCCCTGGCTGCCCTGGCCTACGGCCTGGTGCTGCTGACCCACATGGCGGCGTTGGTGATGTTCACCGCGCTCCTGGGGGCCTATCTCGCGTTCCTGATCGGGCATCGCTTCTGGCACACCTGGCGACCAGGCTCACTGCGCGCCGCCCTGCCCGTGCTTCTGCTGCTCTCCTCCCGGGTGCTGCTGGCCCTGTGGCTGGCTTTGCTCCTCAGCGCCGGCTTCTGGCTCTCCATGCTGGAAGGCACGGCGGCCATTGACCAGAGCGAGTTCATCGTGGCCCGGGCCGACTGGCGGCGATTCTTTGTCTACTTTGACCAGTTCTTCTCGCCGTTCTGGGGCTATGGCTACGCTGGCGAGGGGCACTATGACGAGATGAGCTACCAGTTGGGGGTGGTCAGCGTGGTGCTGGGCATCCTGTCGCTCTGGGCGCTGCCCCGGCTACGCGGCCCGGCCCGCGCTCAGGTCGCCTTCTTCGCCGGGGCCACCATCGCGTTGCTGCTCTTGATGATGGCTGTCTCCGCCCCGCTGTGGGCGCTGGCCGGCACCGTGGCCTTCACGGTGCAATTCCCCTGGCGGTTGCTCACCCTCTCGTCACTGACCCTGGCGTTTCTGGCCGGGGCGGCCCTCACCCCCCTCTCCCTGGCAGGGAGAGGGGCCGGGGGTGGGGGTCTATCTCGCCTCGCTCCCCTGGCCCTGGCAGGGAGCGGGGCCGGGGGTGAGGGTCTATCTCGCCTCGCTCCCCTGGCCCTGGTGGCCGTCCTGGCCAGCACACCGTACCTCGCGCCGCAGTGGACGCCGGCCATCCCCATCACCCCCAAGACCCTCATCGAGTTTCAGCTATCGCACCACGAGATATTGGGAACCATGCGCTGGACCACGGCCAAGCCCACCACCTCGCCGATGGTGGAACAATACCTGGCGGAAGAACCGCTGATCAAGGGCCGTGCGCTGGAGGAGGGGGCTACGGCGGAGACGCTGCGGGTAGGCGGGCACAGCGCGGATTTTCGGGTCCGATCATCCGCCGGCACCGCGCTCCTGGTCTATACGCAATACTTTCCCGGCTGGTCCGCCTGGGTGGACGGGCAACCGGTCCCGGTCTACATCAGCGACCCGGACGGCCTCATCGTGGTGCACGTGCCGGCCGGCGAGCACATCGTGACCGTGCGGCTGCTGGAATCCCCGGCCCGGCTGGTCGGCGACGCGCTGTCGGTCATCGGGGTGGTCATCGTGATCGCCCTATTGCTGGTGTCGTTCCTATGCCAACACGTCAAACGTCATGCGTCAATACGTCAAACGTAACGAATGACGCCTGACGTTTGACGCAACACGCAACACGAGGTGAAACATGTACATCGGCCGAGTCAGCGGCACAGTGGTGGCGACCATCAAGGACCCGGCGCTGGTCGCTCGCAAATTGCTCGTGGTGGACCGGCTGACGCCGGAAGGCCAGGCCGACGGCTTTTACTGGATCGCCGTGGACTCGGTGCAGGCCGGGGTGGGCGACGTGGTGCTGGTGCTGGATGAGGGCAACAGCGCCCGGCAGGTGCTCAACTGGGAGGATGCCCCCGTCCGGGCCGTGGTGGTGGGCGTGGTGGATCAGGTGACGATGGGAAGCTGATCGCGGGAGGTCTTATGCGTGTGTTGATGCTATCCTGGGAATATCCGCCGCACAGCGTGGGTGGGCTGGGCAAGCACGTCACAGAGTTGGTCCCGGCCCTCACCGAGCAGGGCGTGGACATCTGCCTGCTGACGCCGCGTTGGGCCGGTGGCCCGGTGAACGAGGTGGTGGCCGAGTTGCTGTTCTCCGACATGCACGGGAGGCGGGTGAGCCGACTGGCGACGCGCAGAGAGGGGCTGTCGCCGGCCAATGACGCGGCCGAAAACGTGGGCGCCACGGCCACCGTGATCCGCGTGGAACCACCCTATGCCGATTTCCCGGACTTTTTCGCCGGGGCCTGGCGCACCAACCTGACGATGGAACAAAAGGGCCGGGCCATGATCGAGCAACTGGGTCGCTTTGACCTCATCCACGTCCACGACTGGCTGGTGGCTTTTGCCGGCGTAGCCCTCAAAAACGCCTGCAAGATCCCCCTCATCGCCACCATCCACGCCACCGAGTATGGCCGGGGACGCGGGACCCTGCCCACCGAGATGAGCAAGGCCATCCACAACGTGGAATGGTGGCTCAGCTTTGAGGCCTGGCGGGTGATCCTGTGCAGCCAGTACATGGCGCACGAGGTCGCCCACATCTTTCACGCCCCGCGCGACAAGCTGGACGTGATCCCCAACGGCGTGGATACCCGGCCCTTTGATGCCCTGGATCACGTGGATCTGGCCGGTTTTCGCGCCAGTTATGCCCTGCCGGACGAGCACATCGTCTTTATGGTGGGCCGGATGGTGCAGGAAAAGGGGCAACATCTCCTCATCGAGGCGGCGCCGCGCATCCTGGCGGCCTATCCGGCGGCCAAGTTCGTGCTGGCCGGCACCGGTCCCATGCGGGATGCGCTCATGGCCCGCGCCCGCGAGTTGGGCCTGGGCGACAAGGTCTATTTCCCCGGCTTTATCTCCGACGAGGACCGCAACAAGTTGTTCAAGGTGGCCGACGTGGCCGTGTTCCCCAGCCTCTATGAGCCGTTCGGCATCGTGGCCCTGGAAGCGATGGCGGCTCGCTGCCCGGTGGTGGTCTCTACCGTGGGCGGCCTCACCGAGGTGGTCCAGCACCACGAGACCGGCATCACCGTGTATCCAGACAGCGTGGACTCGCTGGTCTGGGGCGTGTTGCACACGCTTCAGCACCCGGACTGGTCCCGCGCCCGCGCCGAGAACGCCTACCGGGTGGTGCGCCAGGTCTTTAACTGGCCGTCCATCGCCGCCCAGACCCGAACCGTGTACGAGCGGGTCAAGCGCGAGCACGACGCCAGCGATTGGCACTGAGAAACTGCCAACTGCTCACCCTCGCGAAGGTTGGGAGCCGATTCGCTGGCAAAAGGCGCATTGTAACCTTCGCAAGGGTAGGCGCGCAGAAACCCGTTTTCTCGTCCGAAATTCGTCTCCCTTTGCGGTGGCGACGCCTGATTTCGGCATATCTGGCCTGCCAAAGGGTTAGAAAACGGGTTTCTTCCGCTTTGTCCAAAGTCCAGAAACTATCGCGTGGTCCCCAATCGCGCACCCACAAAGTCCCGTTGGCCGCAGCAAAAATCGGCCGTGGGCATGGCCCGTTTGCCGGCCAACTGGACTTCTTCCAGCAGCAGCGCGCCTGCCCCGGTGACCACCGCCACCCCCTCGCGCACCGGGACGATTCGCCCTGGCTCTGCTGTCCCCCGCCAGTCCGGCAGGGGCCGCACCCGCACCAGCTTGAGCGGTTGGCCCCCCAAAGCCGTGTACAGCCCCGGCCAGGGCTGGTAAGCCCGCCACTGCCGCCACAGCGCGACAGCGGAGAGCGTCCAGTCGGCGCGGCCATCCTCCTTGCGGACCGGGGGCGCGTAGGTGACGCCTTCCTCCGGCTGCGGCCGGGCCTGGACCTCGCCCCGCGCCCACCGGGGCAACGTCTCCGCCAGCAGGTCCGCGCCCCGTTCCGCCAGCCGCACACCCAACTCGACGGCGGTGTCCTCATCGTGGATGGGCACGGCCGCCTGAGCCAGGATGGGGCCGGTGTCCATCCCGGCGTCCAGACGCATGATGGTGACGCCGGTCTCCGTGTCGCCGGCCAATAGCGCCGCCGCGATGGGCGCCGCGCCCCGCCAACGCGGCAACAGGCTGGCGTGGACGTTCAGGCAGCCCAGAGGAGGCAGATCGAGCACCGCCGGCCGCAAGATCTGCCCAAAGGCCGCCACCACGATGGCGTCCGGCCGGTATGCCGCCAGTTCGGCCACCGCCTCCGGCGCGCGCAACGATGGCGGTTGCCAGACCGGCAGCCCATGAGCCAGAGCCAACTCCTTAACCGGGCCTGGCTGCACCTGCCGGCCCCGACCGGCTGGCCGGTCCGGCTGCGTCACCACGGCCACCACATCCACCTCTGGCACGTCCATCAGCCGCCGCAACGTCGGTACGGCAAAACCCGGTGTGCCCATGAATATCACGCGCATGGCGCCTCCATTGCGGATTGCAGATTGCGGATTGCAGATTGCAGATTGCGGATTGCAGATTGCGGATTGCAGATTGCGGATTGCGGATTGCGGATTGCGGATTGCGGAATCGCATTGTACACTGATTCGTCGGCCCTGGCAAGGGTGTGCATGGTAGTGTATAATGTCGCACCACGAACCACACATGACGTTTGACGCTTGACGAATGACTGCCCCGCCTGACGAACACACCACCAACCTGACCGCCGCGCTGGAACGCCTGCGCACAGACCCGGCCTTTGCGCCGTACATCGTGGCCTGGCGCGAGTTGCCGGCGCGAACGGCCCGCCACGCCCCCTGGCCGGCCGGCCTGGACCCCCGCCTGGCCGATGCTCTGGCGCAGACCGGCATCGGCCAGCTCTACACCCACCAGGCCCAGGCGATAGCGGCGGCGCTGGCCGGACACAACGTCGTGGTGGTGACACCCACGGCCTCCGGCAAGACGCTGTGCTACAACCTGCCAGTCCTCCACGCGCTCCTCAACGACCCGGCCGCCCGCGCCCTCTACCTGTTCCCCACCAAGGCCCTGGCCCAGGATCAACGCCACGGCCTGGAGCGCCTCATCGCCGCGCTGGGCGCGGACGTGACCGTGGCGACCTATGATGGCGACACGCCGGCCGGCGCCCGGCCCCGCCTCCGCGACACGGCCCGCGTGCTCATCACCAACCCCGACATGCTGCACCTGGGCATCCTCCCGCACCACACCCGCTGGTCGCGCTTCCTGCGGGGCCTGCGCTACGTGGTGGTGGACGAGGTTCACGCCTACCGGGGCATCTTTGGCTCCCACGTGGCGAACGTGTTGCGCCGCTTGCGTCGGGTGACGGATTTTTACGGCGCAAACCCATCGTTCATCTGCTGCTCAGCCACGATTGCCAATCCCACGGAACACGTGGAACGGCTCACCGGCCAGCCGGCCGTCTGCGTAGACGACGACGGCGCGCCCCGGGGCCTGCGCCACGTGGCCCTCTACAACCCACCGATGGTGGACCAGCGTCTGGGCATCCGCCGCAACCTCACCGTCGAGGCCCGGCGCATCGCCCGGGCGCTGGCGGGTTGCGACGTGCAGACGGTGGTATTCTGCCGCAGCCGGCTGGCGGTGGAGGTGCTGGTGCGCCTGCTGCGCCGGGACCTGCCCGCCGTGCGGGGCTATCGCGCCGGGTACCTGCCGGCCGAACGCCGGGCCATCGAGGCGGCCCTGCGCGACGGGACAGCCCGGGCCGTGGTCGCCACCACCGCCCTGGAACTGGGCGTGGACATTGGCTCGCTGGGGGCGGCGGTGCTGGCCGGCTACCCCGGCACCATCGCCGCCACCTGGCAACAGGCCGGGCGCGCCGGCCGGGGCACGGATCCGGCCCTGGTTGTGCTCATCGCCGGGCCGGGGCCGCTGGACCAATACCTGGCCGCCCACCCGGACATCCTTTTCGGCCGCTCGCCCGAAGCAGCCCTCGTGGACCCGCACAACCTGGTGGTGCTCACCAGCCATCTGCGCTGCGCCGCCTTTGAGCTGCCCTTTGCCGGGGGCGAGACACTGGGCGATTTCGCCCTCACCGGCGAGGTGCTGGCGTACCTGGCGACGGCCGGTGAGCTGCACCGGTCTGGCGACGCCTACCACTGGGCGCGGGATGCGTATCCGGCCGCCGACGTGTCCCTCCGCACCACCACCGCCGACTATTTCACCATCGTGGTCGAGGACAAAGATCAGCAGACGATCATCGGTCAGCTCGACCGGCCCAGCGCGCCCATGCTGCTGCACCCGGGCGCCATCTACCAGCACGAGGGTATCGCCTATCGCGTGACGGACCTGGATTGGGAGGGCGGCGTCGCCCGGGTGACCCCGGCCGGCGAGGGCGACGTATACACCAAAGCCAGCAGCTCCTCAGAGGTGCGGCCGGCCGGCGACGTCGTCGAGTCCATCGTGGACGGCGGCGCGACACACGCCCACGGGCCGGTGCTGGTGCGTACCTGGGGCACCAGCTATCGCGTGTTGCGGCTCACCACCAACGAGGTGCTGGGGCGCGGCGAGATTGACCTGCCAGACGTGGAGTTGATGACCACGGCGTACTGGCTGACGCTGACGCCGGAGACAGTGCAGGCCTTGGGCGATGCGGGGGTGTGGCTGGGGGAGCCGGTGCGGGACTATGGCCCCGATTGGCCGCAGCAAAAAGAACGCGCCCGGCGCCGCGACGGGTTCCGCTGCCGGCACTGCGGCCTGCCAGAGCGCCCAGACCGCCGCCACGACGTGCACCACGTCCGGCCATTCCGCGCCTTTGGCTACGTCCCCGGCGAGAACGAGAATTACCGGGCGGCGAACCGGCTGGAGAACCTGGTGACGCTGTGCCCGAGCTGCCATCGCCGGGCGGAGATGGGGGTGGCAGAGCGCAGCGCGTTGGCCGGGCTATCCACCCTCCTGGCGAACCTGGCCCCGCTGTACCTGATGTGCAGCCGGAGCGATCTGGGTGTCAGCGCGGAGCCAGGCGGTGGATCAATCCTGCCCAGCCCAGGCGGTGGATCAATCCACCGCCTGGCCGGCCTCCGGCTGCCCACCATCTTTATCTACGACCAGGCCCCCGGCGGCGTGGGCTATAGCGCGGCCCTGTTCGACCGGCGGCAGGAGCTATTGGCAGCGGCGCGGGACCTGGTGGCATCCTGCCCCTGCGCGCGCGGCTGCCCGGCCTGCGTCGGCCCGGTGCTGGACGAGGACATCCACGACGTCAAGACGGACACCCGGCGTCTCATCCACGCGATCTTGTGAAGCCGTGAATTGCCAAAATGGCTCCGCCTGGCAGTCTGACTTAAAATCGTGGCGTTGCGGCAGGCTCGAAAGCCTGCCCTAACGTTTTCATGCACGGAGTTCATGATGTTGCTCAACGCGGGTCTGCGACCCGCGTTTCACCGCCCGGCGCGGGTTTGCCAGGCCCCACCCAGTCCAGCCTGGGCTGGGCGTCTGCGACCCCCGGCCCAGGCCGGATTGGGTGGCAGGCAGGCCTGACTGGGTAACCCGCGCCGGATGCGGTGGGTTACAAACCCGCCGCGCTCGCCTGGCCGGGCCCCGTCTATTTCCCAATCACGATGCCGGCCGGGTCAATCTCGCGCAGGATGCGCAGTTGCTCGTCGGTGGGTTCCGGGGTGGTCTCCACCGGCTCGCGCACGCCGATCTGGAACGAGCTGGCGGCCAGGGCCTCCGCCACGGTGATGCCTGGGTGCACCGCCAGTAGCTCCATGCGTTTCGTCTCCTCGTGAAAGCCGTAGACGCCCAACTGGGTGATGACCCGGTACGGGCCGGTGTTCGCCGGGAGGCCGGCCGCCTCGCGCGCGCCGGGGCCGGCCAGATACCCCGGCGTGGTGATGAAATCGAGCTGTTCCATGAACGTGCGCGGCGACTGCCCCCGCATCAGGATGATCGTGCGCCAGGCCAGGCTCCCCAGGTCGTTGGCCCCGCCGGAGCCGGGCAGCCGGGCCTTCGGGTGCGCCCAGTCCCCGATGACGGTGGTGTTCAGGTTGCCGTAGGGGTCAATGGCCGCCCCGCCCAGGAAGCAATAGTCCACGTAGCCGTTCTGGCAGGCCGACATCACGTCGTGCATGGAGGAGGCTGCCACGGCCTGGTGGAACGTCCGCGAGTCGCCCACGCTGATGGGCAATTCCGGCACGCGCGGCCCAATGCCCCCGGCCTCAAAGATGATGAGCATCCGGGGCGCATGGGTGCGTTGGGCCAGCATCCCGGCCACCAGCGGCAATCCCGTCCCCACAAACGCCGACCGGCCATCTTGCAACAGCCCGGCCGCCACGCAGGCCAGCAACTCCGTCAGGTTGTAACGCTCGTTGTTCGCTGCCATTTCTCCCCCAACGAATCTACAAGGCGGCCGTGGCCGGGGCCTGGTACTGCTCGATCCGGCGCAGCAGCTCCAATCGCTCCATGCCGCCGATCTTTTCCAGGTAGGCCGCAAAGTCCGGCACGCCATAGACGTACTTCTCAAAGTATTCCGCCGTGCCCTCCGGCGTCTTGCTCAGGGTCAGCCACTCGCGGATGTGTCGCTCGTCAAAGTAGTACAGGTAGGGCATCTGGGTGGGGTGCGCGCCCCAGGGCATCTCCACCACGGCGTCCACCAGGTAGTACGGGATGAGCGTGCGCCACGGCTCCCGGCGGATCTCCTCCTCGTCAATGATCTCTTCCGTCACGACGATGACGCGCCGGGCCGCCCGCACCAGCTCAAAGTCCTCGTTGATGATGCCGTCCACCTGGGCGTTGCCGTACTTGTCGCAGCGGGGCACGTGGAACATGGCGACGTCGGGGTAGCAGGCCGGCAACAGGCAGACGATCTTGCCGCTCCACGGGTCGCGCACGGCCTTGGCGCAGCTCTTGCGGAACGTGTCCGTCCCCAGCATGTTCCGCGAGACGACAAAAGGCACGCCCATCGCGGCGGCCAGGAAGCGCCACTGGTAGCCGGCGTTGCTGATCTCGCCCACCACGCGGCACTGGCCGGACTCCACGGCGCGCCGGCCGGCCGGGCTTAGCCCCCGCAGCTCCTGCGCGAACGAGTAGGCCACCTCCACCCGGGTCACGCAGCCGGACCCCACGAGCACGTCAATGTCGTGGACGGCGGTCTTGCCGCACATCGCCAGGTCCTTTTTGCGCTGGCGGATGATCTCGTAGATGAGGACCATGGGCACGCGGATGTGTCCGAAGCCGCCGGTGGCGATCAGGCAGCCGTCGGTCACGTAGCGACTCACGGCCTCGGCCGCCGTGGTGCGTTTGTCCACCAGGCTCCGGTCCTTGTTGTCGCGCACCCAGGCCCGGTGCTCGTCCGGGTCGTGCCAGCCTAATGCTTCGCCGGTGCCCTCGGCGACGATCTCCATCTCCATTCAATGCCTCCGTGATGTGGGATGCGGGATGCGTATTGCGTATTGCGTATTTCGTATTGCGTATTGCGGAGCAGATCACTGGGAACTGCGCTTGCTGTACCAGGTTGCCGGTTTCCGATCTGCGAAGAACGGGAACGCTGCCCGCGCGCGGGGCACGATCTCCAGGTCCACGGTTGCCACGGCCACGCCCTCCTCGTCGCCAGCCTGAGCTAACGTTTCGCCCCAGGGTCCATACGCGCCGGAGTGACCGCCCAGGGGTTGGCCCAGGGCCGCGCCTGCGGCGTTGCAGCCGGCCACCACGCATTGGTTCTCGATAGCCCGGGCCGGGAGCAGGATGTCCCAGTTGGGGATGCGTCGCCGGGGCCATTGGGCGCAGCACAGCATGAGGATCGCCCCGGCGTGGGCGCAGGCGCGCAGCATCTCCGGGAAGCGCAGGTCATAGCAGATGGCGAGCGCGGTCCGGCCCCACGGCAGGTCAAACGTGGGCAGCGCATCGCCGGGCGTGAAATGCGCCGGCTCGTCCATCGGCCCAAAGAGGTGGACCTTGCGGTAGATGCCGAGGGCCTGGCCGGCCGGGTCGAACAGCACGGCGGCGTTATATAGCCGGTCGCCTTCGGCCAGGGGGATGGAGCCGACCAGGTAGACGCCGTGAGCGCGGGCCAGGCCGGCCATCTGGCGGGCCAGGTCGCCCTCCAGGGACGCAGCGTGGCGATGGATGCAGGGCCAATCGTAGCCGGTGGCCCATAGCTCCGGCAGGACCGCCAGGTCCGCGCCGGCCGCGCGGGCCTCGGCCAGCAGGCGTTCGGCCGTGGCCTGGTTGGCGGCCACGTCGCCGGCCCGCACCGTCATCTGGATCAATGCCAGGTGCAGCGTGGTCATCGCCGCCGGCCACCCCGAATCGCTTGCCAGATGATGAACAGCCCCAGCACGATCAGGACCATCGGCGCGATCAAGACGGCCCAGTTCTTGATAGTGCTCACCACCAGGACGAACAGCCCAAAGGCGCAGCAGCCCAGGGCCGGCCAGATAGCCCAGCTCAGGGGCCGGTCCGGGCTACGCAGCAGGTAGAGCACCGCGAACACCAGTCCCACGCCCACAAAGAACAAGGCCCCGGTCACGTCGCCGGGCAGGAACAGGTCCAGCACGGGGATGCCCCCCATCACGATGAGCACGCCGCCGGGGATCAGCGCCCACCATTGCTGGCGGTCCGCCACGAATACGCCCACGAACGCCAGCCCGCCCACCATGAACCCGACCGACCAGACCCACGGCCCCCAGTCGCCCAACAGGCCCAGGTTATAGAGCAACAGGATGATCCCGCCACCGATGAGCAGCAGCGCCACGAGAATGGGAACAACGATTTTGCTCATGCTCTCTCCTCCGATCAGACGATATACAGGTTCTTACCACTGCTTCTTGAACACCACGATGGCCCATTGATGCCCCAGGCCGGTGCCGCCGTCGGCCGGGGTCAGGCAGTCTTTATCCCGGGCCGCCTGGAACTGGATGGTGAGCACTTCGGAGCTTTCCACCGGATTGCCCCAATGCGAATGTACTGTCACATAGGCCGTGAAATCGCGGGGGATGCCCAGGGCGATCTCGAACGCGCCATCATTGCCGGTGGGCGTGCTATAGATGTACTGATCCGGGCTGGCATCCGGCCACCAGAGCTTGATCACCACACCGGCCACTGCCTTGCCCTGAGCGTCTACCACCTTGCTGAACCGCTTGCCGATGCCCATGGAGCCACAGTTGGGCGAGTACGTGGATAGCCAAAACACCTCGCCGGTGAACTGCTTGAGCGGGATCAACGTGGCCGTGGGCGTCTTGGTCGGCTGGGGCCGAGCCGTGGGCGCAGGGGACCGGGTGGGCGTGGGGGTGGTGGGCACAGGCGTCGGCCAGGGCTGCGGGGTAAACGCGGTGCCAGACGTCACCGTGGTCGGTTGGCCGGTCGGGGCCTCTGTAGCCCCCGGGTACGCGGAGGTCGTGCGGGTGGGCGGGACCTGGGGCGTGGCCGTCGCCCCTGGTCCTCTGGTCACGGCGGTGGGAGAAAGTTGAGCGGGTTGGGTGGGCTGGCGGCTGGGGGACGCGCCGGGGGTCTGCGGCGTCCGCGTCGGCAGCAGGGACAACGTGGGCCGGGGGGTCTTGGTCGGCGTGCGCGTGGGCGTGGGCGCCATCGCCACCAAGCGAACGTCGCGCTCCTCCAACAGCATGAGCAGCCCGATGCCCGCCAGCACCAACAAGGAAAAGATGACCACGGCGATCTTGGTTTTCACGATACCGATCCACTTCCGTATGCAGGCCGGAGCCGCTCCCGCGACTCGCCGATCCTCTGGAAAATCCGCACGAGATTCCCGCTCTCGCGGTCAGAAACGTCCGCTCTGCACACCGCTACAACGACGACGAATACCTATTCAGGCCGCATTTCCTCTGGTAACACGGAAAGCACAAAGTGATACAGCCCTTCCGCAGCGGCCAACGCTTGATCGAACTGCTCCCTGCTTGGTTCAGCAGAAGGACCGGGATAGCGAAAGATCCGCACGTAGGGCGTCAAAAGTCCCCCCACCGCTACCCAGGCCGCAAACCCGGCCTCATGGGACATGGCCGCCCGAACCAACACTTCCACATCGTGGATACGCTCGAACTCCTGGTCACAGAAGACCAAAAAGCCCTTGACGGCCTTCTCCGCCGCCTGTTGGCAGTGGTAAATCGCTATGTCTAACAGTGGCTCACTGTTATCTGCCAAAACACGCGCTGCTGCCAAGTCATGCTGAGCTTTCGTGAGCCAACTTTGCACCAATTGTATCTTGGCTTCGCTCATACAGTATCTTCCCCTGCTCCGCAATACGGTGTTCCAATGCAGCACGCACTGGGCGAAAGAACTCGAACTCGGCGCGCGTCCTGACGACCACATCTTTTGGTATATCCAGCCCACTCAGGCATTGATGTCCCAACACGGCCCGTTCATAGTCAGACAAGTCGCTGTGGGAGACGATGACCAGCAAATCCACATCACTGTCTCGATCCGGTGTACCCCAGGCATGTGAGCCAAACAGGATCACTTGCTCTGGCTGAAATTGCTCAACCAGCCGTCGCGTTATTTCTTGCAGCAACTCGGTGGTGACTGGTCTCATACACGCCTCGTGATTGCTCAGGCTGGCGGTTGCCTGCCCTGGCGGGCGTCCAGGGAAACCGCGCCTATCAGGGCGATTTCAATCGCTGTTTTGGCGAAGGCTACTTCAGGTACTGGACTTTGGACAAAGCTGGAGAAACCCGTTTTCTGACACTCTGGCAGACCAGATATGCCGAAATCAGGCAGCACCACCGCAAAGGGAGACGAGTTTCGGGAGAGGAAACGGGTTTCTGCCCCCGGAACGGCCCAATGCGCACGCGCTCCGAGCGCGCGCCCTCGTTGCCCTGCCGATCACGCTGCCTGTTCGACAAGAGAACGACGTGAGGCCAGCCAGCCGCCAAACGACTTGGGGCTTTCGCCGCTACGCCGTCCTGCCAGCAGACCTTCAATGCCAATGTGCTCGTCGAGATCGGGCCACTCGACAGCGTACCCATCTCCCAACAGCCGCCAGTTCCGCCGTTCGGCGGGAGAAGCGTGGAGCAGGCGAGGATACCAGGTCAATGGCACCACGAGCCGGCGACCCTCAGCCAGGTCTACAATCAACCGCTCATCTGTTACCAGGACTCGGACTGCTACGGGGTCTGTTTCAAGTACCAAAGTATTCAGGCCATGCCTCCAGAAGATCTGCCTGATGCCGTATGACCAGATGTGCAATGCGGTTCAGTTCGTGCTCCGGGACACCGCGATTTTTGGCGAGCGAAACGGGAACAAGCCAGAATTTGGCGACCTGGTGATCGCGCTTCACGTGGATGTGCGGCGGTTCCCCCTTGTCGGAACTGAAAAAGATAAAACTGTAAGGACCGCTGTGGAGAACGGTGGGCATGGATTCCCTGTCCTCACTGCTTACGGGATGAGCCGCTGAAAGTCTACCACAGCCCAGCCGTTGGTCTCGCTGGAGAACGGGCCGATGCGCGGGCGTTCGGATAGCTCGCTTTCGCTGCCCCGGCCGTCAATGACAATGGCGCGACCTCCCGGGATCATCGCGCAGTAGCCAGTTCCTCACGAATCACGCGGCGGAGGATGGTTTCCAGGTCAGGCTCACGAACGCTGGCTCGCAACGCCTCGTTGATCAGCGTTTGGTAGTCCTGCCCTCTGGGACCGGCCTGGGCCTTGAAATAAGCGACAACGGCCGCGTCCAGCAACATGCTGACGCGCACCTTGCCTTCAGGGACCGGTTGGCCGCCCAGGCGTAGCCGCGCCCGCGCCATCTGCTCTGTGGTGACCTCGGGAATGTCGGACAGGTCAATATCCTCATCCGACAGCGCGTCCACATACGCCCAGTCAGTTTGCGAAGCGCTGGAAATAGCGTTGTTGCTCACGTCTGGTTGCCTTTCGCATAGAAATGACACGCACTAGATCATCCTGCTCGGTGTGGCCGATCACCACAACCCGCCCCATCAACATACCCAATGTGATGAACCGCTGCTCTTCGTAGTCAAAACGGTCATCCTCGACAGTAAAAGTGGCTCCCGCAAAGACGGCCGGCGCATCGGCGAAATCCAGGCCATGCTTGCGCAGGTTGGCCTGCCGCTTTTCTTCATCCCATTCGAACCGCAAGCTCATTGGGGATGGTCTCCACCTACGGGATGAGCCGCTGCCAGTTCACGTGGGCCCAGCCGTTGGTCTCGCAGGAGAACGGGCCGATGCGCAGGCGTTCGGATAGCTCGCTTTCGTTGCCCTGGCTGTCAATGACCACAGCATAATACCAACGGGGGCTGGCTTTCGTTTCGATAGCCAATTTTTCATCGCCCAGCAAGCAATCATACCAGCCCGGATCATCGGCGCGGGTGCCGGTAAACGGGTGCATACCGTTGGGTGGCCCCTGCGTGCACCAGCCACCCCCCTCGGCGCAGACCTTGATGACCACAAACCGGCGCCCGCTGCCATCCATGTTGTACACATGACCGACGATGCCGATGGAGCCGCAGTTGGGGTCCCATTTGACCACCTGGCCCCGGTATTGCCATTGCGGGGCTGGCGGTTGGGTGGGCGGCGGCGGGGGCTGGATGGGCCGGGCCGTGGGCCTGACCGTGGGCCGGGCCGTGGGCCGGGGCGTCGCCGTC
>FWPV01004480.1_pt1 | contig 29625 bp, 13 predicted proteins | sample 2228371 | NCBI WGS metagenome assembly FWPV01 (sample SAMEA103939776, study PRJEB20133) | metagenome | reverse complement strand
CCTGCGACTCGGTCGCCGTGACGACCGGCGCGGTCGAGGAGTGCTGCGTCATCGTCGGCATGACCGTCGCGTTGTGGCAGTCAGCACACGTGTCGGTCGTCCAGCTGCCCGTGATCTGGGCGATGACCCCCACGTTGTAGTTGTGGCACTCGACACACGTGGTGTTGCCGAGACCGCCGGCAAGACCCTGGTGCTGCTCGTACAGGCCGTCGATCGAGGACGGGTTCACGTCGTCGTGGCAGTCGATGCACTGCGCCGAGATCGTGCCGCCAGCGCTGGCCGTCCCGGTCCTGGCTGAAGACGCTGCTGTGTGGAGCGCCTCGGGGTAATGCCCGTCGGGCGTCGCGCCCGCGACCGGGATGCGATCGGTGGCGCCGTCGTAGAGCGCCACTCCGCCGCCGTGGCAGTTCATGCACGTGTTGGGATCGTTGAACTGCGGATCGTTGTGGTTCGACGCCGTATGGCACGGGCCGGTGAGGCAGCCGCTGTCCGGGTGGTAGCTCTGGTAGTTCGTCGACGGACTGTTGCCGTGGCAGCCCGCGCCGGAGTCGACGCAGCCGGTGACCGTCGTCGGGTTGAACAGCGAGCCGTCACGGTCTAGTTCGTGGTTGTGCGCACCCATGCCTTCGTGGCAGCCCGACGCACCGCATGCCAGTGTCTGCGGCAACTGCGACTGGCTCGTGTGGCAGGTATTGGAGCATGTCGTGAACGTCGCGTTGGTGAGCGAGGAGTTGTTGTGGATGACCGCGACGTCCTGGACGAAGTGGCATCCGGAGCCGCCGCACTGCGGCGCCACCGCCGTCGCGTCGTGCTTCGCGGTCTGTCCGAGGTGCTGGCTCGTGTGGCACACCCCGCCGGCGTTGCATGTGCGGTCCCAGTCGATCGACTCCTTCGTCACGTCGAAGACATCGGCCTTGTTCTCGTGGCAGTCGACACATTTGTCCGGGTAGATCGACGGCACACGCGTCGCATCGGAGGACGGCTTGAAGTGCTCCGGTTTGAGCTCCATGTAGTGGCAGGAGCTGCAGGTCACGGCGACACCGTCGCCCGGCTTCAGCACGACCGCGTCGACCCGGAACCGGTCGCTGTTGTTCGCGTTGGTCGAGGCGCTGAAGCGCAGCGTGAGCGTGGCAGAGCGCGGGACGGGCAGCGGGCCGACCTTGGTCCATGTGGTCTGTGTGGCCGTCGTGTTCCACAACTGGACGAAGTTCGTCCCGTCCGTGGAGTACTCGAGGCTTGCGTAGTCGGGCGAGGCGAAGTTCGTCGTCGTGTAGTAGAACTCGACCGTCGGGCTCGCCACCGCGGCGGTGTCGAACGTCCGCTCGAAGTAGTTCGTCGAGCGCGTCGTCGAAGTCGTATAGATCTGCGCGTAATGCGTGCCCTCGTAGAGCGGAGCCGCGTTGTTGGTCACGACGAGCGTCGTCGAGTTGCGGGTCCACGCGGCAGGCCACGAGGCGGAGTTGAAGCCCTCCGTCTCCACCACCGAGTAGATGGCCCCGAAGCCGCCTGTCTGGTTGATCGCGGTGTGGGTCGTCTCAGAGCCCACGTAGTGGTTCGGGTCGTGCGGCGCATGGTTGCGCGTCACGTTCGGCATCTTGCCGAGCGAGTGACAGTCCTTGCACTCCTTCTTGCCCTGCAGCGTGAAGGTGTACTGGTCGCCGTTGTAGGTGTACACCGTGCCTTCGAGGTCGTGGCAGACGTTGTTCGACGAGCAGTTCTCGGTGTCCGGATAGCCGTGGTTGGAGCGCAGGTCGGTCGTCTCGTGGCAGTCGATGCACGCTTGGCTGAGCGCGGTCACCGAGTGCGCGGGTCCGATCTGCGTGTGCGGCGAGGTGATGTGGCACGCGCCGTTCACGCCGCACGTCTTGGCTGTCGGCTTCCACCCTTGCAACAACGGGTTGTGGCAGTCGACGCACTCAGGCTCCGGCCGACGGTCGCACGAGCCCGTCCCTGCCGGCAACCACGAGGAGGGGCGGTTCGGGTGGCAGGCCGGCGTGTCACATGTCGCGGGGTTGTACGGCGTCACTCCGTCGTTCTCCCACGCCGGAACGATGTTGCCGTCGCCCTTGTGCAGCTCGTGGATCTCAAGCCCGGTATCCGCGTGGCAACCGGGGTCTCCGCACTGGAAGCCCGGCGTGCTCATGACAGTGGCGGTCGCGGGCGGTGATGACGTCGTCTCATGCATGACGTACTGGACACCCATCACGAGCGCGTTGTGGCAGTCGATGCAGTCCAGGTCGAGGCTGTTCTCGAGCGCGTTCTTGATGACGTTGCCGACGCGCGACGTACCGGCCACGTCACCCGGCGTCACGAACGAGTGGCAGTCGTAGCACGTCGTGTTGCCGTAGCCCTGGAGCACCTGGTGCTGGTGCCACAGGTTGCTCAAGCCGCTCGGGTTGCTTCCGTTGTGGCACGTGAAGCACGTCGCCGAGGCGGCTCCGCCGACACTCATCGTCTGCACCGAGGTCACGATCTCGTGGGCGGCCTCGTCGTAGTGGCCTCCGGCAGGCGCGCCGCTCGACGCGACGAGCGAGATCACGTCAGGCGCGTTCGTGTAGTTGAGCGGCGCGACGCTGCGGCCTCCGTGGCAGTTCTGGCACGTCTGCGGGTTGTTGAACGCCGGGTCGCTCTGCGACGGGTTCGGGGTGGTCCCATCCGCCAGCTTGTGGCACAGGCCGCCCTGGCATCCGTTGTCCGGGTGGTACTGGCTCACGGCGTAGTCCGGCGTCGGAGAGGTCGCCATCGAGCCGTGGCAGCCGACGCCTGAGTTCGTGCAACCCGTGATCGTTGTGTTGTTGTAGTTGGAGTTGGCGAGGTCGAGCGCGTGCCCGTGCTGCATGCCGGCGTGGCATCCCGCGGACTCGCAATCGATCGTCGCCGGGAGGGAGGTGTTGGAGCTATGACACGTCACGCACGACGGGACCATCGAGTTCGTCGTGATCGAGTTGTTGTGGATGACGGCGACATCGTTCACGGCGTGGCAGCCAGTCCCGCCGCACCCGGCGCCCACGACCGACGCGTTGTGCTTCGCCGGACGGTCACCGTGAGTGGCCGGGTGGCATGACGCGCACTTCTTGTCCCACGCGGTGACGAACGCGTCGACCTTCGTCTCGTGGCACACGATGCACTTGCCGATGACCGTGGTCGTCGTCTGGAAGCTCGCGGTCACCTTGCTGTGCTCGGGCTTCATCTCGAGCAGGTGGCACTGCGTGCACTGGTAGCCGTTGTACGTGCCGTTGCCGCTGGATGTGTGAGTCGCCTCGGTGCCGATGTAGTGGTTCGGGTCGGACGGCGAGTACGTCTTCGTGTACACGCCTGTGGCGTTGTGGCACCCGGCGCACTCGCCGCTCTTGCCGGTCACGATGCCCGGGTAGCTCGGGTTGTTGTGGCACGTGTCGCACGTCGGGTGGATGACACGGGAGTCGTTGGTCTCATGACACGACACGCACTCACCGGAACCCGTCGGGGTGTGGGCGGCGAAGTTGTGGCTCGTGCCGGCGTGGCACCCGGCGGCGAGGCAGTCGTTGATGGGCACAGCCGGCGTGGCGTTGTGGCACGACAGGCACGTCGGCATCATCGAGTTCGCCGGAATCGAGTTGTTGTGGATGAACGCCACGTCCGAGACCAGGTGACACTCTGAGCCGCCACACGTGGCGCCAGCGGTGCCGCCGCCCGTCAGTGTCGTGTTCGTGGCGTTGTGCTGGGTGGCCTTCGCGGTGTGCTTCGTGGCGTGGCACTGGTCGCACGTCTTGTTCCACGTGCCGCCCGGCAGGGAGTCGACACGCTGCTGGTGGCAGGCGATGCACTTGTCGGGGTATGTGACCGGCACGCCCGCGAAGTTGGTCTTGGCTTTGGCGATGTGCTCGGGCTTAAGCTCCATGTTGTGGCACTGCGTGCAGGCGTAACCGGATTCGGTTCCCGCCTGCGAGGACGCGGTGTGCGTGGACTCGGTGCCAACGTAGTGGTCCGGGTCCCACGGCTTGTACGAGAAACCCAGCTTGCCCGCACCGGTGGCGTGGCAGCTCGTGCACTCCGCCGTGTAGTTGTCGTTGAGGTAGTCGGTCAGCTGACCGGTGGCGAGGTTGTGGCACGTGACGCATGCGGGGTGCGCCGCGTCGATCGCGGAGAACCCGTCATGGCACCGGACACACGCGACGCCGTCCGCATAGAGGCTCGCGTTGTGTGCGGAGGTCAGGTTGTGGTTCGTGTGGCAGTTCGTGCACAGCTTCTTGGCCGGCACACCCTCGAGGGCCGTGTGGCAGCTCTGGCACGACGCGTTGCCGGGAAGGCTCGTGGCGTGGATCAGGTCGGCCTTCGTGACATCGTGGCAGTTCACTCCACCGCACGACGTCTGGTTGGCCGCCGAGTACACGGAGTAGTCGTGCTTGAGCGCGAAGGCATTGTGCGGCACCGGCGCCTTGCCAGCGGTGTGGCACGCGACGCACTGGTCGTTCCAGGGCCGCGGCAGGTAGGACTGGTCGTGGCACGTCGAGCACGTGAGCGGGCTTTCGTCGGCTACGAGACGTGACGTCGACCGGGCATGCTCGGGGTAGAGCTCGAGGCCACTGTCGTGACAGACCGCACAGCCGAGCCCGCCGGTGTTCGCCACGCCGGTGTCCGTGCCGGAACCGGCGTGCGCCGGCGAGAGGTACGGGTGGTGCTCCATCGCATCGACGCCGGATGCGCTGTGGCAGCCGCCGGTGCACGCCTTCGACGCCGGGTAGCTCGTCGCGGAGTGACAGTCGAGGCAGTCAGGCGTGAAGCCGTTGGCCGGAACGGAATCGTCATGGATCACGTCGAGGTTGCCTGTATGGCACCCGCGACACTTCGCCTCAGACGTGATGGTCGCATCCGGTGCGTGGTCGTTCTCAATGAAGCCGTGCGGCTGCTGGTTGTTGGCCGCCTTGTGACAGCCCGGCGCGCCAGACTCGCCGTTCCACGTGCAGCCGCGATCGTACGTCCCGACGGTGTCCGGGTTCAGGTACGGCGCGTACGTCGTGTGACACCAGCTGCACGTGTTCGTGTTCGTCTTGGAGCTGGTGCGCCGGTGCTCATCGACGAGCGGAGCCTTGTGGCACGACGTGCACGCGAAGCCCGCGTACGTACCCGAGGTGAACGAAGCGCTCGTGGCGATGTGGTCGAACGTGAAGCCGTGGCTCGCGGTCTTGTCCGGGTGGCAGCTCGTGCACTTGGGTGCGATGGAGTCCCGCACCGTCGTGTACGCCCGGAAGCCGTCGATGACGACGTAGGTGCCGCGCGAAAGCGGGTTCCTCGTGCCCTTGACGCGGATCTCGATGGTATGGTTGCCCGCGCCGAGCGGATCAGAACGGAACACGACCTTCTGGTATCCCGAGAGCGGAGCGTACAGGTCGATGTCACCGCGCTTGGTGCCGTCGATCCATACCTCAGCTTGTCCGTAGTAGGGGTCGACCGCGGCGATGACCTCGACCACGTCACACGGGAACGTGGTCGACAGCGTGTAGCCGGCGATGTTGGCCCAGTTGGCGCGACCGAGGGTGTACTTCGTGCCCGTGATGGCCGACCACGCCTTGGGGGAGTAGGTCACGACGTCGGTCACAGGGCTTTCCGGTACGGGAGAATGTGAGTGCGACTCGCGCTGGACCGGAAGCGCCTCGCTGGCGCCGTCGACGTCGTGACACCCCGACGAAGCGCACGGCGACTCCACCTCGAAGAGCGACTCGAACGTCATGCTCCCGCCCACGACGCCGTGGCCCATCGGTCCGGTCCACGGCTCTTGGGCCTCGTACTCCGCGTTGCCGGTCATGCTGTGCTGAGCGTGACGGGTGGAGACAGCGTTCTGGTCGTGACAGACGACGCAGTTCGTGATCGCGTGACACGACGAGCACTTCTCGCTCGGCATGTCGACCGAGCCCATCCAGCGGGGGTTGAGGTGGATCTGGTGCAGCAGCGCCGGCGGCGTGCCGGGTGAGGCGGATGTCGCAAACGAACCCTCAGGGCCGACCCAGGTCGGAACCGCGTAGAGCGTCGAGCCGCCCCAGCCGTTGGGTAGGTGGCACACCGCACCGCAGTTGCCTCCGGCGTTGTGCCGGGGGTGTGTGCCCAGCAACCCGGGAGTGTGGCACTTCGCGCAGACTGAACCCATGTCGACCGGAGCGACCGACCAGCTCGTCATCGACTGGTGGCACGATAGACACTCCGGGTTCTGCTGTGCCGCGACCGCAGGGCCCGCGAATGCGAACAGCAGCGCGAGTGCCGCCACGACCACTGCGATGAGTCCGACCCTGCTCTTCTGCCCGACCATTCCAGACCCCCACTTCCCGCGTTCGCCGCCGATGGCTGTCAAGGAACCCCGTGCCCCGTGCCGTCCGCCCTGACGGACACGAGGCGAGCCTCCGATTCCACACAACGCACACAAAGCGCCTAGGGGCGCATCTCTGTCAGTATCGTCGCATGACAGCGAAAACACAAGACCCGTTCACCGATTACTAATGGCAGTTAAGACATGATGTTTCGCCAGCCCGGAGCGGACGGCGAGGCGCTGTCAGCGTGCCCCGTGACCTGTGAGCACGACCTTGAGGGTCTCGGCGACGATCTGCGCATCCATCGCCAGATTCCGGTGGAACATGTAGATGAGGTCGTACTTGAGCTTGCGCTCAGGCGTGGTGGCGTACCCACCGCTCACCTGAGCCAGGCCCGTGACCCCGGGCTTGACGCGGAACCGCTCGCGGTAACCGGGAATCTCGACCAGGTACCGCTCGACGAAGTACGGGCGCTCCGGGCGCGGGCCGACGAAGCTCATCTCGCCTTTGAGGATGTTGATGAGCTGCGGCAACTCGTCGATGCGGTAGGTGCGCAGGAAGCGCCCGACACGCGTGATGCGCGGGTCGTCCTCCTCGGCGAGCACCGGGCCCGAAAGCCGCTCAGCGTCTTTCACCATCGTGCGCAGCTTGTAGACGCGGAACGGCTTCATGTCGCGCCCCACACGCTCCTGGGCGAACACGACCGGCAGCCCGTCGCTCACGATGATGGCGGCGGCGGCGAGAAGCAGCACCGGGCTCACGAGCACGAGCATCAGCACAGCGCCCACAAGATCGATCACCCGCTTCACGGCGCGGTAGTAGCGCGGGACCGAGGACTCGGTGATCTTCATGAGCGGGATGTCGCCTATGAGCGCGTCCACGCGCCCGATGAAGATCTCGTAGAGCTCCGGTACGACGTCGAGGCGCACCTTGAGCTCGTCAGCGAGCACGAGCGACTCCACGAGCTCCCTCAGTGCCACGGGGCTCACGACGATGATGCGGTTCGCGTTCTGTTCACGCGCGATGGCGGCCACGTCAGAGGCCGCTCCGAGCACCGGGTAGCCGCCGATCTCGCGCGCGGGACCGGTGCTGCCCGAGGCCGCAGCCCCGGGGACCGGAGACGCGGCGGACCACCCTGCGGCCTCGTCTCCCTCCTCGGCCCCGGAGTCGCCCGCCTCCACAAGCCCGCACACGCGCCAGCCCCACTTCGCCCGCCGCGTGAGCTCGTCAGCGAGCTCCAGCGAGACCGGTCCGGTCCCGACGAGCACGACCCGCTGCTCCGGCCAGCGGAAACGCCCGAAGCGCAGGAACGCGAAACGCCACCCGGCGATGAGCGCGATGTCGATCGGCGGGACGAGCAGGAGCGTGAGCCGGGCGAAACTCCTGGTCTGCTCGCCACCGAAGAAGACGGTCGCTACCATCAGGAGCCACGCGATCAGGACCGCGAGCGTGGATCCTCGCACGACCGCCCATGCCGTGTCGGTCCGCTCCGGGTCATAGAGCCCGTTCGCCCAAGCCGAGCCCACGAACAGCAGTGTGACGACCGGCGCGAGCAGCACGTAGGCGCGGAAGTTGAACTCGGGCAGGCCGCCGAAACGCAGGATGAACGCGAGCACGATGCCCACGTTTGCGAACACGGCGTCGAGCACGACCGACAGCGCGATGAAGCGGTTGCGCGACAGCATCAGCGCCCCCGCGACCCACCGCCGGCGCGCGCCTGAAGCGCCTCACGGTAGACAGCCACGGTATTGGCCACCATGCGTTCGACCGTGAAGCCGGAAAGCGCCCGCTCGCGCGCCTGACGCCCCAGCCGCTCGCGCAGCTCATCGTCGGTGAGCAGGCGGCGCAGCGCCCCCGAAAGCGCGTCGGCATCGCCCACCGGCACTATGAGGCCAGTACGCTCATGGAGGTTCGCATACGGCACCCCCGTGGTCAGGTCGGTCGACACGACGGGGGTTCCCGCCGCGTGGGCCTCGATCTGGACGAGCCCGAACGCCTCGCTGCGTGCGACACTCGGCAGCGCGAACACGTCCGCCGCCCGATACCACGCCGCGAGCTCCGGCTCATCGACCGGCTCGAGGAAACGGATGCGCCCCGACATCCCGCGCGCCGCCGCGATCTCGCGCAGCTCGCCTTCGAGTGGCCCGCGTCCGATCATGACGAGGTCTGCGTCGACGTGCTCCATCGCCCGCACGAGCACGTCAGCGCCCTTGTAGTAGATGAGGCGCCCCACGAACAGCACGATAGGCCGCCCCGGGTGCTGCGCGCGCAACTCCCTCGCCCGCGCCTCGGTGGCCGCATCGCCCGCGAAGCGCTCCACGTGCAACCCGAAGTCCACGTGGCGGCACTTCGCCTCCCGCTCAGCGAGGTACGGCGAGTGCTCGATCATGTTCGGCGAGGAGGCGATGATGAGGTCGGCGCTGTCGAGGAAGCGCTCGAGCAGCGGCCTGTAGGCGGCGAGCGAGGCCTTCTGGCGCACGATGTCGCTGTGGTACGTCACGACCATCGGCACGTCGGGCCGAGCGGCAAGCCATGCGACCTCGCCCCACGGGTACGGGAAGTGGAAGTGGAACACATCGGGGGCATCTGCACGCGACGCCTCCCGGCGAAGCTCGCGCGCGAAGCCCCACGAGATCGGCGTCGACGAGTACTCGGCCGCACGCGGCAGGCGCACGACCTCGACACCTCCGGCCTCTTCGACCATCCGTGCGTTCTCGGCGTTGCACACGATCGCGCGCACCCGGGCCGCGCCTTGCTCGACGAGCCCTTCGGCCAGGTCGCGCACGTGGAACTCGATGCCGCCCAAGTGCGGTGGGTAGTACTTGTTAACCATCGTGACGCGCAGCGCACGATCGGTCATCCGCAGTCCTCCACCAGGGCGCGGCCAGCGGCGAGCAGGTCGTCGACCACGCCGGCCGACGAGGCCTCGGCGTAGATGCGGACGAGCGGTTCGGTGCCCGACGTCCGCATGAGAAGCCACGCCTCGTCTGGCAGCAGGAACTTCACGCCGTCGACGCGCACGACCTCGCGCACCGCGAGTCCGGCCAGCTCCGCCGGGGCGAGCGTGGGCATCGCGGCGGCGAACGCGTCTTTGACCGCAGGATCGAGCTTCAGGTCCACGCGTCCGTACTCCATCGGGCCGGTCAGAGCGAACAGGTCGTCCACGAGCTCGGCGAGCCCGCAGCCGCGCTGCGACATCATCTCGGCGAGCAGCAGCGCCATGAGCAGGCCGTCGCGCTCGCGGACGTGCGACGGGATGCCGATGCCTCCCGACTCCTCGCCGCCGATGAGCACGTCGCCCTTGACCATCTCCTCGTAGATCCACTTGAAGCCCACCGGCGTCGTCACGGTTTCAAGGCCGAGACGGCCGGCTAGACGGTCGACTACCACGGACGTGGAGAGCGTCTTGACGATGCGCCCGCGCTCTCCCTTGTCCTCGACCAGGTGGCGGGCGACGAGCGCGATGATCCTGTGCGGGCTCACGAAGGCGCCGTGCTCGTCGAGCGCACCGATGCGATCGGCGTCGCCGTCGGTCACGAACGCCGCGTCGCAACCGGATGCGAGCACCGCCTCACGAGCCGCGTCGGTCCACGGCGGGATCGGTTCAGGGTGCAGCCCGCCGAATCCGGGATTGCGCTCGCCGTGGATCTCGAGCGCCTCGACACCCAGGTCGCGCAGCACGCCGGCCAGGTACGTCTGACCGGCGCCGTAGAGGGGGTCGACCACGACACGCAGTCCGGCGCCGCGGATCACGTCACCGTCGACCGCGCAGCGCAGGGCGTCGAGGTACGGCCCGACGAGGTCCACCGTCTCGAACTCGCCGCGGGCCGACGGCGCCTCAGAGCGCAGCTCCGCCTCGACACGGTCCGTGAACGAAACCGGAGAGGCGCCGCCGTCTGCCATGCGGAGCTTGAAGCCCGAATACTCGCTCGGGTTGTGGCTGGCCGTGAGCATGACCCCCGCGACGGCGTCTGCGTCGTGCGCGACCGACCAGCAGAGCGCCGGCGTGGGCAGGTAGCGGTCCGAGACCCGGACGGACAGCCCGTGGGAGGCGAGGACCTCGGCTGCGGCGGCGGCGAAGCTCGCCGCCTCGAAGCGCGTGTCGTACCCGACGAGCACAAGCCCACCCGGGTTGTCGGCGGCGATGACGCGGCCCGCCGCGTCGGCGACCCGCCGCACGTTGTCGTACGTGAAGCCGGCCCCTATGACGGCTCGCCAGCCATCGGTGCCGAACTTGACACTCTCAGCCATGGTGTCGCGCCCTCCCGTCGCGCCGCACCGATCGAGATGGTCCGGCCCTCTACCGCGCAAGCGTCTGCTCGAAGTTCAGGACAGGATTGCCCAGAACGCGCACGCTGTCGTCACGGACCTCCACGTGGATGGCATCCTGCTCCGAATCGGCGATCATCGACCTTGTCACACGGAACGTGGCCACGAGCCTCTTGCCCCCCGGCCCATCAGGCATCACCACGAGCTTGAGATCCTTGCCAACCGGACACGGCCCGATCCGAAGCACGTCGCTCTTCCCCGCTTTCGGCTTGACCATCTTGCCCGCGAACTCGACCACCGGGTTCTTCGGCGGTTTCGCACGTGTGTCGTTCCACCAGTTGATGCGGATCATCTTCGTCGCTGTGTTCGCGTTCGAGCCCGCGGACCCGGATCCGGACGAGGCGCCGCCGTTCCCAGGGGCGGACGACCCGCTGCCGCCCTGTGCCGGTTGCCCGCCGCCCCCCTGCGCGGTCGATTCTCCAGGCTGACCGGAAGACCCGGGGGGCTCAGCGCCCGCGGTCCCATCGCCCGGCTTCTTCGGGTTCGCGGCGTTCGCGCCGTCCCCAGGCGCCGTCGCCTCGATGCCGCCGGGCACACCGCCCACGGGTCCAAGACCGATGTCAGGCGACCCGCCCTTCGATCCTGCGCAGCCGCTCAACAGCAGCCCGCTCAGCGCTAGCCCGCTCAGCGCAAGGCCGCTCAGCAGCGAAGCGCTCAGCGGGCGCGCAGGCCGCGGGGTTCCATCGTGACACACCTGCTCGATGTCGTCAGTAGCGCTTCGTGACACGTGTCTCCTCCATCATCGGCACGCATGGTCGACACGGCCGCGCACCGTGACCCTCACGTCCGCGGCCGGTGGAACATCTTGAGCCCCGGGACCGGGTGAGGCATCCCGACGCCGAGGAAGTCGAAGTGCTCGCCGTAGTCCTTCATCATCTGCTGGAACGCCGAGAGCATGTAGCGGCGCTTGAACCCGTCCGGAAGGGCGAGCACCTCACCCATCTTGTGGGCGTAGAAGGACATGTAGCACTTGCCGAGCGCGCGTGTGACCTCATCGAGCGTCATCGCGTAGGGCTCGACGATGGGTGTGGCGAGGTTGTACTTCGAGTAGTCGAAGACACGGATGCGGTCCTTGAACTCCTCGTGGATCGGCGTGAACGGCATCGGCGTGAGCACCGGGAAGACGGCGATGTCAGGGTTCAGGCGGATCGCGACCTCGATCGTCTTCTCTATGGAGTCCCACGTCTCGGTAGGGGCACCGATCATGAAGGACGCCTCGGTCATGATGTCGTTCTCGCGCGCAAGGTCGAGCGCCCGCTTGTTCATGTCGACGTCGGTGCCCTTGTTGAGGCTCGCGAGCATCTCGTCCGTGGAGGCCTCCGCACCCATGTACAGGTGGATGACGCCGGCCTCACGGTACTTGGGCAGGATGTCGGCGTCGCGGATGATGTCTTCGACCCGCGTCTCCATCAGGAACCTGACGGGGAACCGCTCAGCGATGATGAGGTCGAGCAGGCGCTCCCAGCGCTCACGGTCTTTGGTGGGGTACGGGTCGATCATCGTGATGAACTCGACCTCGTACACCTCGACGAGCTCGCGGATCTCCTCGATCACGTACTCGGGGTCGCGCGCGCGCCACGTCCCTCGCCAGAACGCCCGGTGGCTGCAGAACGAACACCCCATCATGCAGCCGCGCGACGTCAGGATCGACGCCATCCGCCCCCACGGCTCGATGTTGTAATGGTAGGCGGTCCAGTCGAGCAGGTGCCACGCTGGGACGACGGGGTTGAGGTCTTCGATGTGGGCGCGGGCGGGCGTGGCGATGACCTCGTCTCCGCGGGCGAGGGCGACACCGGGCACGGTGGACGCATCACCTTCGAGGACGGCGGACATGAGCTCCGGCAGGGTGACCTCGGCCTCTCCACGAAGGATGTAGTCCACCCGGTTCTCGGGATCACTAAGGATCTCTTCGTACATGAAGGTCGGGTGGGGACCGCCCATGAGCGTGATGACGGCCGGGTCGACCTCCTTGACGATGCGCAGCGCCTCGAGGGCCGCAGGCACCGTCGCGGTGGAGATCGCACCCGTCACTGGCAGGTAGTCGAGCGTCATGGCGAAGTCAGGCCGCCACGACTCGACCTCGGCACCGATGTCTGCGAAGGTCTTGCCGGTGTTCATCGCGTCGTAGATGCGCGCCTCGTGGCCGGCGTCCTCAGCGGCTTTCGCAAGGTAGGCGATGTGCAGCGGCGGCCACGTGCCGATGACCTGGACGCCCCAGCACTCGTACGGCGGTATGACGAACATGATCCTGCTCATGGAAACCACCTCCGGCCAGACGGCTCACATGGCTTCGCAGCGAGTATGGGGCCATCCGCGTCAGTTATGATGATTCCGTACCGATGATACGCACACAGGCGCGTTCGCGCACGTCTCACACTGAATCTCCACCACACACGGTGACAGCCCACCGGAACAGGAGTACGGTTCGTGGATAGTCTCTTGAAGACGCTCCGGGCGCTTGCCGAAGACCCTGCAGGCAATGCGACGGCGCTGGGGGTGGCGCTCGCCATCGTCGTCGTGTTCGTGACGCTCATCGTGCTCACTCTCATCGGATTCGCTCTGCCCGAAGAGTCCAAGCAGACCACATCCGCGCCCCGGCCGGAAAGCATGATTCGCCGCCGCCTGGGGAAGTGGACCGCGATCCTTGTCACCGGTCCACTCGCCACGCTCGCTGTCGCCGCGGCGGTCGCGCTCTGGTACGAGCAGACCTCGACGAACACCTACTGCGCCCGTACGTGCCACGCGATGGCCGAACCCGCCCAGACCTGGGAGCTTTCGGCCCACGCGGATGTCGCGTGCATCCGCTGTCACGAGGGCCGGAAGTGGGAAAGCTTCTTCTCAGGCGTCCGGTCACGCATGCGCAGCCTGCGCTACCAGGTCACAGGCACACCCGGAACGAAGGAACCGCTCCCGCCGGAACGTTGCATGAGCTGCCATGCGAACGTCATGGAGAAGCCCCTCAGAGCGCGCAACGGCGAGACGTTCCTCCACGGTGAGGCGCTGACCGAAGACCCGGCGTGCGTGCGCTGCCACGGGGCGCAAGGTCACGTGCCTCCCCGGCTCTGACAGGCGCTCGTTCTCCTCAGCTCCGGCGCGAACTCGTTTCTGCACGGCTTCTGCTGACCGTGCGGCGGAGAAGCGTCGGCCCGAAGGGCCGCGAACGAGCAGGAGGGGCGCCGCTCGCGCGGCGCCCCTCCGTGGTCTCGATTCGCCGTGAAGCGCGGTCCTACCAGCTGACACCCACACCGAGCGTGGCGCCAGCGTTGCGGTGGCAGCGCATGCAGACACCGTCGTTCGCGCTGCTCGTCGCCGCGACGGACTCGGAGGCGTCGGCGCCACTCACGAGGAAGCGCACGCCCGGGGTGAAGTGCGGCCAAGCGGAGGTCTGGTAGCCGCTTGCGTGGCACGAGGAGCACTGACCGGAGCCGACCCACGCGACCTGGGTGGTCTCGCCACTCGGCATCGTGTAAGTCAGGATGTCGTCGGTCATGACGTGCGCCTGCTGGGTGTAGGGCATACCCGAGGTGTCCGGCGTGCCGCCCGCCCAGTCGGGACCGTTGTAGTACACGTTGCCCGTCCCGAGGCTGGAGTCGTGACACGCGGTGCACCACTTGGTGAGCGCTGTGTCGCTCGTGTCGGTGGAGAGCGGCGCCTGGGCGAAGGTGTCGTAGTTCGTGCCCGTGTAGGTCTTGCCGCCCACGAGGATCTTCGTCGTCAGGTACGGGTTGCTCGTCATCGCCTGCGTGGCGCCGTGGACCTGGTGGCAGTCACTACAGGTGACGCCGTAGTTCGTGGAGCCGACGACCCACGAGTTGTGGGCGTTGTCCAGGTCGGTGCCGTAGTAGTTGCCCATGTCGCCACCGTAGACCTGCGTGTAGCCGCCGGCACCGCCCACGTGGCAGTACTCGCACGCTTCGGCGACCGTGCTCTGCAAGAGCAGCTCGCCGAACGGGTTCGCGTTGTGGACCGCGTGGCAGACGGCGCACTTGCGGGTGGTCGTCGTGAAGCCTCCGTGCGGCGACGTCCCGTTCGCGCCACCCATGCTGTCCCACGAGATGTAGCCGGAGTCGCCGACCGTGGCGAACGCCGGCAGCGCGAATGCGAGTGCCACCACCGCGGCGATCACCCCGATCGACACGGTCTTGCGAGAGACGCCCATCGTTCCTCCTAGTGCCCTTGCCATCCGGTCGAGCTGGCCGGTCCCGTGGCGTCCGTAAGCCTGTCGATGCGTCACGAACCCAGCTGCCCGTTTCTCACACGCTGCACACTTTACCAACATGAACAGAGCCGCACAATACCTGTATCGGCGCGTCTCTGCCGCGCCTGAAGCCCCGAGACGCACACTCGCTTCACTCCGGCACGGGAACACCCCGGCTCCTCGCGATCCTGCGAGCCGTCCACCACGCGAGCACGATGGCGAGCAGCACCAGCCCCGCAGGGATGGCAAGGTAACGGTACGGGCTCGAGACCGCGCGCCAGAGCGTCGAGCCGAGACCCGAGGAGCCTGGCAGGCGGACGATCTGCACCCGGTTGTTGTTCGTGTCAGCCACCGCGAACCAGTCGCGCGCCGGATCGTAGTCGATCGACGTCGGGTAGTAGAACTCGCCCTCGTTCCTGCCGAAGTCCCCGTACTCGGCCTGGGCCTTGCCGGTCCGCGGGTCGACGGCCACGATCTTGAAGAGGAACGCGTCGACTACCATGAGACGCCCAGCGCCGTCGAACACGAGGTCCTGAGGCAGGTCCCAGCGGTGGTTCGGCAGCGCTTCGGAGGCCGAGGAGTCCGTGCCGGTGACCTCGCGGCTCGGGCCGCCGCGGCTCGCCACCCCGCCGGGGACGGTCCACTTGACGGTGCCGCTCTCATCGAACGCCTGCAGGCGCTTGTTGAAGGGTTCCGCCACGAAGATCACGCCGTCCTTGGCGGTGATCCCCTGGTAGGCGTCTATCTCTCCGGGCGCCGGACCCCTTCTCCCGAACGCCGAGAGCTTGTCGCCCTGCTTGTCGAAGACGAGCACGCGCCCCACGTCAAGCACGTACACGCGGTCACCGGCCACGCCGACCCCGCGCGCCTGTATCTCGACCGGCCACTCGCGCAGGAACTCTCCACCGCTATCGAAGACGATGATCTTGTTGGCCCAGCTGTCGGCGATGTAGACGTCCCCGCGCTCATCGATGTCGATCGCTTCAGGCCGGATGAACTGACCTCGCCCGGTACCGCCCGCGCCGGTGTGCAGGAGGCGCTTGAAGGTCCCGTCGCTGCGAAAGACCATCACGCGCGAACGAGAGGGGTCGGTCACGTAGACGTCCCCGTTCGGCGCGAAGGCCACGGACGAAGGAGCACGGAGCTGCTCATCGGGAGCGGGCCCGAACCCGTACATCGAGCGCTCCCACACCAGGTTGTCGATTCCCTGATCGCCTTCGGGCGCACCCGAGGGCCGTATGAGGTTCATGAAGACGATCACGAGAGCCACGAGCATAGCGAGCAGAAGCGCGATGGCGACTCCGAGGATGACGCGTGTGCGGTTGCGCTGCGCGGCTTCAACGGTGCCGGCCATCGATCACTCCTTCCTGCCGAGACGCCGCAGGCCCGCCTGCGCCTCCGGCAGGTCAGGCACGAACGTCAACGCGCGGCGGTACGCATCCTCGGCTTCCGCATCGTCGCCGGTCTCGGAAAGCACATCGCCGAGAGCCACCCAGACCATCGCGAGACGGGGGTTCGCCTCCGTGGCGAGCATGAGGTCGCGCTTGGCCCCCTCGAGGTCACTCAAGGCCTGCTTGGCGAGCCCTCGTCCCCAGTACACCTGCGCGAGAGGGCTCTCCTTCGTGATGTCGCCGGTGATGCCGACTTTGGAGCGCTCGACACGGATGCGCTCGAGGAGCTTGTTCACGGCCGTCTCCGCCCGGTCGTACTCGCGCACCGCCTCACGGTACCGGCCTGCGAAACGAAGCACGTCTGCCCGAACGACGACGATCGCCTCGGCGTTCTCGGTCTTCTCGCCGCGCTTGACCGCCGCAAGCGCATCTTCGGTGCGCCCCGCGCGCGCGTACGCATACGCGAGCTCGGTCCATGCCGTCACGCTCTTCGGGTTCTCGGTGACCGCACTCGTCGCGGTCATGATGTCACGCTCCGCCGCCGTGCGAGGAGCCTTGTTGAGGGTCGACAAGTAGAAGTAGAGCGACCCTGCGGTCGCGAGCAGGGCGACGACCAGTGTGAGAGCGAACACGAGCATGGCGCTCACGACCGGGTCCGCCGGCGGGCGTTCCGTGTCAGCCTCTGGCTCGCCTGAGTCGTCCGCCCACACGTCATCAGACCAGTCACCCGCTGGTGTGTCGTCGGCCCACACAGCGTCATCGCCCGTCGATGTCACGGACACCGGCAGCGGACCGGTCGCATCGGCAGAGGCCGGTGACCCCGGGGGGCCGGGCGGCTGAACGGGGGCGGGCGATTCCGCAGGGGCAGGCGCCTCGGCAGAAGCGGGCGGCCCGGCAGAAGCGGGCGGCCCGGCGACGCGCTCGTCAGCTCTGGTCACTTCTTCTTCCATCGGTCTCCGTGTCCGGCCGTCGTACGTCCGGGCTGCACCAAGCAAGCGGCGTGCAAGACCACGTGGAGTGCACTCGAAAGCCTAACACGCCTGATTCTCGCCGAGAGCGATCCAGAGGTGGCCACTCCGTACCTCACGTGTACAGGTACGCGCCGTGGATCGAGTTGTAGACGAGCGGCACGCCGAGCAGCGAGAAGACGATCACCGGCAGCGAGACGACCGCGACCCACGCGGCGCGCCTTCCCTGCCACCCGAGCGTGAGGCGCAGATGCAGGTAGATCGCGTAGACCGCCCACGCGATGAGCGACCAGATCTCCATGGGGTCCCAGCCCCAGTAGCGTCCCCACGCCTCGTTCGCCCAGATGGCGCCCGAGGCGATCATGATGCCCTGGAACACGAAGCCGGCGCCCACGAAGCGGTACGTGAGGTCGTCGATGACCGGCTGCTCAGGAAGGCGGTCGAGCAGCATCTTGAGCGTGCCGCCATCGCGCCCGTAGTCGCGCATGAGGAATGCGGCCGAAAGCGCGAACGCCGCGACGTAGGACCCATACGCGAGGTTCGCGAAGATGACGTGGATGACGAGCCACAGGCTCGCGAGCGCCCCCGAGACCGCCTCGGCCTCGCGCGAGACGAGCAGCGAGCCCCCCAGGATCAGCAGCGCCACCGGCATCACCGCGGCGCCCGCCGGCAGGAACCCGGGGTAGCGCCACACGAGCCACGCGAGTGCGGCCACCGTGAGCAGCGCCATGAGCGAGGCGACCTCGTAGAAGCCGAGGTACGGACCGTGGCCGGTACGCGCCCACCGCGCTCCGATCGCGACCGCGTGGACGACGAGCCCCGCCTGCGCGAGCCCGAGCGCCACCCGTTCGAAGCGCTCGCGGCCGAAGGTGACCGCGAGGACGAACCCGACGGTCGACGCGGCGTACAGGAACAGCGCGGCCCACACACCCGCGGTCTCAAGGGCGATCATCCGCTCTCCTCCTCGTCTGCCGCCAGCCTTGCGAGCGCCTCGTCGACTCGATGCCTGAACAGCGGATCCATCTTCCTCGATAACACGATGACGTTCAGCACGTCGGAGCCACCGGCCGCTTGCGCGGGAACCGCGACGACCGCGCGCGGGTGCACCAGCAGCGCGAAGGAGCCGGTCACCATCGCCACCGCGAACAGCGCATACACGGCCCATATCGTAGGGTCATGAACCACGAAGAGTCGCACGTACCGCGTCACGTCGACGATGCGGAGGGAGACCTGTCCCCCGGGAAAGGTCACCACATCCCCGGGGCGCATGACGGTGGTGGACGCGTCCGCGGAGTCCAGCGGCGTGACCTCGACGCGCGGGTCGGTCGCGAGGTCCGCGACGAACTCGTCGCCCGAGGGGTCGAGCACGACCGCGTACTGCAACCGTTCGATGCCGGTCTCGGGCGGCATGACATCCTCGATGAAGAGCCGACCTGTGCCACCGGTCGGCACGAAGTCGAACAAGTAGTTGCGGCGCCCGATCTCGGCACTCGCGGTCGTCTCGAGCGCAGCCACCACCGCGAGGCCCCACTGCTCGCCACGGTGCACGAACGTGGTTCCGTGGCTCAGGGGGCTGTTGGGAAAGACGCGGCGCTCGGCGAGCACCCGGTCGCCCTCCATCAGGCGCACCAGAGGAGCGTGACCGCGATCGATGCCATCCTCGACATGACCGAGGTCCATCTCGGGCACCGCGATCGTGTACCCACTTGAGGGCTCGGCCGCCGCAAGGGGGCCACGAGCGAGGAACCCGTAGTCGCGCGCGACGTCAGTCACCGAGTGCCCGACGGGCACACCGATGACACCCTCCCACTTCACGGCCTGCCCGACAAGGGCGACACCGAATAGCGCTACGAGCGACCAGTGGAACGCCGCACTTCCCCACGCCGCCCACAGGCGGGACGTGGCACGTATCCCGGCACCGTCAGACGCCGCAGTGAGACCCAGCGAACGCAGGGCGTCCACGAGACGCTCCTCTGATGCCTTCTCCCCCGCGGTCCCCACGATCGCATGGGGCGACTCAACCGCACACGCAGCAAGAGCCTCGGACGTGCCGCGGCGCAATGCCCAGAGCAACCGTGCATGCGAACCACGTCGCCACGAACACGCCGCGGTGGACGCTATGAGAAGCGTCGCCGGAAGGACGAAGAGGGGCGACCAGTAGGCCCGCTCAAGACCAAGACCTGCCGCGACACCTGCCCACAGCGGATATGCCGCACGCCACTGCGCGATTTCGATGTCGGTGGCGACACCCGCCTGTGGGATGATCGTCGTCAGCGCCGCGTACCCCACGATGTACACCAAGAGAACCACGGCGAGCCGCGGAGAACGCAGGTGCGCGATGAGGCGTCTCATCGACCCTCGGCATCGATGCCGTCCTCGGCGCCAGGAGTGTCAAGGCGCTTCACCTCGACCTTATCCACACGCCAGAGACCGTCCTCGCCAAGGACGACCGTGTACGTCACGTCATACGAAGCCTCCCGCGGCTCAGTAAGATACCTCGACCCATCGAGGGCGAAGTAACGATAGCGCCAGAACTCTGAGCCCACGACGGTGGCCGTCGCGTCAGTCGTCGCGACGAGGTCATAGTCGTAGTCCGCGAGAAACTGCTCGATACCCCTGCCTTGCTGCAGGTTGTACTGGACATAGGAGTTCACGCGGACCTCTTCATACGACGTGAAGGTGTGAGTCGCGACGTCGGAATCCAGCACGCGATACGCGTAGCTGATCCAGTCCGTGTAGGACTTGACCGCGGATTCAGGTTCCGAGAGGTCCGCCTCGGGCGGCGTCACCACCGGTGCGATCTCCTGAAGCGTGATGCCTTCGCCACCATAGGTGGAACAACCCGCTGAAGCCGCGAGGGCAAGGGTGAGAAGCGCTGCGACGGCAAGACGAGTTGTAGGCACTGGGCAAAGTCTCTGCATAGGTCGCATGGGACGATGGTATCGCACTTCGGTCTGTACGTCAGACGCGTCACACACTCAACACATCCCGTGCCACGTGACATGCGTCACCCGATGAACAGGGGCCCGACACGATTCGCCGGGCCCCTGCTGGCTCGATCGCCGACACCGCTACGGCATCGTGTTGCTGCCGCTGTGGGATCTGCATCCCGCGGAGTTGCAGTTGCCGGAACTGTTGAAGGTCGTGCTCGCCAGGTTCGACGACGTACCCCATCCGTTCAGGGAAGTCGTCGTCGAAGTATTCAAAGGAGTCACCACGTAGGGTACCGGATCGGTCTGGGCCCGGGCGAGCAGCTTCGGACGCTTCCAGGCGTGCGGGATCGCGATGTGGCAGTTGATGCAGCGCCCATTGTTCGAACCGGTGCCGACATGCCCGCCGTTGCTCTTGTGCGCGGAGGTCGATGCCGTGCCCAGCGCGATGTTGTGACAGCGGTTGCAGATCAGTGTCGTCGCGATGTTCTGGTTATTGGTCTGGTCGATCCAGCGGGTCGTGAAGCCCTCGAGCATCGTGATGTTCGTGGCGGCACCCTGAGGACCGTCAAGATTCGCCGCCGACTCACCATGGCAATCGGCGCAATGGATCACCGTGCTCGTCGTGAGCGAGGTTCCGCCCGCCTTCAGAGGAACCGCCGTACCCGCGGTGCCATCCGGGCCCAGCACCGACGACCTGAGCAGGCCAGCAGCATTCGTCGCGCCGGGCGCGGCCGTGAAGTTGTTGAAGTCGAACCTCGTACGCCCGGTGCCGCTCGCCATGTACCACGCACCGCCGGCTCCCGTGACGTACCAACGCTGCTGTCCTGCGGTGGCACCATCGGGATCGAACGCGTTCGTGTACGGCGCGACGCGGTGACCGCTGACGCTCGTGGTGTTGCTGAACTCGTTCGTCGGGTTAGCACCTCTCAGCGGCTGACCGGTGCGCCAGGATGTGGAGACGCCCGCGTGCCCCGCACTCGCCATGCCGCTGGTGCCGGTGTGGCAGTCGCTGCACTTGAGGGTCTTGTCCGCGATCGGAGTCGCGGCGCTGTTCGCGATCGTCTTGATGGTGGCGTTCGCCGAGTCGTGGCACGTGGCGCACGACATGATGCTGTCGCTGGTGTCACCAGGAGCGCGGTACGGGCGCGGATCGGTCTCCGTCAGTGCGACCCCGTGCAGGTAGTGGAGCGACCTCTGGTGACAGGTACCCAGACACGAGTCCAGCGTGAAGCCGGTCGCGACGCCATTGGAGTTCGGACGTGTGCCGCCCACGGTGAGGTCGTGCACGACATTGTGGTGGTTGATGCTGCTGTGGCAGTCCGAGCACTTGCCGGTCGTCGGGTACTTCTGGTTGTGGCACGCACCGTTCGGGCCGACAGCACAGCCGTTCTCCATCTCGCCCGGGAAGGTGCGGATGGCGCCATCGAGTGTGAAGTCGTCCACGCGGCCGTACTCGCCTGACGTGTTGAACGTGCCACGGAAGCGGACGTAGAGCGTCGAGCTGCGTGGCACCCACAGGTACGGCGACTGCGTCCATGTCAGCGCGTCGGTGTCCTGGCGCCAGACCTCGGTCCACGGCCCAGTCGGGTCGGTCGCGTAGTCGACGGCGAGGTAGTCGCTCGTGTCGCCGACATTGACCTGGTACCAGAAGCGTACCAGTCCACCGCCCGGGTAGTGTGACGTGTCGAAGGCGCTCGTGTTCCTGAAGTTGTACTCGGTGCGGGTCGTGTTCACGCCGATCTGCGGCGCAGCGCCGCTGCGCGAGCTGCCCGTCTGGTTCGTCACGTACGTCGCATCCGAGCGCGTCCAGTTCGACGGCCACGTCGTGGTGGTTCCGAAGTTGTCCGTCACAAGCGACGTTCCCGGCGTATACGAGAGGCCCGCCCCGCTGTTGTCGCCCCACTTGTGCTGCTTGGTCAGGTCGTACTTGCCGTAGCGACCGAGATCGGTGCCGGTGATCGCCGGCGAGTAGCGGTGACAGCCATTGAGGCACGTGTCAGCAGCAGAGGTCGCTTGGTGGCCGAACTGCGGGTGCCCGTCCTCCCAGTGAGGGTGGCATGTGTCGCATTGCGGGTTCAGCGCCGCAAGCTTGGGCGTTTCGGGCCCGAGCGACGTGTCGTTGGACTGCTCGTTACCGTAGCGGTCTCGGCGGATCGTGCTCAGGTGGCACAGGTCGCACGCATCCGTCGGTGTGCTGGCCTCGTAGACACGCTCGCCGGACCAGATCTGGAACGTGTTGTTGCGCGCGGCGCCGAGTGAGGTCGCCCTGTTGGACGCAAGCCACAGGTCGATGGTCTGGGCTCCGGAGTAGCCGGATACGTCGACCCAGCTCAGTGTGGCGCCGCTTGGGTCGGTCCCGGTCGGGCTGAAGTCCCACCAGCGCTGCGTCGTGTTGGTGGTGTATGAGCCGGCGACATCCTGACCGCCCACGCGCTTGAGAATCGTACCGCCGATCTGGACGCGGAAGCTCAGTGTGCGAGCCGTCGAGTCCGCACAGTACAGGTTGAGCCGTATACGCAGCCGGTCGATATCGTCGAGGTTGAGAGTGATCGACTTGACCTTGTAGTACTGGTTGGCCACGGGCGGGTTACCGCCTTGGACGGTCGAGTTGTTCTCGCGCGTCGGGTTCGTCGGGAACGTGTAGTTGCCGGTGAACGCACCGGGGATCTCGTACGGGTCGTGCATCGCGACGATGTTGGAGTCGTGGCAGTCTCCGAAGCTGCAGGTGAACTGCTGGACATCAGCGGTATGCACATACACCATGTCGCCGCGCGAGACCATGACCTCGAACTTGTCGTTGAGCGACGAGTAGCCCGCCTTTCCGCTCCACACGTACAAGCGGACCGGCTGCACGCCCGTGATACCGAGCGCCTGAGCGTTGATCCCGTTCCAGTAGTACTTCTTGCGGAGCGGGTCCATGGCCGTGGTGGAGGTGGCGCCGGTGGAGTACAGCGGCGAGCCCACCGGACCGACCTCGATGCGGATATTGGCGGTCGACGTGTTGTCCGACGTGCCCACATAGGCCGCCAGGTTCAGGTACCTCATGCCGGTGAAGTCGATCATGATCGTCTTGGCGACATTGCTCGGCGACGTGGAGGTCGTCGTGTACGGCGTCTTGTCCTCCTCGATGAGGCGGTGGTCGACGTGGCAGTCGACGCAGTTCGCCGTGGCGCCGGCGTCGATCTTGGCTTGCGTGGGGCCGCCGTCATGGCAGGTGACACAGCCGTTGCCACCCCTAGAGGAGTTGCGGTGCAGCTCGTTCAGCGTCGGCGAGTCGCTGTCGACCTGCAGGTGGCCGTTGAAGGTGCCCGTACGGGTGTAGTCCGCCCGGTAACCGAGGTGGCAGCGGCCGCAGTTCTTCCAGCTGTTCTGATCAGTCGTGGTGTGCAGCTCCACACTGAAGCCGTGGGAGCCGCCGTCGGCGTACTTGGCGTCGGTGTGGCACGCGCCGCCAGGACCGCAGCTCTTCGGCGCAGAGGTCATGTCCTTGTTGGCAGCATGGCAGCCCGTGATGGCACAGCCCGCTGCGGCTGTCGAGTGGATCACGCCAAGATCGGTCGCCATGCCGGACTTGTGGCAGGCGCCCACGCACCCGCTCGGCTGCGTCGAGACGCCATCGTGGCTGCCGTCCGTGTACTTCAGGTGCCAGTTGCCGATCCTGTTCGGATCGCCGGTGCCGGCGGCGTGGCAGTCCGAGCACTGGTCCGTGGTCCAGCCGCCCTTGACCTGGTACGGCGAGACGTTGTTGCCGAGGGTGGAGTTGTGGCAACCCGTGCACACGTTCGACCAGCCGGTCATCGACGCCGGGTGGGCGTTCGTGAGTCCCGCGCTGTGGCAACTCGAGCACGCGGCGTTCGGACCAGCGCCGATCGTGGTGGTCATGCTGACCGCCGTGTGCTTCGCATCATTGCCGTCGACGACGTCGCCGCGGCCCACCCGGTGGTAGCCGTTTGCGGGGTTGTACGAGCCGGAGGTGTGGCAGCCGGTGGCCTGACCGCAGGTCTTGACCGCCGGATCGTACTTGAGGTTGGCCGCGGTCCCGATCATGGCCGTCGACCATGCCGTAGCGCCGTTCCGGTCGTGGCAGCGCCGGCAGTCGTTGTGGATGTTCGTGTTCACGGCGTTCGTCGGGCCGACACGGCTCAGGTCCACACCGTTGTGGCACCCGATGCCGGTCGAGGCACAGCCGGTGTTGGCCTCGGTGCTGTGCGCGGCGATGTTCTCGTCGGGGTGGATGGCGAGAGCACCGGCGTGGCACGCCGCGCAAGCGCCCGTCGTGTCCTTGGTTGCCCAGTTGTTCTGGATGGCTGTCGTGGACGCCGCGTTGTTGTGGCAGTTGCGGCAGTTGTCGCCAGGCACGAGAGACTTGGCGGACGTGGCGAGAGCATGCTCGAGGGTCAAGCTCGAGTTGCTGTTGCGGATGTCGTGGCACTCGCCGCACGCGACACCGAACTGCGAGGCGTTCGCCTGCGTGAGCGTCGTGGGCTGGTGCTTGGCCGCGTCTCCGCCACCCGCGGTGTGCGAGTGGGTGGTGTTGGTGTAACCGGCATGACAACCCGCCGCCACGCAGCTGCGTGCGGTCGGGACGTTCGCCTGCTGGCCGTAGTTGTGGCAGCCACTAAGGTTACAGCCGCCGGCCGCGTTCTTGTGGACCTCGTGCAGCCCGTTGCTCGGGTGGCAGTTGAGACCCGTGTTGCCGCACGACGAACCCGATTCGGTGATCTCGGGCACGCTCGACGCGTGGTCGAGGGGCGAGTACGGGTTGCCGATCGCGTGGCAGTCGATGCACAGGCGGTTCGTCCAGCCGGGGTTCACAGGCGCCTTGCGCGAGATGATGTAGCTCATGCTGTTCAGGCGCAGGTCGCCGTGGCACTCGCCGCACGCGAGGGCCGAGCCGTACGGGCTGCCCGGGATCGTGATCTGCGTGTGCTGGTTTGCGAGCGCGTTGCCAGCCCCGCCGACCGTCGGAGGATGACAGTCGTTGCACGTCGCACTCGCAGTGCCGCCATTGAAGTTCAGGGCCGTGGTCATGCCGAGTGCGGTGTGCGTCGTCTCGCTGTAGTGACCCGCGGGCGGGGCGCTGGTGATCGGCGTCTTCGTGCCGGCCCACTGGTACGAGCCGTTGTGGCACGTCACACAGTCACCGTTGCCCGAGTACGTCGACTTGCTCGGGTTCGTGGGCAGGTGGCAGCGGTCGGCCGGCGTACCGCCGTTGCAGCCGCTGTCGGGGTGGTACGGCGAGGCGAAGTCTCCGGTCGAAGCGCCCGTCTGGTTGTGGCATCCAGGCTGCGCAGTGCAGCCGCTCTCGGTTCCGGCGTCGTACCAGCTCGCCTCGGTGAAGCCGTGCGCGCTCGCAGCGCCGTGGTTGCTGTCGTTCTTGTCGGGGTGACAGGCGCCATTGCCCTCGCCGCACGTCTTGCTGGCCGCAGGCGACTTCATGTCCTTGTTGAGCGCATGACAGCCGCCCCAGCCACTCGCGGCACAGCCCGGACCGACGATCGAGTTCGTCGGCAACGAGTTGTTGTGGAGCTGGCGCAGGTCCCACGTGTTGTGGCAACCGACCTGGCCGCATGTGTGACCAGGAGCGACACCGGTGTGACCTGTGGCGTACTCAGCGTGCTTCGCGGGACCGTTGGGCGCGCCATGGCACTGCTCGCAGGTCTGGGCGGACCACGACAGGTTCTTGATCACGTTGACGGCGTTCACCGGCGTCGTCGCGTTATGGCACGACAGGCACGTCGGGGTAGTCCAGCCCAGATTGCCGGTGATCGACGGCGCGTGCGCCGCCTCAAGGCCAGCGCTGTGGCAGGTGTTGCACGTGTTTCCGCCGCCAGCGTTGTACACCGGGTCAAAGATGGCGGTCATGTTGACCGCGGTGTGCAGGGCCTCGTTGCCGGTGACGACCGAGCCGTGATTCGTGTTCGTGTAGCCCGTGTGGCACGAGGTGGCACCACCGCAGGACTTCGCGGTCGGACGGTAGACCTGCTGCGTGTAGACGTGGCAACCCGTCAGGCTGCAACCGCCCGGGTCGTTCTTGTGCAGAGCATGCAGGTCGGCTGTGTTGTGGCATCCGTCGCCGGTGCTTCCGCACGAGGTGCCCGTCTCGTTCACAGCCGGGACCGTCGTCGCATGGTCGTGCGGCGAGGTCGAACCAGTCGCGGAGTGGCAGTCAGAGCACAGGTTGTTCGTCCACTTGGCGACGACCTGTGCGTTGCCCTTCGACCGCGTGTCGCCGTGACACTCACCGCAGGTCAGCGCCGAGCCGTACGGGCTGGCGCCGATCGTGATGCTCTGGTGCTGGTTCATGAGGCCGTTCGTCGAACCGTCCAGCGCCGGGTTGTGACACTGTTCGCAACGAGCGCTGGCCGTGCCGCCGGCGGTGACCGAGGTCGTCATGCTCGCCGCTGTGTGAGCGGTGGCGTTGTAGTGGCCGCCCGACGCAGGCGAGTTCGTGAGCAGCGTGCGTGGCGCCGCACCTTGGTATGCCGAGCCGCCGTAGCCGCCGGTGGTGTGGCACTCCTGGCAGTCGATCGGCTTCCACGCCCGCGCGATCGCCTGCGTGGGGTTCGACCCGTGGCACACACCGCTCAAGCAGCCGCTGTTCGGGTGGTGCGGAGCGCCGAAGTCGGCCGTCGACGAGACCCCGGCGTTGTGGCAACCGGTCTGGTTGGTGCAGCCAGTCTCGGTCGCACCGTTGTAGTAGCTCACCGACGTGAACGCGTGTTGGTAGTTGTCCGGGTGGTTGATCGAGAAGTCGCTGTGGCAGCCGCCGGACGTCGACCCGCACGAGTTGGCGAAGTTGACGGACGGACGCTTGTTCTTGTTCGCGGGGTCGTGGCATCCGGCCACTGCGCAACCATCACCCGGGACCTGGTTCCCGAAATAGTCCCACTTGTGGAGGTCCCACAAGCTGTTCGACGGGTGACAGTTCGAGGCCGAGCCCGCACACCCGTTGCTCGCGACCAGGTGGGCCGATGCGGTCGTGTCGTGTGTGCGCGGCGTGCCGTAGTTGTGGCAGTCCGCACAGCGGCGGTTGGTCCACCCCGATGAGATCTGCGACATCGAGCTGTACGCGGTGTCCATGTGACACCCGTTGCCCAACACGCCGCCGGTCGCGCAGCCCACCGCGGGCACCGTGCCCGCATGTGCTGTGATGAGCGCTGAGCTGTGGCACAGCGAGCACTCACTGTTGCTCGAATCGATGGTGTAGCCGGTCGTCTGATAGGCCCGCGTGAACGGCTTGGCCACCTGTGACGCCTCGTGCGACGAGACGTTCTTGATCGCGTGCGAGTCGATCGAGTTGTAGCCGCCGGAGTGGCACGCCGCCCCGCCCGTCTTGGTGCCCGAACAGCTGCGGTCCTCATCGAGCTTGGCCGGCGAGTGGCAGGCGAGGCAACCGCCGGACTCCAGCTTGCCGTTACCTGCAATCGAGTTGTTGTGGATTCCGCGCAGGTCGCCGGGGTGACACGAGGCACACGCCGAGCTCTGACCAGATGAGACCGGAGTGTGCTTGGATGCGAAGTAGGTGTGCTTGACGCGGTCGTACGTCGCGTCGTGGCACGTCTGGAAGTTGCAGCCGTCGGCGCGGTCGTAGCCGCCGGTCCAGCTGGCGGGAATCGAATCGCGCCGCACGGCGAGAGTCGCCTCTGTGACAGGATTCGCGTGGGGGTGGCACACCGAGCAGCCATCCGGGAACTCGATGCCGCTCGCGGTCGGCCGCCGGTGCTCCTCGCGAAGCCCGGGCTGGTGGCACTGGTCGCAGCTGTGCGACGTGTAGCCGTTGTTCCAGATGTTCGCAGGACCGATGGTCTGGGTCGGTACGTGGTCGAACTCTTCGAAGACGATGGGCAGACCCTGGTGGTCGTCGGGATCCGCTTGGTCAGGATGGCAGTCGTAGCAGAAGTTCGCCACCGTGTCGCGCGCCGTGGTCCACGCCTGGATGTGGTCGAGGCTCACCCACGTCCCGCGCGACAGTGCGTTCTTCTGACCGGTCACCCGCAACTTGATGGTGTAGGGACCTGTTCCGCCGAGGGCCGGGCTGACCCACACCGCCTGCTGGCGCTCGGTCGTGGCCGCGAAGAAGTCGACCGACACGCTCGCCACAAGCGAGTTGGCGCTGTCGTAGACCTTGACAGAGCCGATGCCGCGGTTGGTGTCACGGGTCGCGTAGAGCGCCACGCGCTGGCCATCGAAGCCGACGACCAGTTCCGCGTTGACGTTGTTCGAGTACCGCTCGCGTCCCAGGGTGTAGGCCGTCCCGGTGACGTAGCTCCACGTGCCGCTCACACTGGCCGTGGTCGGGAGGAACCCGCCGGGAAACGTCTGCGTGTACGTGTAGCAGTCGTGGTAGAACGACTCGAAGAACCTCGGGTCGTCGAGCTGGTCGTGGCAGCCGGGAGCGGCGCAGCGCAGCTCTGCGTCGCGGAGCACCGTGTCCTCGCTTTGCGACGACACCACGCCGACCGAGATGTCGCCGACCCACGGGTTGACCATCTGACCGGTGTTGTCGTGGTACTCATGCGTGAGCGCGGGCGTCGGCGTCCCGTTGTGGCACGCGGTGCACGATGCGACCGCGTGGCACGACGCGCACTTGCTGTTGGCGGTGTGCGAGTCCGTGTACGGGATGCTTGCCGGCCAGCGCGGGCTGGCATGGATCGCGTGCAGGATGTAGGCGGGGGTGTCCGGTGAGCCGAGTGACGCGAAGGAACCCGCGCTCGTCAGCACGTTGGGCACGTTCGCGGCCAGCGAGGGACCCCACGAACGGTGGCACACGGCACTACAGTCGCCGCCCCCGTAGTGGTTGGGATGGCTTCCTGCAAGTGAGTCGAGGTGGCACTTGCGGCACGCGGTGTCCTTGTCCACATCGCCGACCTCGAAGTCGGCCATCGGGCCCACACCGCTGGAGTGGCAGATGAGACACTGCGTGTTGGTGAGCACATCCGCGCCTGCGGCAAGCGGCATCATCACCGCCAGCGCGCACATGAGAGTCGTCGCGGCCAGAAGCACCCACGTTCTGCGAGCCATGCCCATCCCACCTCGGTCCGGCAGCCGCGTCCGGCTGCGTCCGTATGCGCGCGCACAGGTGCCCCGCAGACGCATCGTCATGGTCGTCGCCCGGCAGCGACCCATACACGCGTGGGCCCCCTTATGGAGGCCTCGTGTTCAGTATCGGTAATCTTCACAAGTTCCTCAAGACTCATTCAGGCGATTCCGCCGTCTGGATGCGAAGAACCCGGAGCCTCGATGCGGCGACCCTCGTGTGCTGGAAGCGTACGCGCAAAGCGCGCGAGGTGTGCAGCGCGCTGAAGACAGACGGCACATCACGGCGCCGCGGAAGTCTCCTCGCTCGCGGCTGGGTCGACCGCCTCGACGACCCTCCAACCCGCATCCGTGCGTTTGAGGATGAACCGGGTGACCTCGATCCACCCCGGAAAGCCGCTCGTGTCCTTCCAGCGTACGTCGACCTCGGCGGTGCCGGTGGCCTGCGCGGCGATCACCGGCTGCCCCCACTCCGGTGTCGCCGGT
>FWPV01004479.1_pt1 | contig 29629 bp, 20 predicted proteins | sample 2228371 | NCBI WGS metagenome assembly FWPV01 (sample SAMEA103939776, study PRJEB20133) | metagenome | reverse complement strand
TGCCGCCCTCCGGGCTGCTGCTGGAGCGGCTGGCGGGGGTGCTCGAGAAGCTGGCGGCAGAGAAGGGCGTGAAGGAGCCGATGGCGGGGCGCGTAACGCTGGTGGGCAAGGATCAGCTGACGATCGTGTTCGGTCCGAAGGCGCCGCCCCCGAACATCGCCGACGTGCGGTTTGTGAATACGAAAGCCGTGCGTGCGGATTATCTGCAAAAAGAAATGGTTCAACTGGCGGTGGGAACGCCTTATTTCGAGCCGAATTTCCGGTTTCTGCTGGAAAACCAGATCCGGCCGATCTACGATTCCGTGGGGCGGTTGAAGGCCTCGTGGACGAAGATCACGGCGGCGCCGGCGGAGGGAGTGTTCGGCGTGGTGGTGACGGTGGAGGTGGACGAAGGTCCGGTGTTCAGGCTGGAGCGGATCCAGGTGCGGGGCACGCCGTTTTCAGACGAGGAGATTCAGGAGATCGGGCAGTTTCCGGTCGGAGGCGTGGCGGGGATGTCGGACATCGGCAAAGGGATGCTGCGGGTGCTGGAACAGCTGAAAGAGAAAGGGCACATGAAGGCGTCCTACAAGGCTTCGCGGAGGCTGTGGGAGGACCGGCAGGCGGTGGAGCTGTTTGTGGACGTCGATCCCGGACCGGTGTATACGATGGGGCGGCTGCAGATCAAGGGGCTGGATCTGGAGTCCGAGCCTGCGATCCGCAAGCTGTGGGCGATCAAGCCGGGGGCGCCGTACCGGGGAGGGTACGCGGCGGCGTTCGTGCAGCGGATCCGGGAGATGGACCTGTTTGATTTCCTGAGCGAGATCCGGCACGAGGAGCGGGTGGACGAGAAGAGCCAGAGCGTGGATGTGGTGCTGGTGTTTGTGGGGGAGAAGCCGAAGCCGGCGCCGCGCCGGCCGTTCTGAGGGGCGGGGTCAGAGATTGCGCAGGACGAAGTTGACGAGCTGGTAGCCGTCGATGAATTTGAACGGCGTTTCGCCGAGCGTGTAGTGGCCGCAGGGGAGGACGACTTCGCGGAAGTCGAGTTCGAACTTGCGGCAGAGCTCGATGGTCTGGCGGGAGAGCTCGGGCAGGAAGGTGGTGTCGTATTTCGCGTAAAGGAAGAGGGATTTTTTGGGTTTCTCCCTGAATTTCGCGAAGTAGGCGGTGGGGCTGATGCAGAGCCACAGCTCGCGGAGGGTGTCGAGGTCGACGTGGCCCTCGAGGCCCTGTTTGACGTGGAGGGTGGACAGTCCGGTCCAGACGACGTCGGCGAAGTAGGTGGAGCAGTGGTTGAAGGCGTTGACGGTCAGGCGCGCGTCGTGGGCGCTGGCCAGGAACGCATAGCAGGAGCCGAGGCTCGTGCCGACGACGGCGATCCGCTCCGCGCCCTGCTGCTCGAGCCAGTCGGCGGCCGAGCGGATGTCGATCACCGCCTGGCGGGTGGCGTCGATCGTGCGGCCGATGTTCGAGCTGACCGCATAGTCGGCGCGCTGGAGTTCGGCCGGCATGCGGTAGTCGTGGTAGGGCAGGCTGAGGCGCAATGCGCTGACGCCGAACTTCTGGAAGGCCCGGGCGAGGGCGTTGTGGGCGTCGTGGGGCGCGTTCCAGTGGGGCAGCACCAGGACCGCCTTGCGAGGGTTCTTCCCCGGAAACCACTGGCCGTGGACGACGTTGTTCTCCTCGTAGGGGGTCCTGACGGCTGAAGTGAAGCGCAGCAGACCGCCGGAGAGGTGGTAGTCGCGGACGGGCTCGTAGCCGAAGAACTCCTCGCTGTGCTCGATGGCCAGGAGGCTGAGGCGCAGCATCCGGTCCAGCGGCGGCAGTCCGTCGTCCGCGCCGAGCCGCCGCGCCACGGGCCACTGGAGGGTCCACTCAAGGCCCCATTCGAACGGACGCACGACGCGGTTGGTGGCCGCAAAGCACATCCGTTCCTCCCACTGTTCCATCCAGCGGGCGTACCATGACCCGAACCAGCCCATGTTTTCCGGAACACTACAGGGTAGCATTGCCGGAGGGGCGCGCGGGGCGGGCGCGCCGGGGGCAGGCTGGAAGCTGTTGACAATCCAGAGGCAAGCGGCGGGTGCCGGGCGGCGGGAAGAAGAAATTCTGGCGGGGGTGAAACGGATTCAGGGACGGTGGCGTCAAAGCTTGATAGAATCACACTAAAGATTCTAGACAGTGATTGACTAACGTGCTATCCTGAACCCAGGAGAGCTGGCACCGGAGTTCGGTCTATGGATCTCAACCGTTTTACCGAAAAAGCCCAGGACGCGCTGCGTTCGGCGCAGACGCTGGCGGCGCGCCTGTCGCACCAGCATGTCGACAACGAGCATCTGTTTGTGGCGCTGCTCGAGCAGGAGCAGGGCATCGCCCCGAACATTCTGCTGAAGGCAGGCTTTGATCTGGAGAAGCTCCACCGCAGGCTGTTGGGCGAGCTGGAGCGGCAGCCCAAGGTGACCGTCAGCGGGGGCGCGTCGGGGATGTACCTGACGCAGCGGCTGGCGGCGGCGCTGGGCAACGCCGAGCAGGAAGCCAAACGGATGAAGGACGACTTCGTCTCGGTCGAGCATCTGCTGCTGGCGCTGCAGGCGGGCAACGGGTTTGCGGGGCAGATGTTCCGCGAGAACGGCGTCACGCGGGAGCGGCTGGAGCAGGCGATCCGGGAGATCCGGGGCAGCCAGAGGGTGACGACGCAGAACCCGGAAGCCACGTATCAGGCTCTTGAAAACTATGGGCGCGACCTGACGCAGATGGCGGCGCAGGGCAAGCTCGATCCGGTGATTGGACGCGATGAAGAGATCCGGCGCGTGATTCAGGTGCTGAGCCGGCGCACGAAGAACAACCCGGTGCTGATCGGCGAGCCGGGCGTGGGCAAGACGGCGATCGTGGAGGGGCTGGCGCAGCGGATCGTGCGCGGCGACGTGCCCGAGGGGCTGAAGTCGAAGCGCGTGGTGGCGCTGGACATGGGCGCGCTGATCGCGGGCGCGAAGTACCGCGGCGAGTTCGAGGAGCGCCTGAAGGCGGTGCTGAAGGAGGTGGCGGCGAGCGAAGGGCAGATCATCCTGTTCATCGACGAGCTGCACACGGTGGTGGGCGCGGGCAAGGCGGAAGGCGCGATGGACGCGGGCAACCTGCTCAAGCCGATGCTGGCGCGCGGCGAGCTGCACTGCATCGGCGCCACCACGCTCGACGAATACCGCAAGTACATCGAGAAGGACGCTGCGCTCGAGCGCCGCTTCCAGCCGATCACGGTGGATCAGCCGACGGTGGAGGACACGATCTCGATCCTGCGCGGGCTGAGGGAGCGCTACGAGGTCCATCACGGCGTGCGCATCAAGGACGCGGCGCTGGTGGCGGCGGCGGTGCTGTCGAACCGCTACATCTCGGACCGCTTCCTGCCGGACAAGGCGATCGACCTCGTGGACGAGGCTGCGGCGCGGCTGCGCACGGAGATCGACTCGATGCCGGCGGAGCTCGATGAAAAGCTGCGCCGCAAGATGCAGCTGGAGATCGAGCGCGAGGCGCTGAAGAAAGAGACCGACGAAGCGTCGCGCGAGCGGCTGTCGAAGATCGAGGAAGAGCTGTTCTCGCTGACGCGCGAGGTGGCCGAGATCGAATCGCGGTGGAAAGCCGAGAAGGAGTCCGTCCAGAAGCTGCGCAAGTTGCGCGAGGAGATCGAGCAGACGAAGCTGGAGATCGAGCGCGCCGAGCGCGCCTACGATCTGAACCGAGTGGCCGAGCTGAAGTTCGGCAAACTGATTCAGCTCGAGCGGGCGCTGTTTGAAGAAGAGCGGCGCCTGTCGGAGCAGGACACGCGCGAGCGGCTGATCAAGGAAGAAGTGGATGAAGAGGACATCGCGCGCGTCGTGTCGCGGTGGACGGGCATTCCGGTGAGCCGGCTGCTCGAAGGCGAGCGGCAGAAGCTGCTGCACCTGTCGAGCGAACTGCACCGCCGCGTGGTGGGGCAGGACGCCGCGGTGGACGCGGTGGTGGAGGCCGTGCAGCGGTCGCGCGCGGGCTTGAGCGATCCGAACCGGCCGATCGGCTCGTTCCTGTTCCTCGGGCCCACGGGCGTGGGCAAGACGGAGCTGGCGCGGGCGCTGGCCGAGGCGCTGTTCGACGACGAGCGGGCGCTGATCCGCATCGACATGAGCGAGTACCAGGAGAAGCACACGGTGGCGCGGCTGATCGGCGCGCCGCCGGGCTATGTCGGGTTCGAGGAAGGCGGCCAGCTGACGGAAGCGGTGCGCCGCCGGCCGTATGCAGTGATCCTGTTCGATGAAATCGAGAAGGCGCACGCGGACGTCTTCAACGTGCTGCTGCAGGTTCTCGACGACGGGCGGCTCACCGACGGGCAGGGCCGCACGGTGGACTTCCGCAATACGATCGTGATCATGACGTCGAACCTGCCGCCGGAGAACCTGCGCACCTTCTTCCGGCCGGAGTTCCTGAACCGGATCGACGAGACGGTGATCTTCCACCCGCTGACGCACGAGCATCTGCGGCGCATCGTCGACATCCAGATCGAGCGCGTGCGGAAGCGCCTGGCCGAGCGCCACATCACGCTGGAACTGAGCGACGAGGCCCGCGACCATCTGATTCTTGTGGGCTACGAGCCGGAGTACGGCGCGCGTCCGCTGAAGCGCGCCATCCAGCGCGAACTGGAAACGCTGATCGCGCGGCGGATCCTCGAGGGCAGGATCCGCGACGGCGCGCATCTCTACGTGACAGCGCCGCGCGGCGCTCTCGAGATCGAAGTCCGCGAACCCGTGCGCACCCAGTGAGGCGCGGCGCGCGTCTGAAACAATAGCGAACGCAGGATCGAGGCAACCATGAGCGAACCGGTCATCCAGAACCAGGAATCGAATCTTCTCACGCTGCCCGTTCTTCCGCTGAAGAACGTGGTGCTGTTCCCGAAGCTGATCCTGCCGCTGTCGGTGGGCCGCGACGCGTCGCGCGCGGCGGTGGAAGCGGCGATCAAGCATCACGAGGGCCACCTCATCCTGCTGACGCAGAAGAACCCGGAGACGGAGCTGCCGGGACCGGACGATCTGCATCAGGTGGGCACGCACGCCAAGATCCGCAAGGTGCTGCGTTCGACGCCTTCGCTGATCGAGATCGTGGCTTCGGGGCTCGAGCGCGTGGGCGTGCTGTCGATCGAATCCACGGGCCAGTACCTGCAGGCGAAGGCGCAGCCGATGCCGCTGGTGCCGGACCACTCGACCGAGGAGCGGGCGCTGCAGACGGCGCTGTTCGAGCTGGCGGCGAAGACGCTCGAGCGGATCAACCCGCAGGCGGCGGAGCAGATCTCGAACCTGCTGTCGAGCGCCGACGATCCGCAGCAGCTGATGTGGCTGCTGGCGACGGCGTTCAACCTGGGCTCGGACAAGCTGCAGCACCTGCTGGAGTCGCCGACGCTCAAGGACGCCTTCCAGCTGGCGGTGCAGTACATCACCGAGGAAGCGCGCATTCTGGAGGTGCGGCAGAAGATCGTCAGCGAAGCGCAGGAGGAGATGAGCAAGGAGCAGCGCGAGTACGTGCTGCGCCGGCAGCTGAAGGCCATCCAGCAGGAGCTGGGCGAAGAGGACCCGGCGAAAGCGGAAGCCGAGGAGCTGCGCAAGCGGCTGGATGAAACGAAGCTTCCGGAAGAGGCGAAGAAGGAGGCGGAGCGCGAGTTCCGCCGCTTCGAGAGGCTGCCGGACCAGAGCCCGGAGCGTCACGTGATCCGCACGTGGCTGGACCTCGTGCTCGAGCTGCCGTGGTTCACCGAGACGGAAGACAACCTCGACATCGCGCGGGCGCGGCAGGTGCTGAACGAGGACCACTACGGGCTGGAAGACGTGAAGGAGAGGATCCTCGAGCACCTCGGCGTGCTGCAGCGGAACCCGTCGGCGAAGGCGCCCATCCTGTGCTTTGTCGGACCGCCGGGCGTCGGCAAGACGTCGCTCGGGCAGTCGATCGCGCGGGCGCTGGGGCGGAAGTTCGAGCGCTTCTCGCTGGGCGGCATGCACGATGAGAGCGAGCTGCGCGGGCACCGCCGCACCTACATCGGCGCGCTGCCGGGGCGGCTGATCAACGCCATCCGGCGCGCCGGGGCGCGCAATCCGGTGCTGATGCTCGACGAAGTGGACAAACTGGGGCGCGACTTCCGGGGCGACCCGGCGTCGGCGCTGCTCGAGGTGCTGGATCCGGAGCAGAACAGCACGTTCCGCGACAACTACCTCGACCTGGCGTTCGACCTGTCGAAGGTGATGTTCATCACCACGGCGAACACGCTGGAGACGATTCCGCAGCCGCTGCTGGACCGCATGGAGGTGATCCGGCTGGCAGGCTACAGCGAAGAAGAAAAGGTTGCCATCGCAAACCGCTACCTGATTCCGCGGCAGCTGAAAGAGACGGGGCTGACGGCGGAGCTGGTGCAGTTCCCCGAAGAAGGCGTCCGCAAGATCATCGAGAGCTACACGCGCGAGGCGGGGCTGCGCAACCTGGAGCGCAACATCGGCAGCCTGTGCCGCAAGGCGGCGCTGAAGTTCGCCGAAGGGCGCACGGAGCCTATCGTGATGACGCCGGAGATGATTGTCGAGCTGCTGGGACCGGAGACGTTCCTGCCCGAGGAAGCGCGCAAGGACCTGCCGGCGGGCGTGGCGACGGGACTGGCTTGGACTCCGTCCGGCGGCGACGTGCTCTATGTGGAAGCGATGCTGCTGCCCAAGGGCAAGGGGCTGACGCTGACCGGACAGCTGGGCGACGTGATGCAGGAGTCGGCCAAGGCGGCGCAGAGTTATCTGTGGGCGCACGCCGAGGCCTACGGGATCGATCCGGCGCTGTTTAGCGATTACGGCGTGCACATCCACGTGCCTTCCGGCGCGATTCCGAAAGACGGCCCGTCAGCGGGCATCACGATTGCGGTGGCGCTTGCTTCGCTCTACACGAAGAAGCCGGCGCGCAGCGACACGGCGATGACGGGCGAAATCACGCTGACCGGGCGCGTGCTGCCCATCGGCGGCGTGAAAGAAAAGACGCTGGCGGCGCGGCGCGCGGGCATCCGCCGCGTGATTCTGCCGAAGCGCAATGCGAAGGACCTGCGCGACCTGCCGGAGAACGTGCGGAACGAGATGGAGTTCGTCTTCGCCGAGACGATCGATGACGTGTTCCGGCAGGTGATTCCGGGCCTGATTCCGGAGCCGGCTCCGGCAGCGGCTTCCTCGTAACGCGCAAGCCGCGGAATCCGGCCTGCCCTGCGGCGCGCCGGTATGATGGCTGCATGCCGCTGAGAAGAATGACGCGCCGGGCGTGGCTGGCCGGCGCCGCCCTGACGGCCGCAGCCCAAAGCGGGGAAGGCCGTGTGATGACCGTGCGAGGACCGGTGGCGCCGGAATCGCTCGGTCTTGTGCTCCCGCACGAGCACTTCTTTTCCAACTTCGGCGAAGAGCCTGCCGAGCCTCCGGTCTACGACGAGGCCGCTCTGCTCGAGGCCGTCGTGCAGTATGCGCGGCGGCTGAAGCAACTGGGCTGCGGGGCGGTGGCCGACGCCACGGCGGCCTGGTTCGGCAGGAGTCCGCTGCTGCTGAGGACGATCTCGGAGAAGAGCGGGCTGCATATCCTCACGAACACCGGCTACTACGGGGCGGCGTCGGACCGGTACGTGCCGAAGCATGCTTTCGAGGAAGACGCCGCGCGGCTGGCTTCGCGGTGGGTGCGCGAGTGGCGCGAAGGCATCGCGGGCACGGGCATCCGGCCAGGGTTCATCAAGACCGGAGTCGATGCGGGGCCGCTGTCCGAAATTGACGCGAAGCTTGTGCGCGCGGCGGCGCTGACCCATCGCGAGACCGGTCTGACAATCGCCGTGCACACGGGCGGCAACCCGGAGTCGGCCATGCGGCAGATGGCGATTGTGCGCGAAGAAGGCGTTTCGCCGGAGGCGTGGATCTGGGTGCATGCCAATCAGGTGAAGAGCGGCGAGGAAGAGGCGCTGGAAAAGGCGGCGGAGGCGGGGGCGTGGATCAGTCTGGACGGGCTGGACGAGGCGACGCTCGATCGTCACCTGGAGCTCGTGCTGCGGCTCCGCGCGAAGGGATCTCTGAGCCGCGTTCTGCTGTCGCACGACGGCAACAGCTTCCGCGCCGGAGGGAAGCGGCCGATGCGGCCGTACACGCTGCTGTTCGAGCAGCTCCTTCCGCAGCTGCGCCGGGCGGGCGTTTCCGAAAGCGAGATGACACGGCTGACCCGGGACAACCCTGCGCGCGCGCTCACGGTGCGGCGCCGCCTGACGGGGTGATGGCCAGGACACTTTCCCTGCATGGCGAGCGGGCTTCAGCCGGCTCTGGAACAGAAAAGCGCACTGCCGCTGATGGCGGCGGGGTCCGCGCTCAAGGCGGGAAGTTCATCCGGCGGAGCAGCGCCTCATAACGCGGGTCGCCGTGCAGCGGCACCCACTCGACGCAGGACTTGAGGCGCACCATCGCCCACCAGTGTTCCTGATAAGCCTTCTCGAGGTTGGCGAAGGCTTCGTCTTTCATCCCCAACTGCGCCTGCAACGCCGCCATGTCGTACGGATGCCGCGCCCGCCTGAGCGACCAGCGCAGATAACCTGCATAGCCCTCTTCGCGGTACGCCTTGCGCATGGATTCCACCGTTTCGTCAGACTGTCCCGACAACTCGAGAACCCTGGCGTACGCCTTCACCTCTTCGTCGCGCAGCCCGAGGCTCTTGTAGACCTCGCGGAGGAACATGTAGCAACGCGGATCGTTCGGATCGATCTCGATCGTCTTCTCGATCTGCCGGAGCGCCTCGTCGGGGCGGCCGGCCATCTGGTAGACGGAGCCCAGCGCGAGGTTGGCGGAAACAGAAAACGGGTCGACCTCCACGGCGCGCTGCGCTTCCGGAACGGCCTCGGCGTGGCGCCCCATGGCGGCGAGGAACCAGGCATATTCAAAACGGGCTTCTTCCAGATTGGGGTTCTTCTGCAGAGCGAGCCTGAATTCTTTTTCCGCCTCGGCCCAATTCCAGTAGAAGTAGTATGCGGCCGCAGCTTTCACATAGTGAGCTTCCGGCACGCTGCCGTCGATCGAGAGGGCTTTCTGCATCGCCGCAGTGAATTTCGGATACGCCTCGTTCGGCGGCAGGACTCCCATAATCCACTGCCAGCCATACGTCTTGGCCAATCCGAGATAGGCCTCGACGAAATTCGGATCGACCGCGATCGCCCGCTCGAAGTAGCTGACAGCTTTCTGGAACTCCGGAACGCTCCACTTGTAATAGTGGTATTGGCCTTTGAGGTAGAGGTCGTACGCTTCCGGATTCAGCGGGCGCGCCGCAGCCCTCTGCGTGGCGTCCTCCGCCGGCAGCGCCGCCCGCACCTGCCGCGCCACGATGCAGGCCATCTCGCGGCGCAATTCCAGCATGTCGCCCAGCTCGCGGTCGAAAGTTTGCGCCCACAGGTGGCGGTCCGTGGCTGCGTGGAGGAGGTTCGCCGTGAGCCGCACCCGCCCGGCGGATTGGGTGACGGTGCCCTCGATGATCGCGTCGACGTTCAGCTCCCGCCCGATCTGGGGAACGGGCTTGGTGGTGCCTTTGTAACGCATCACGGAAGTGCGCGAGATGACGCGCAGCCCTGGCACCTTGCCCAATTCCGTAATCAACTCTTCCGTCATGCCGTCGGCGAAGTACTCCTGGCTCGCCTCGCCGGACAGGTTCACCAGAGGCAGAACGGCGATGGATTCGATCCTTGGAGGCGGACCGCGCAGCGCCTGTCGCACCCAATCCCAGACGAGAACCAGTGCTGCCAGAGCGAGTGCGGCAGCCGCGAGGGCGCCCCACCGCCACTTCCACCGGGGCGGCGGTGTTGGCGGCGGCATCGCGACGGGCTCCCGCTCCGGGATCACATCCTCGACTGGAGCGATGAAACGGTACCCCCGCCGGTGCACCGTCTGGACGTAGCGCGGGGAATCGGCGTCATCGCCGAGATCTGTGCGGATCTGCTTGATGCAATGGGTGACGCCCTGCTCGAAATCAACGAAGGTGCCGCTGCCCCAGACTTCGCGGTAAATCTGCTCCCGGGTCACCAGATCGCCGGGGTGTTCGAGCAACAGTGCCAGCACCTGCGCCGGCTGGGGCGCCAGCCGGACGGGCAACCCTTCACGGCGCAGCTCTCCGGTTTCGGTGTCGAATTCGAAGACACCAAAACGCGCAACCGTCCTCCGGGCAGGCTTTCTGTCCTCCGTAACAGCCTCCCGCTGATGTGGATTATAGGAGTCCTCCATCACGGCATCAAGCAGAATTTGAGAGATTCCGGCCCCGTTCACAATTTCCGGAAAGCCCCGCGCCATCAGAAGGTTGGGCGATCCCAAAAAATGAATCGATCAATCCTGCGCCGCTCATTGCCCGGAGGCCCGTTTCGCGTGGACGATGCGGTTGTGAGAAGCATCGTTCTCCGGTGCACCCGTCAGCGCAGGCCGGCAGAGGCTGGACCGCAGGCGATCGGATGCGCCGGCCGGGTGCTGACAGTCACCGAGCGCCGGACAGGGCGCAGGCAGCCGCGGAAAGGCCGTCCGCGGGAGGGCTGCAGAAGCGGCGCGGAACGCCTGCAGGCGGACGTCAGAAGCTGTTTCCGCCGGGTGTCCCGCCCTTCCGGCGCTTGAGGAAAGGGGCTCGCGGCTCTCTTCCGTGTTCACGCGGGAAGAGCCGTCAGGAAAGCATCGAGGAGGCGTCATGAGGGCGGCCTGGGGAAGGACCGGAGCGCTGGTCCTTTCCCTACTGGTTCCAGTCCGGGCGGCGCGGCTGCCGTGCAAGGTCTACACGTCGGCTGACGGACTGCCGAACAACCACGCAACCGCGGTCCTGCACGACTCCAGAGGGCTTGTGTGGATCGGAACCACGGAGGGACTTGCGCGGTTCGACGGGACGCGCTTCCGCACATATGACACGCGGGACGGGCTGCCGCACCCCGCCATCACCTCCCTGGCGGAAACGCGCGACGGAACCCTGTGGGCTGGCACGGAGAGCGGACTCTGCCGGCTGCTGCCGAAGCGGGAAAACGGCCGCCTGTTCGACTGTCATGCGCCTGGCCCGGATCAGGCGGATCGCGCGGTGCTCGCTCTGTTCGAGGATTCGAGAGGCGGGCTGTGGCTCGGCACGAACAGCGGGGTGTTCAGAGCCCTGCGCGGCGGAGGCGGAGCAGGCGAGGTCCGGTTCGAGAAGCTCGATCTCGGTTTCGGGCCGGAAGAGACGGACCACGCAATCCGCGGGTTCTGCGAGCATCCCTCCGGGGAGATGTGGGCCTCCGGGGGCGGAGGGCTGTTCCGGTGGCGGCCGGGCGGAAAAGCAGACCGCTTCACGACAAGGGAAGGCCTGCCGCAGAATCAGGCGATCCCTGTTCTCTGCGACAGCCGGGGCAGGGTATGGGCGGGCTTCTCGGACAGCGGCGTGGTGCTGCTGGTTTCCTCGCCGATGCCGGGACGTCCCGTTGTGGAGCGCAGCTACCGGGCGTGGGGGACGGAACTGAGCAGCAGGGTCTTCGATCTGTTCGAAACTTCGGACGGACGGATCCTGGCGACAACGGCGAATGCGCTGACGGAGCTGACGCCCGGCCCCGGCCCCCGGGAGCTGCGGGCGCGGCGGTTCGGCGAGAAGCAGGGGCTGGGGTCGGACCTTGCTGTCGACATTGCTGAAGACTTCGCGGGCAACATCTGGGTGACCTCTTCCGACGCGGGCGTGACGAAGATTCTGCGGCAGGGATTTGTGACATTCGGGGCGGAGGACGGGATTCTGAATCCCGATACGTCCGTGCTGATGGACGTGGAAGGGGCCGGGCTGGTGGCGGGCCGGCGCGGATTCCTGTCCTTCTTTGATGGGACAAGGTTCCATACGGTCAGGCTCAGCCTGCCCCGCGAGATGTTCGTGGATGCGATTCAGCTGGGGTCGGGCTGGGGCCAGTGGATCGTGCGGGACCGCGAGGGCGACTGGTGGATTCCGAGCGAGCGGGGGATCTTCCGTTACGGTCCGCAGAAAAGGATCGAGGATCTGGCGGCGGCCAGGCCGAAGGCGCATTATACGGTGCGGGACGGGCTGCCCTCGGACGGGATCTTCCGGCTGTTCGAGGACTCGCGGGGAGATATCTGGATCTCGTTGCTGGAGACGGACCAGCCGGTGGCGGTCTGGTCGAGGCGGCAGCGGAAGTTCATCCGTCACGAGATCCGCACGGACAAGGGCGCGCGGCAGACGCTGGCGGCGACGGCGTTCGCCGAGGACCGCTACGGGCAGATCTGGGCCGGGTTTTACGCGGGCGGGCTGGCCCGGTACCGCAATGGGCAATGGGATTACTTCGGAGCGGAGGAGGGCGGGCCGGCAGGATCTGTCGACGCGCTGCTGGCGGACAGGGAAGGCAGGCTGTGGGTGGGCAGCAGCGACTGGCTGCGGCGCATTGACCAGCCAGGATCGGAGAGGCCGGTCATCGTGCGCTACGGGCGGGAACACGGGCTGCCGAGCCAGTACATCACGGCGCTGGCGGAGGATCATCTCGGCCGGATCTACGTCGGGATGCACAGCCGCGTGGTCCGGCTGGATCCTGACCATCAGCCGCCGGACGAGCCGCTGCGGCTCCGGCACTATACGACGGCGGAGGGTCTTCCGCTGGGCGATGTCCGCACGATGATCTGCGACCGCAACGGCGCCATCTGGACGGCTGGCGTGAACGGCGTGGCGAGGCTGGAGCCGGAGGCGCGCCATCCGGCCCCGCCCCGGCCGGTGCGTTTCATGGCCCTGAAGGCCGGAGGCGTGGAATTGCCGCTGTCGGAATTTGGCGAGCGGATTTTGCAGGGTTACGCTTTCTCCGACCGGGGCGGCGCCGTGGAGGTGGAGTTCGTGACGGCTGGCGGAGGAGATGGCCCGGCGCAGCGCTACTCTTATCAGCTCCATGGACCGGAGGGCGTCTGGGGCGCTCCGTTGCCCTCAGGGCATCTGGCCCTGGCCGGATTGCGGGCCGGGCGCTACCGGCTGGTCGTGCGGTCAGAGTCGGACGGAGATGCGCCGGAGCCGGCGGTGCTGGAATTTGCCGTGACGGCGCCGCTGTACAGACGGGGCTGGTTTCTGGGACTGTTCGCGGCTGCGGCGGTGCTTGGCGGCTTCTGGATCTGCCGGAGCCGGTGGAAACGGGCCCTCGAGCTGGAACGGATGCGGATGCAGATCGCCACGGATCTGCACGACGAGCTCGGAGCAGGCCTCACGCAGGTGGCGCTGACGAGCGAGATGGCGCGGATGAGCCGCGAGGCCGCGGTCAAGGAAAAGGCTCTGGAGAACGTGGCGGCAGTGGCGCGGGAGATGATCGGCTCGCTGAGCGATCTGGTGTGGACGATCCGGCCGCGGCAGGAGCGCGGCGAGGACCTGGTGGCGCGCATGCGCGGAGTGGCGTCGGAAATGCTTTCGATGGCGCAGATGCGGCTGGATTTCGGGGCGTCGGGAGACGTGATGCGGGCGAGGCTGGATCCGGAGCAGAGGCGGCAGATCCTGGCGGTGTTCAAGGAGTCGATCCACAATGCCGTGCGCCATTCGGGAGGGACTTTCGTCCGGGTGCGGCTGGCGGTGGACCAGGGCTCGCTGGTGCTGTCGACAGCCAACGATGGCGGACCGGCGCCGCGGGAGGAGGAACCGAACGGCAACGGCCGGCACGGCCTTGAGGGGATGCGGTGGAGGGCGCGGATGCTGGGCGGCAGGCTGGATGCCGGGCCTGCAGGCGACAGCGGCTGGGAAGTGACGCTGCGGGTTCCGCTGCACGTGCCCCGCAAGAAGGAAACCGCGGAATTGAAGAAGATGACGGCGAAGGGCGGAGGACAGGCGGCCTGAGATCCCAGGCGATCAGGGAGGACTCGGAATGGAAGTGGTGATCGTCGAGGACCAGCGGGAGGTGCGCGAGGGGCTGGCGCTGCTGATCTCGGCCATGGACGGATACCGGTGCTCGCGGACCTTCGGCACGATGGAAGCGGCGCTGGAGGCCATGGAGCAGAAGCCGGCGGATCTGGTGCTGCTCGACATCGGGCTGCCGGGGATGGACGGCATCGAGGGGACCCGGCGGCTGAAGGCGCGCCACCCGCAGATGGAGATTCTGATCCTCAGCGTGTACGGCGACGACGAGCGGATCTTCCGCGCCATCTGCGCGGGGGCGAGCGGCTATCTGCTGAAGAGCACGCCCCCGGTGCGGATTCTCGAGGCGATCCGCGAGGCGCTGAACGGAGGCGCGCCGATGTCGCCGGAGATCGCGCGGCGGGTGATGGAGCGGTTCCGCAGCCACCGGCCGCCCGCAGGGGCGGAACACCACCTGAGCCCGCAGGAAGCGCAGCTGCTGCGCCTGCTGGTGGAGGGTCACTACTACAAGACCGCTGCCGCGGAGATGGGCGTCAGCGTCCACACGGTGGTGACGTACATCAAGAACATCTACCGCAAGCTCCACGTGCACTCGAAGTCCGAAGCCGTGGCGAAGGCGCTGCGGGAAGGGTGGTTCGTGTAGGCAGCCGCCTCGATCATCGCCGGTTCAGGCGGTGGCGCATGGGGGACTGTTCCAGTGCGGTGGGTGGCGCCGCCTCCATTCGCGGCAGAGAACCCGCAGCCGCGATTTTCATCCACGCTGACATCCCGCAGGATCATGGGGAGCTCGCTCCGGTGCGCTTCGCGCCGTTCATTCGCGCCGCAGCAGACTGGACGGCTCAGGCGAAGAGACACGGTCCGGATGCAGTCCTTGCGCGGGCGCGGCAGGCATGCGGAAGGGAACAGCGGGGCGGCGCGCGTCAGGTTCGACAAATGGACTCCCATATTTGTGCGACTGGGCGAATTCGCGGGATGGGCTTACATTGGGGGCGATCGATGTTCCAGCGCAGTTCGGAGGATTTCCGAGGAACAGGCGGCTGGAAGAAAGGAGGAAGCCATGGGAAGGATCATGGCCGGACTGATTGCGGCGCTGCTGTGCGCGGCGCCGCTCGTGATGGCGCAACCGACACTCGCCGCGGAAGTCCCGTTCCCGTTCATCGTGCGGGACATGACGTGTTCGCCCGGCGAATATAGCTTTGTGAGGATGGGGCTGACTGGCGACAGTCTGATGGTCGTTCGAAACACCAGCACGGGCGAGAGCGTTGTGTTCCTCATCCTGTTCGACCCCAAGAATACCAAGGCGACGCAGGCGCATCTGGTGTTCTACCGGTACGGAGACCGGCATTTCCTCAGAGAGGTCCATGAAGGCACGGGAGCCGCGGTCAAGCTGCTGCCGGGCGCAGAGGAACGAAAGCTCCAGGTGGCTGGGCTGAAGGCAGCCAGAACCACCGTGCTGGCGCGGCTGCGCTAGGCGGCTGCGCGGAACGGCGATCCGGCTCATCGCGGCCGGCGCCGGGGGATGTGGGTCAGTGGAAGACAGAGTGCAGCCCTCAATCCTGAGCGAGGCAAACATCATCCAGCGGCATGCGAGGCTCGCCATGGCCGAGGCGCAGCAGGAGAGAGCTCAGACGGACGGGATGCCGCGCGTGGCGCTCAAGAGGAGAACGAAAATGCGCTGGAGCGTTCTGGCAGTTCTGGCGGCGCTGCTGGCGGCGCCGCTCGTGATGGCGCAGGAGGTTGGTGTGGTGGCGGACATTCCATTCCCGTTCATCGCGGCGGGCAAGACGCTTGCGGCTGGCGAGTGGACTCTCATGAGGGTTGGCACCGGAGCGGCGCACATCTGGACTCTCAGGAACGGGAGGAAACATGCGGTGCTCCTGGTGGCGAACTCCGTGTACAAGCCGCTCGATGGAGATACGAAACTCACATTCAACCGGTACGGACAGCAGTACTTCCTTTCCGAGATCTGGTTGCCCGGACAAACGGGCTACACCATTTATCCCTGCAAGCAGGAAAGAGCGCTGCGCGTGGCGGGAGTGAAGCCGGAGAAGACGGTGATGCTCGCCCGGCTGCGGTGATGCAGGAGCGGGACGCCGCGTGTGATGAGGAGAGAGGAGGAAGAAAATGCGTTGGAGCGTTTTGGCAGTTCTGGCGGCGCTGCTGGCGGCGCCGCTCGTGATGGCGCAGGAGGTCGGTGTGATGGCGGACATTCCATTCCCGTTCATCGCAGCGGGCAAGACGCTTGCGGCTGGCGAGTGGACGCTCATCAGGGTTGGCGCCGGAGCGGCGCACATCTGGACTCTCAGGAACGGGAGGAAATCTGCGGTGCTCCTGGTGGCGAACTCCGTGTACAAGCCGCTCGACGGAACTACGAAACTCACATTCAACCGGTACGGACAGCAGTACTTCCTTTCCGAGATCTGGTTGCCCGGCCAAACGGGCTACATCATTTATCCCTGCAAGCAGGAAAGGGCGCTGCGCGTGGCGGGAGTGAAGCCGGAGAAGACGGTGATGCTCGCTCGGCTGCGTTGAGACGGAATGAGGGTGGTGGATTCTGGCGTTGGGAGCTTGCCCGGCCGCCGCGTTGCGGCCGGGCTTTTTTCTTCAGGACAGCCGCGAATCCATCCTTCTCCAGCGGGCGCAGAGGCGTCAGCATCCATCGCCGCACGGCAGTCCGGCGATGGCTGTCATGACCTCGGCATCCGGAGGAACCGGAGGGCCGAAGCGCACAATGAGGCGGCGGGCGCGCTCGCTGATGCGCGCCGGCACGACCGGACGTCCGATGCGGCGCAGCAGACGGTCGATGCCCGGCAGCGCGGGGCCGATCCGGCCCGCCACGCCGGCCACGCCTTCCGGGAAGATCCCGATCGGGCAGCGCAGACCCGGCAACTCGCGCAGCAGCGTGCGTAGCGAGCCGGCCGTGAATGCGGGATTCGCGCCATGGAAGCTGACCGGGTACGCCCACAGGGCATGGGCCACGCGGGGCAGCAGCAGATCGCCGGGCGAGCGGAACGAGAACGGCCCCAGGCGCCAGCGCGGCCAGTTTGCCGTCACCAGCCAGCGCACGGGGGGATCGAGCGGGCCATATTTCCGCACGACGGCCTGCGTGAGCACGGAGGCGGGGTGAAGGATCCACAGCCCCTTGCGCTGATAGTGGTTGGCCGCCAGGACGAAGCGCGGATCGGCGGGCAGATGTTCCAGCCCTTCGATCACGGGTGGCGGATCCATGCGGGCCACGACGCGGGCGGTGAAATCGTTGAGGTCGCGGCGCGTGCCGCGCCGGATGTGGTCCGTGAGACCGAAGACCAGATCCCAGGGGACGGGATACGAAACCAGCTCAGACACGGCGTCCCTTCCACACTGCGCCCCGCCCGGTGATCGAGGCAAACATGGCGGAAACGACGATGCCCTGGAACAGGTAGATCGCGAGCGGCGCCCACAGGGCGCGGCGCCAGCTCCCGTACCACGGCTTCCACGCCAGGATGGCAGCCGCGGGCGGCAGCAGCGCCGCTGCGCGCCATCCAGCCCACGCGAGCAGCGCCGACGCAGGCAGCCACGACGTCATCGCAATGGTGGCGAGGATGATGAGCAGTCCGCAGCGCGGGTTGTGAAACAGCACCCGGAACGAATTCTTCTGGAAACCCCGCCAGAGAGACAGGAACGAGTCGTACATCCGCACGCGCGCCAGCTGTTCCGCGCGGCAGACGGCGAAGGGCAGGCCATGGCGCTTGAACAGCACGGCGAGCGCCACGTCTTCCGTGACCGAGGAAGCGACAGCCTGATGTCCGCCCAGGCGGAAGTACTCTTCGCGGCGGACGAGGATGCACTGGCCGTTGGCGAGCGCTTCGGGGCTGGCGGGATCGTTGAGCCGCGCGGCGTCGACCCCGGCGAAATACAGCCCGAGGCCGTATTCGACGAGCGCCGATTCGAACCAGCGCTGGCAGACCTGGCGCGGGAAAACGCTGACCGCGTCGAGCCCGCGGGATTCAGCGAACGACAGCAGCGCGGCCACAAAGCCGGGCTCGTACCAGGTGTCGGCATCGACAAAAAGGAGCCATTCAGTTTCGGCCTTCCGCGCGCCGGTCCAGCAGGCGTGGGGCTTGCCGAGCCAGCCCTCCGGAAGGGGAGGGGCGGCGGCCACCGTGGCGCCGGCCGCGCGCGCTTCTTCCGCCGTGCGGTCGCCGGAATGGTCGTCCACGACGATCACGGAGACGGAAGGCGCCAGCGAGCGGACGCAGCGGGCGATGACGGACTCTTCGTTGCGCGCCGGGATGATGGCGGTGACGCGGCCTTCTGGCGCGCGCGCTCCGTCCGGCGGGATTTCCGGAAGCTGAAGATACTGCCTCCGCGAGCGGCGGCCGAAATAGAGGATCAGCGCGCAGACGGCGATGGCGAAGGAGACAGCGGGATTCACGTCACTCTCTTGATGGTGGGCCCGGCGACGCCGTCGGGGAAGAGAGGTTTTTCCTGCTCGGCCTGCCAGCGTCCCTCGCCGTCCTGGGCGCGCGCCTGGACGAACTCGGCGCGGGGAGCGTCGAGCGAGGCCTTCCAGCGGGTCCAGGTGTAGCGGGCCATCGGCGTTTCCAACTGCGCTTCCACCCAGGGGCCGCCATCGGCCCGCACCTGCACTCTCTGCACGCCGCGGATGCCGGCGTAAGCGACGCCGCCCAGGCGGAGCGTGCCGTTTTCGCGCCGCACGCGGTCGATGAAGCAGCCCGTGTGGACCACCGGTTCTTTCGTGTAGCCCATCTTCGGCCACGTGCCGAAGTACGGGCGCGTCACCAGCCGGATCTCCCGCAGCCACTTGACGCTCTTGAAGCCGTAATACTTCGGAGCGACGATGCGGATGGGAAAGCCGTGCGTGCGGTCGAGCGTCGTGCCGTTCATGCCGAGCGCCAGCAGCAGGTCGTCGGAAAGCGCATGGCGCGGGTCGAGCGAATCATCGTGCCCGTCGGTTCCCAGGAACGCGATCTCGACGACATCGGAGGGGATGCGTGACGGATCAATCAATTGCCGCAGCGAGAGGCCGCTCCACTCGGCCGTGCCCATCAGGTTCGACTTCAGCGTGTTCGACACGCAGCGCATCGTCGTGACGCGCTGCATGCGCGGCATCGAGAACAGTTCTCCGTAGGTGAGGGAGCGCAGCGGGCGGCCGTCGAGCGTGATGTCGAGCTTCCACTGGCGCGGGTCGATCACCGGATCCACGGTGTTCTTGCTCATGCCGTAGAAAGCTTCCACCGGGGTGATGAAGGGCCGGACCAGCCCCTCGCCGAAGGTGTCCGGCGGCGGCTGGAATGGATAAAGAACGCGCGGCTCGACGGCGCGGGCGGCGTACACGCGGTTCCGGGCGAAGCTCTCGCCGGCCACCAGCGCAGTGCCTCCGGCCATCAGCAGCGGAGTGAAGACGTCCCGCCGCGTCGGCCCCGCCGTTGCCGCAGCTGCCGGAGCAGGATCGCGGCGGGCGCGGCGGAAGACCAGTTCAAACGCAAACACCGCCAGCCAGGCGGCCGCGCCGATCGCCGCCAGTCCGCCCGTGGCGGCCAGCGGCTTGGCCCACTCGCCCAGCCGGGTCAGCAGGAACACGGCCTGATCGTTCGGCGTGCGGGCCATGATCCACTCGGCGATGCGGTCGGTGACGAGCGGCGCGCCGGCGGCGAGAAACAGCAGGTAATTCAGCGCGCAGAAAGCCAGCGCGGCCAGGCTGGAGCGGCGCAGAGTGCGGCGGAGCATACAGCTTGTGCGGTGATCCAGTACTTCTCCCGGCGGCTGACGACGGCGCGGCGCGCAAAGACGTCGTAGTCCGAGGCCTCGATGCGGTTCAGGATGCGGGCGTAGATGCGCGACGCCAGATCGACGGCGAAACGCCCGCGGGAATGCAGAAACGGCAGCCCGCTGCGGCCCAGCTCGTAGAAGCGGCGCGCGCGGGCGATCTGGAAATCCATCAGCCGGCGGAACGCCTCCGTCCGCCGGCCCGCGGCCAGATCGGCGCGGCTGACGCCGAACCGCTCCAGCTCGTCCTGCGGCAGGTACAGGCGCCCGCGGCGCAGATCCTCGCCCACGTCCCGGAGGATGTTGGTGAGCTGCATGGCGATGCCCATGTGGATCGCTTCCGCATGCGGCGCCCCGTCGAACCCGACCACGTGCATCATCATCAGGCCGACGGTGGAGGCGACCCGGTAGCAGTATTGGCGGAGCTCGTCGAAGCTGGCGTACTCGTTCTTCACGAGGTCCATTTCCACGCCGTCGATCAGCTCGAAGGCGTAGCGAGGCGGGATGGAAAACCGCCGCACCGCCGCGCCGAAGGTGTCCAGCACCTCGTCGCCGGTGGCGGAGCCGTCGATGGCGAGCATGAGCTGGCGGCGCCAGCCGTCCAGATCCGGCGGCGCCGCTGCTTCGTCCACCAGGTCATCGGTGGTGCGGCAGAACCAGTAGACGGCGTACGCGCCCTCGGCCACTTCGCGCGGGAAGAAGCGCGTGGCGAAGTAGAACGATTTGGATCCGCGCGCAGTGGCTAGGCGGGCACGTTCGCGCATACCAGCTTCTCCACGATCTTGGCCGAGCTGAGCACGCCGGGCACGCCCGCGCCCGGATGCGTCCCGGCGCCGGCGAAATACAGGTTGGGGATGTCTTCGCTCTGGTTGTGCGGGCGGAACCAGGCCGACTGCGTGAACACCGGCTCGAAGCTGAAGCCCGCGCCGGCGTAAGAATTGAGCGTCGTCTCGAAGTCCAGCGGCGTCAGCGTGCGCAGCGTGGCGAGGTTGTCGAGCAGCCCCGGAATGTAGCGCCTGTCGAGGAACTCGAGCACGCGGCGCGTGAACGGTTCGTTCTCCCTGTTCCAGTCGATGCCCGACAGCTGATTCGGAACCGGAACCAGCGCGTAGAAGCAGTCGCAGCCCGGCGGCGCCATCGAAGGATCGGTCGCCGTGGGACGGTGCAGGTAGAGGGAGAATTCTTCGCTCAAACGTTTCTTGTTGAAAATGTCGTCGAGCAGCTCCCGGTAGTGCGGGCTGAGGATGATCGTGTGGTGGCGCAGCTCCGGATACTGCCGCTTCGTGCCGAAGTAGACCACCCACAGGCCCATCGAGTAGCGCATGCGCTCGAGCCGGCGGTCGGTGTACTTGCGGCGGTGTCCCGGAGCGATCATGCGGCGGTACGTGTTGGCGACGTCGGCGTTGGAGACGACGGCGTCGCAGGGGAATGTGCGGCCGTCCCGCGTGACGACGCTGTGCGCCAGACCGTCGCGGATCTCGATGCGCTCGACAGGAGACGAGAGGTGCACGCGCCCGCCGAGCTCCTCGAACAGCCGCACGAGCGCCGCCACCAGCGCTCCCGTGCCGCCCATGACGTAATGCACGCCCCACTGCCGCTCGAGATAGTGAATCAGCGCGTAGATGGACGTGGTCTGGAACGGATTGCCGCCGACCAGAAGCGGGTGGAAGCTGAACACGCGGCGCAGCAGCGGGTCTTTCACGTACTGCGCGGCGAACTGATAGACGGTCTTGTAGGACTGCAGCCGGATGAGGTCCGGCGCGATGGAGAACATGTCGGAGAAGCGCAGGAACGGCTTGTCCGCCAGCTCGACGAAGCCTTTCTGGAAGATCGCCTTCGCCTTGCGGATCATCGTGCGGTAGCCTTCCAGATCGCCGGGCGAGAAGGCGGCGACGCGCCGCTCGGTCTCGGCTTCATCGCCGTTGTATTCGAACGAGCGGCCGTCGTGGAATTCGATCCGGTAGAAAGGATCCACCGGCACGATTCGGCAGTAGTCTTCCGTGCGGCGGCCGGCCGCCTGGAAGATTTCGTCGATCAGGAAGGGCGCGGTGATGACCGTGGGACCGCCGTCGAACGTGAACCCGTCCTGGCGGTAGACGTAGGCCCGGCCGCCAAGCTGATCGCGGGCTTCAATCAGATCGACCTGATAGCCGCGGGCCTGCAGGCGGATGGCCGAGGCCAGCCCGCCGAAGCCCGAGCCGATGACCACGATGCGGCGGCGTTTTTCGGCCGGAAGTGCGGGGGCGGAGGCGACAGGAGAACTACTGGCAGCGGGCACGGAGCACCTCCACGAGTTCAAGCAGTTCCACATTGGCCGGCGCCAGCGGGGCCAGCGTCAGTTCGGCCCGGCGCAGGCTTGCTTCCACGGGATCGAAGCCGGGGATTTCGCCGTCGAGATAGTCGTCGACCAGCTGGAAGGCGCGGCCGAACTCGCGCGAAAAGGCCAGCAGCGTGCGGCCGAGGCGCGATTGCGGGTCGGTGAACAGCAGTCCGGCGCGCGCGGCCAGCTCGAACAGCGGCACGGTCTTTAGCTCGTTCATGCAGTCGCGGAGCTGGGCGCGCTGGCAGTCGGCGGCGCGCAGGTCCAGATCCTGTCCCTCGCAGAGCCCGCAGACGTCGAGCGTGCGCAGCAGGTGCGTCTGGAAGCGAACCAGGTGCGGCAGCTGGGCCGGCAGGGAGGGCTGTTCGACCACCGCCCGCGCGGCCAGGGCCACCAGGCCGAAGGCGGCCAGAACGGCCGTGGCCTCGCCAAACGCCCGATGCGTGGAAGGCCGGCCGCGGCGTTCGGCGGCGTCGTCCATGCAGGGCAGGTCGTCCACGATCAGCGAGGCGCAGTGCAGAATCTCCACCGCGGCGGCAGCCCGCAGAGTGTGCGGGTTTTCCTGCCCGCACAGCCGGGCGATCCGCAGCGCCAGAACCGGGCGGAAGCGCTGCCCCTGCCCTAGCACGGCATAGCGCATCGCCTCGCGGAACGGCGTCGAGGCGCCGCCCCCGAGAAGGGATTCCAGGTGGAACTCGATGGCGGCGCGGTCGGCGGCGAGCCGGGCCGCCGGAGACGGCGTCCTGAGGGCGGCGGGCCGGGGTACGGCGGCAGGTAACATCGTCCTACTAGATGGGCGCCGGGCGCGGATGGCTCTAAAAAAGGCTGCCGATTTTGGGGCAGTTTGCGCAGGGGTGATGAACATCACCCACGGAGATCCGATATTCAAGATTCCGGGAGATGGAGACTGTACTTATAAATCATTGATTGTAAAGCGCTTGACTCCGGGGCTTGGATGCGATAGGTTTGGCTTGGTTCCTGCAATGGAGCCTCTGAGCCGTGTGTCGGCTCCGTGTTCATTTCACAGGTTGTAAAAGCACGGAATTCTAGTTCGCACGTGGAAGGAGTGCAGTATGCGTTAACTGAGACGCTCAGGTGGTTGGATGAAATGGACGCTCGCCGCACTGGTGTTGATCACTTCAACAGTGCTGGTGAGCTCGCCGCAGTCGCCGTTCACACCGCGGGACAAGGCGTTTTACGCCGATGAAGCGACCATCAACTTTGTCCGTCCTGGACTCGTTTTCAAAGTTCTGAGTCATGAAATCGCTGCGGATGGCACTGTCAGGGTCCGGTACCGCATCACCGACCCGCGCGGAGTGCCGCTCGAGCGGGAGGGAATCAACACCCCCGGGCCGGTTTCAATCAGTTTTGTTCTCGCCGTGCTGCCCAACGATGGCACGCATTACCGCGCCTACACGACGCGGCTGAAGACCAGCACCTGGCCCGCCACGGTGGGCAAGCGGGCGCGCCAGGCCTCGGCGGACTCGGGCGGCACGCACACCAAAGTCGCCGATGGCGAGTACATCTACACGTTCGGCACGAAGCTGCCTGCCGGCTACGACCGCACAGCCACCCACGCCATCTCGATGTACGGCAACCGCAATCTGAGCGAGTTCGATCTGGGCGTGAACTACGCCACCGACAACTACTACTTCGTCCCCGACGGCTCGCCGGTGCGGCGGACGCGCCAGGTGACGGTGACGGAGAGCTGCAACAAGTGCCACGAGGATCTCTCCTTCCATGGCGGCTCCCGGCGCGGCATGGACAACTGCATCCTCTGCCACACGCCGTCCTACACGATCGCCGGGGTGACGGTCGACAACACGAACCCCGAAACCGACAACACGATCGACATGACCGTCATGACGCACAAGATCCACATGGGTGCGGAGCTGCCGAGCGTCAAGGCGGGCAAGCCGTATCAGATTGTGGGATTCGGCAACGCCGTGGCGGATTACTCAAAGGTTGGCATGCCGTCCGGCGCCAGCAACTGCCAGTGGTGCCACGAGGAGCGGAACCAGAAAGCCACGCACAAGGATGCCTGGCTGACGAACCCGACGCGCGACGCCTGCGGCAGCTGCCATGACAACGTGAACTTCGCCACGGGCGAAGGCCACCTCGGCATCATCCAGCTCTCCGACAGGCAGTGCCGGAACTGCCATATTCCGCAGGGCGAGCTCGACTTCGATGCTTCGATCAAGGGCGCTCACGTGCAGCCGCAGCTGTCCTCGCTGCTGCGCGGCGCGGTGGTCAACATCGAGCGGATCGAGAACGTGGCGCCCGGCCAGCGGCCGCGGATCACCTTCTCCCTGAAAGATCGTGCGGGCAGGGCCATGGCGATCACGGAGCTTCTGCCCGGCGCGGGCAACGCGCGGCTGGCCTTTACGCTGGCTGGCCCGACTTCTGATTACGGCACCGGCGTCGGCACCGCCACGACTCGCGGCTACGTCAATGAAACAGTCACAGCCGCTGCCGTCACCGGCACCACCGGCCTGTACACCTACACCATGAACACGGCCATTCCCGCCGATGCCAAGGGAACATGGACCATCGCCGTCGAAGGCCGTTCGCATGAGAAGCTCCTGGAAGGCACGCTGAAAGAGACGCTGGTCCAGGCGGTGATCCCGAACCAGGTGAAGTACGTTTCGGTGGACGGCAGCCAGGCGGTTCCGCGCCGGGTGGTCACCACGACGGCCACGTGCAACGTCTGCCACGCACGGCTGTGGTTCCTGCACGGGCAGAATCGCGACGAGATCGACAACTGCGTCATCTGCCACAACCCGAACATGACGGACGCGGCGCGGAGGCCGGCGGCCCAGATGCCGGCTGAATCCATCAACTTCGCCACCATGATCCACCGGATCCACACGGGCGAAGAGCAGCCGCGCGAGTACACCGTGTACGGCTTCGGCAACGTGCCTCACAATTACAACCACGTCCTTCTGCCTCCGCCTGCGACGGCCGCGAGCTGCAACCTCTGCCACGTCAACAACACCCAGCAGGTGCCTTCTGAAGGCATCCTGAATGTGGTCGACCCGAGGGGCTGGCTGGATCCCATGCCGCCGACCTCGGCCGCCTGCCTGGGCTGCCACGCGAGCAAGGAAGCGGCGTCGCATGCCCTGGCGCATACCACCAGGCTCGGCGAGAGCTGCACGGTATGCCACGGGCCCAACGCCACCTATAGCGTGAACAAGGTCCACGCCCGCTGACCGGGTGATTGAACCGGAACCACGGGGCAGGCGTCCGGCGCGCCTGCCCCGAATCCATCCAGGGGAGTTCTCATGAGATTCCGCTTTGTGCCGCTGATCGCCGCCATCGCATGGGCGGGCTGGCTGGCGGCAGCGCCTGGCGGCCAGGAGTCCGCCAAGAAGGGCCAGGCTCCCGCCGCTGCGTCCGCTCCGGCCAAAAAGGAATACGTCGGGTCTGACACCTGCGCGGGCTGCCACGACGAGATCCACACGAGCTTCAAGAAGAACGCGCACATCATTCTCGAAACCAACAAGCGCCGCGGCTGGGAGGGCAAAGCCTGCGAGTCCTGCCACGGACCGGGCTCGGTTCACTCGGAGACCGCGGCAGCCGAGGACATCCTCTCGCCCAAGAACATGACCCCGGCGGCCATCGACCAGATGTGCCTCTCCTGCCACAAGAACCAGCAGACGCAGGTCGGGCGCATCCAGAGCGGCCACGCCCGCAACAGCGTGGCCTGCACGTCCTGCCACAACGTCCACAAGACCGGAGAAGAGGCCTCGGCGCGCCGGTTCCGCACGGCAGCCGGCGTCAACCAGAACTGCCGCGAGTGCCACATGGACGTCTGGGCCAGCTTCCAGAAGCCGCACCGCCATCCGCTGCCGGAAGGCGCCATGTCCTGCACGGGCTGCCACAACCCGCACGCCAGCTTCATCAACCGCAACATGCGCCTGGCCAGCGGCCAGCAGCCCGGCTGCTTCCAGTGCCACTCCAACATCCGCGGGCCCTTCGTCTTCGAGCACGCCCCCGTGCGGAACGAGCCCTGCACGATCTGCCACGAGCCGCATGGTTCGGCCAACCCGCGCATGATGATCCGCCATGAAGTGGCCAATCTCTGCCTCGAGTGCCACTCCAACGTCCAGTCGCCGCCGCGCGCCACGACGGCGGGCGGCGTGGCCATCGCCACGCACGACCTGCGGCTGCCGCGCTGGCGCAACTGCACGGCCTGCCACCAGAAGGTGCATGGATCCAACGTGAATGGAGCTTTGCTGCGATGAGACTTCTCCTGGCACTGGCCCTGCCGCTGGCGCTTCTGGCGCAGGGCGCGCCCCTTCCCAAGGAAGCGAACCGTTCCGCGTCGAAAATCACGTCCAAGAAGCTCAGGAAAGTCCGGGCCGCGAAGAACCTGCCCGCCGCTCCCAAAACGGCCGCGGCTGCGGCAGAAGCGAAGCCCGCTGAAGTCACCGAAGCCGCCCAGACCCAGGCTGCCGCGTCCGGCGCGGCGAAGAAGTGGGAAGTGAACCCCGAGCCGACGGGCACCGAGACGGTCTTCGGCGGCCACATCGACCTCGGCGCCCGCTGGGTCTCCCGCACCGGCGACTTCCAGACCTACCGCAGCCTCGTCAACCTCAGCCAGGGCGTGCGCATGACCAGCGGCCAGCTCCGGCTGGAGCCGGAAAACTCCCGCTGGCTCGACAGCGGACTGCTCACCATGACCGCCTGGGGCGGCGACCCCTACAACACCGCCCGGCTCGACGTCCTCAAGCGGGGCGTGTACCGGCTGAACAGCACCTATTCCAACATCGCCCTGTTCAATGCGCTGCCCTCGTTCGCCAACATCGGCCAGCCCGGCTCGCCGCAGTTCTTCAACCAGCGGACGATGGACACGCGCATCCGCAACTACGACAACGAGCTGACTCTGTTCCCGGGCACGCGCGTCATGCCGTACATCGGCTTCAGCCGGAACACGAGCTTCGGCACGGGCATCACGCCGCTGGTGCTCGAGATGAACGAATACCCGCTCCGCAATGTCATCGACTGGAGCCTGTATGAAGTCCGCGGCGGCATTCGGGTCGAACTCAACCGCTTCCACGCGACCGTCGAACAAGGCGGCCGCCGGTTCAGCGACGACCAGTTCGTCTACTCGACCGAAACACTTGCCGGAAACCGTTCAACGCCCTATTTCGGCCAGATCCTTTCGCTCACGAACGGCAATCAGCTGTACCGCATCCGCGGCGAAGCTGAACACACGAAAGCCCTGATCACTGCCTCTCCGTGGAACTGGCTGGATCTCTCGGGCAGCTTCATCCGCAGCCGACCGAAAACCTACTCCGAGCTGAACCAGTTGCAGCAGGGCCGCCTTGTCGATCCCAACAATCCGCTTCTGCTGCTCACGGGCACCACGGACTACTTTTTCGGCAACGCTACCATGCCGCACGTCTCCGGCAGCGGCGCCGCCGAGGCGCGCCTCGGCTCCCGCATCCGCATCCGCGAAACCTGGGAGACGGACCGCTTCCACACCACGGGCGTCAACACGCTGCGCTCGATCCAGTTCTTCACGCCCACCACGTCGGCTGCGCTCACTCTCACTGGAGGCGAGCGGCTCGAGGTGTCCCGCCACCGCCAGCAGATCGAGGCGATCTGGGACGTCTCGAAGCAGATCACCATCCGCGGCGGCCACCGCTATGAGTGGGGCCGCTCGCTGATGCGGGCCAGCACCTACTCGCAGGGCAACGCCTACGACCGGCTGGAAATGGAGCGGCAGGGCGGGGTGTTCGGTTTTGTCGTGCGCCCCGTCAAGCGCGTCAGCCTGCTCGGCGACCTCGAGTTCATCGACGGCATCAAGACCTACTACCGCACCGGCCTGTACGACCATACGCGGCTGCGCTTCCAGACGCGGTTCGAGCTGATGAAGAGCCTGTTCTTCAACGCCAACTACAGCTGGCTGACGAACGAGAACCCGAACCCCGACGTGAAGTTCTGGTATCACGCCGACGCCATCACCGGAAGCCTGCAATGGCTGCCCGGCGGCGGCCGCAACGCAGCCATCATCGCCGAGTACCAGCGCTCTAAGGTGCGCAGCGACATCGACTTCCTCTACCCGCTGGGCTTGTTCCCCGTGGCCAGCAACTACCGCGACTACGCCCACACGGGCACGATGATGATCGACCTGCGCCTTCCGCTGGCGCCCGGCTACAGCGGCCGCGTCAGCGCGGGCGGCTCCTTCACCACCACCTCCGGCGTCCGGCCCACGGACTACTATCAGCCGCAGGGCCGGCTCACGCTGCCTGTCACGCCGAAAATGGAGTTCTTCTCCGAGTACCGCTATTTCGGCCTGACGCAGACGATCCATGTCTTCGAGGGCTTCCGCACGCACATGTACATGGGCGGCGTCCGGCTGCTCATGTAGGGAGTGGATTTTTCGGGCGAGGAGGGGCAGGCTGCGGCCTGCCCCTTGTTTTTTTCATGCTGTCCGATAAAGTGGAGAAGTGCAAATCGAGGAGGCACTCATGTTGCGACTGTTCCTTGTTCCTCTTGCTTCCGCTTCCCTCTGCGCCGCCGCCGTCCCGCTGGGCGATTCCGCCCGCGGCGCGGAGCTGTTCCAGAGCCAGAAATGCATCGTCTGCCACAGCGTGAACGGACAGGGCGGCAAGTCCGGGCCTGACCTCGGCAAGACCGTGGGCCGCGGCTACACGCCCGCCACCATGGCGGCGCTCATGTGGAACCATGCGCCGCAGATGTGGGAGGCGATGGAGCGGGCCAGCATGAAGCCGCCGAAACTCACCACGCAGCAGGCGGCCGATCTCTACGCCTACTTCTATTCCGCCCGCTTCTTCGAGCAGAAAGGCGACGCGGGACGGGGCAAGAAGCTGTTCGCCGAAAAAGGCTGCGCCGGATGCCACCAGGGCGCCGGCGGCGGGGCGCCCGACGTGAGCCAGTGGCCGTCCATCACGGATCCCATCGAGCTGGCGCGCCAGATGTGGAACCATTCGCCTCAGATGAAAGGCGCGATGGAGGCGAAGAAGGCCGCGTTCCCGAAGCTGACCGCAGAGGAGATGAACGACATCAAGGTCTATCTGCAAAGCCTCCCCACGGCATCGAAGGCCGCGCCGAAATACGTCCCCGCCTCGGCAGCCACGGGCGAGGAGCTGTTCAAGGTGAAGGGCTGCGCCGGCTGCCACGCGGGCGCCAAACAGCTAGGCAAGGGCGGGCCGAAGAGCAACGCCGAACTGGCGGCGGCGCTCTGGAACCATCCGGGCAAGGCGCCGAAGAACAGCGAGCTCCGGCCTGAGGAGATGACCCGCCTGGTTGGCTACATCTGGACGCTCCAGTTCCAGAACGAGGGCGGCAACGCGGCGGCTGGCGAGAAGGCGTTCGCTTCCAAGGGCTGCAATGCCTGTCACGCCTCCGGCATGCCGAAGCTCGCCCACGGCGAAGGCGACAACAGCTTCGGCATGGTGGCCGTGCTCTGGAGCCACGGACCGCAGATGCTCAGCCAGATGCGGGGCAAGAATCTCAAGTGGCCCGCCTTCGGCGGTTCCGACATCGTCGACCTGATCGCCTATATGAAGGCGAAAAAGTGAGGCCGGCAGCGGGCTTCCCGCCCGCCGCCGCTCACTGCAGGTCCACGACGCGCGCGCCCTCGGCCTTCGAGAGCCTGATTACGGTCTCTCTGCCCCCGGCGCGTACCCGGTGCGTGCCGTAGAAGGCACGCACGGCGGCCAGCCCGCTCGA
>FWPV01004477.1_pt1 | contig 29634 bp, 21 predicted proteins | sample 2228371 | NCBI WGS metagenome assembly FWPV01 (sample SAMEA103939776, study PRJEB20133) | metagenome | reverse complement strand
TTTTATTGAAATTATTAACATATTATGTTAATATACAAATATTTAATCCTAATTTAAGGATGGACTATTTAGCTATCCGCTGATCCTAATCATCAAGCAGGCCACGGATTATTCCTCTCTCAGATTTTCGTATGAATGACAATATCTGATCTCGCTCAGGTGACACAGGGAAATTATTTTCGATGTAATTAACAGCATCTGAATGGTTCATACCTTTCTGATAAATAGTACGGTAAATTTCCTGCAGTTCCTGAATTTTTTCCTGGCTGAAGTTTCTTCGCCTGAGTCCGACAATATTCAAACCGGCATAAGCCAAAGGATCACGTCCGGCGAGGATATAAGGCGGGACATCTTTTCCCACTTTACTGCCGCCCTGAACAAAGGCATGTGTGCCGATTCGGACAAACTGATGCACGATGCAACCTCCGCCAAGCGTAGCCCAGTCATCCATTTCCACCTCTCCGGCAAGGCCGACATAACCGACAAGAATACAATTATTACCGATTACACAGTCATGTGCAATATGTACATACGACATTACAAGACAGTTTGATCCGATAACCGTTTTGCCTTTTGATTTGGTACCCCGGTTGATGGTTACACATTCGCGGATGGTTGTATTGTCGCCAATTTCGGCAGTAGTTTTCTCGCCGGCAAATTTTAAATCCTGGGGTATGGCTGAAATTACTGCGCCCGGAAAAACCTTGCAGTTTTTGCCTATACGGGCGCCGTCCATGATTATGGCGTTAGGCCCTATCCATGTGTTATCGCCGATCTTTACATCACCATAGATGGTGGTAAACGGACCGATTTCCACGTTTTTTCCTATTATGGCATCCGGATGCACGGATGTCATAGGATGAATCCTGGTATTGGTGCTATTGAGTTTCAATTTTTCTTATTATTTGGTTTTGGAGCCATCTGGGCCATAAATTCGGCTTCAATGGCTATTTGATCTCCAACAAATCCTTGTCCATAGCATAATGCAATGCCCCTTCTTACAGGTTCTTTTAAAACCATCCTGATATTCAGGGTATCACCAGGTACCACTTTACGTTTAAACCTTACCGAATCAATGCGCAAGAAATAAAGCACATAATTATCAGGGTCGGGGACAAAACTTAACAATAGTATACCACCCACCTGTGCCAGTGCTTCTATTTGTAAAACTCCCGGCATCACAGGTTCATCAGGATAATGTCCGACAAAAAATGCCTCGTTCATGGTAACATTCTTTATGCCTGTTACCATCCATTGATCCATATAGGTAATTTTATCAACCAGCAGGAAAGGATTCCTGTGTGGCAGCCTGCGCATAATTTCATTAATATCAAACAAAGGCTCGGCATTCGGATCATAATAAGGCGGTAAAGGTTTACCTTGCGCTGTTTTTATCAGTTTTCTCAGAATTTTCGCCAATTCAGTGTTGGCATGGTGTCCCGGCCGGGTAGCTATTATTTTCCCTTTAATACGGGCACCTGCAAGTGCCAGGTCTCCTATAATGTCCAGTAATTTATGTCTGGCGGGTTCGTTGCTGAAATAAAGGTCAATATTATTAAGGATACCTTCGGGTCTTACTTTTATTTTTGGTTTATTAAACAATTCGGCAAGATGATCGAGTTCTTCCTGTGTTACAGGCCTGTCGATAATTACTATTGCATTATCAAGGTCGCCTCCTTTAATCAGATTATGTTTCAGCAGTATTTCCAGCTCATGCAAAAAAACGAATGTCCGGCAAGGAGCATATTCCTTTGCAAACTGGTCTGATTCAGAATAGGAGGCAAACTGATAGCCGAGTATTTTGGAGTTGTAATCTATATGAACATCAATAGAAAATTCGTCATCGGGGTAAGCAATCAGTTCTATACCTTTTGACTCATCTTTGTAAGAAATTTTTTCCTTAATATGATAATAATACCTTTCAGCATTTTGCTCAGTAATACCGGCTTTTAAAATTGCCTCGGCATAGAATCGTGAACTGCCATCGAGTATAGGAAGCTCGGGGCCGTTTAGTTCCATCAGGGCATTGTCAATACCCATTCCTGAAAGTGCTGCTAACAGATGCTCAATGGTAGAAACCGATGCGTTTTTTTCAACCAGTTTTGTGCCTCTTTCAGTATCTGAAACATTTTCGGCAATTGCCCTTATTATGGGCTGACCTTCAAGGTCGAGCCTTTTGAACTGATATCCACTGTTTTCCGGACCAGGCTTAATAACCAGTTCCACTTCAGCGCCGGTATGTAGTCCTCTGCCTTTTAATTCAATGGGTTGAGCAATAGTTCTTTGTTTGTCTGACATTATGAAACCTATTTTATCAGCATCTTGCTATGCAAAAAAACGTCGAAATATATAAAAAATTTTTTTTGGCAAGTTTAACTAAAATTGTTACTATTTTAAAAAATGGTCTTTAATTATTTTCTCCAGTTCATATATTTTTTTGTACATATCAGGAATTTTTTTGAACAAAACCAGAGCTTTTTTCTGGGTATGGGCATCAATTGCAGGTGACCCCAAACAAATCTGATTGTCTTTTATGTCATTTGAAACACCCGATTGAGCGCCGATTATAACATTATCGCCTATTTTTATATGCCCTACAACTCCGGCCTGTGCGGCGATAACACAGTTTTTACCGATCTTGGTCGATCCTGCTATTCCCGATTGTGAGATAAGTACTGAATTTTCACCAATTTCAACATTATGGGCAACCTGCACAAGGTTATCTATTTTTGTACCCTTTCCAATTCGCGTTGATCCCATCGTTGCCCTGTCAATGCTGACATTTGATCCTATTTCAACGTCATCTTCTATTACAACATTACCCAGTTGAGGTATTTTCTTAAATCCATGTTGTTCATCCTGCGCAAATCCGAAACCATCACTTCCGATAACAGTGCTTGAATGAATAATGCAGTTTGAGCCAATCAGGCATCCCTGATAAACCTTTACGCCTGAGTATAAGATTGTATTGTCGCCTATTTTTACACCATCGCCAATGTAAACATGCGGATAAAGTTTAACGTTATTCCCGATTAAGGATTTTTCGCCCACATAGACAAAAGCCCCGATATAACAATCATTGCCCAGCACTGCTGTTTGATGAATAAATGAGGGCTGCTCGATTCCTTTTTTCTGTGGCAGCGACTTTGTGTATAATTCAAGCAATGAGGCAAATGCTTTGTAGGCATCATCTACTTTTATCAGCGTGGAGTTAACCTCACCGCTAATGGGCATATCACGGTTAATTAAAACAACAGACGCCCTTGTGGTATAAAGAAATTTTTCATATTTCGGATTGGCCAAAAAGGCAAGTGTCCCGGGCTGACCATCCTCAATTTTTGAAACACCCGAAACCGTAACATCAGGATTTCCGGATATTTCTCCTTTAATAAATTCAGCAATAGCTTTTGCCGTAAAATTCATCCCTGTTTAATTAAATATTCTTATCAAAACATCATTTAGCTGTTTTAAACAAAAATAGCTAATAGGTAAATTGCACAAAACTAATAATTAAACCTCACAATCTTTCGGATAACATAAAAAATATTTAACCGAAGGCTGAGTTAATAAAGAAACATTGAAAATGTCTGACGCTTCGGCGAGGTCTCTTACAACCCCTTTATTGTATAATATTTTTATTTTATCATCCAGTTCGTTATAAGCATGATTTGAAATACTCCCCTCATAAACAAGATATTCTGCTTCTTCAGGCTTAATCATAAACCTGCTGATTACCTGATTCTTAATTTTATCAACTAATTGTTTATCAAAAGGTTTATCCTGAATAAGCACCTTCGGAAGGTTCCTTCTCAGGAGGCTTCCTGCCAGATAAGCCATCAATTTGTCGCTATGACGGCTCCATATTTTTGCCGAAATGATAAATTCGTCATCATCGAGGCTGATGAACCTTGGAATTATACTTTCGACGTTTGATTTAAATGAACTGCTATCAATACGATTATACAGGAAAAATTCAAGTGATTCGGTGGCTCCCAGTTTTACACCATTATTAATCAGGTCAACTGCCCTTTGCAGAGTTTTAACCAGAATGTTTTCGGCTGCAATAACGGTTTTATGGAAATAAACCTGCCAGTACATCATACGGCGGGCAATCAGAAATTTTTCAATAGAATAAATGCCTTTCGATTCAACAACCAGTTCGTTGTTAAACACATTGAGCATTTTAATAATTCTCTCGGTGCCAATAGTACCTTCTGCAACGCCTGTATAAAAACTATCACGCATCAGGTAATCCATCCTGTCCATGTCGAGCTGACTCGATACCAGCTGATGAAGGTATTTTTTAGGATACTGGTTTTTAAATATTTTCAGGGCAAGTTCAAGTTTTCCGTTAAATTCATCATTAAGCCGGTGCATAAGGATAAGAGAAAGCTCTTCATGTTTTATCTCAGGAATAATGGTTTGTTCAAGCGCATGAGAAAAAGGTCCGTGCCCGATGTCATGTAAAAGTATGGCTGCTGATGCTGCTTCTGCCTCCTTTTCGGTAATCTCAGAATTCTTTTGCCTGATATTATCAATGGCCTGATTCATTAAATGATAGGCTCCAAGCGCATGCTGAAAGCGGGTGTGCATAGCTCCCGGATAAACCAGACTGGTAAGACCCAGTTGCTTGATTCTACGCAATCGTTGAACATAAGGATGTTCAAGAAGGTCAAAAATAAAACCTGTGGTGAGCTTAATAAAACCGTGGACCGGATCGTTAATAATTTTCAGTTTGTTTGACACAATTAATAAATGTTCATTGGTGAAATAAAAATACAAATTTATCCAATTTGGTATTTGAAAATGCTGAATTACTAAGGGAAAAAATTCCGGATTAATCAACATAGCTTTATAAAAAGCCGCATAATAACGGTTATGATAACAATAGGTTCTGTTTAAAACAAGATAGAAACAAGCCGAAAAAAAAGATAACGACAGAATTACAGTGAAATTTTTGCTGCATAAAAACAAAGAAAAAAGGAAAACCCAGCCCACAACCGAACGAAGTGAGCTCACGAATACCATTGAATATAAATTTATCAATGAGTAAAAGCAAGAGTGTGGCTACCCTTCCCTGCAACCGACCCTTCGCAGCCACACACATGCTTTTTTTGCCGACCCGCCCATTGATAATAAACTGTTGATAAATAATTGAAATCTTTAGAACCCAATGGATAAAAAATGTATTACCTTTGACAAAAATGGTCAACACAGAAAATGTCAACACTTGGACTGAAATTAAGAGAATTGAGAGAGCAGGCAGGGTTTTCCTTGCGTAAGGCAGCCATGCATGTAGATGTTGATGTCGCTGTATTAAGTAAAATGGAACGTGGAGAACGGAAATTCTCAAAAGAATTGGTTTTGAAATTGGCTGAACTTTATAAAGCAAACTCTGACAAACTGATTATTGACTTTTTAAGCGAAAAAGTACTTTACGAATTAAAGGACGAAGATTTGGGGCTTGAGGCGTTGAAAGTGGCGGAAAAAAGGATTAGGTATATTAGGCGTAAGGCGTAAGTAGTTAGGCGTGAGGAATTAGTAATTAGATTTGAAATAAAAATATAAATTTATGGCAATTCAAAAATTTGAAGATATTATCGGATGGCAAAAAGCACAGGATTTTGCTGTTGAGATTTATGCAGTTTTTAAAGAATTAAAAGATTATGGGTTCAAAGACCAAATTTGCAGAGCTGTTGTTTCCATTTCAAATAACATTGCTGAGGGATTTGACCGCAGAACTGATGCTGATTTTGCTCGTTTTGTTTATATGTCCATTGGTTCATGCAGTGAGGTGAAATCCATGTTATACCTTTCAAATCGATTAGAATATCTAAATAATGAAAAGACAAACAAACTGATTGAACAAGCCAACGAAATATCAAAAATCCTTCGTGGCTTAATAAAATCTTTAAATCCAAAAGAGAAAAAAACTAACGCCTAATAACTTACGCCTTATGCCTACTTTACAATTTAAAGGAAAAAACATAATCTGGAACCACCATTTGGCCGTTCCGTTTCACACATTGGACGAAGTACCCGAACTGCATTATTTTAGTCGTAAGTCAAAAGGCATAAGTGATAAGGAAAAATTACTTACGCCTGACAACTTATGCCTTACGCCTCATAATATGATAATTGAGGGCGACAACCTCATTGCCCTAAAAGCACTTTTGCCGCAGTTTGCAGGTAAAATAAAATGTGTTTTTATTGACCCCCCTTATAATACTGGAAATGATGTGGAAGAAGGAAAAAGTTGGGTGTATTCAGACAATGTGAACAATCCTTTGATAAAAGAATGGCTAGGGAAAGAAGTTTCAAGGGATGATTTGACTCGCCACGACAAATGGCTTTGTATGATTGTACCTCGGTTGAAGCTATTAAAAGAATTGCTCCATGATGATGGAGCTATTTTCATTGCAATTGATGACAATGAATATGCTTCTTTGAAAATGATAATGGATGAAATTTTTCTTGAAGAAAACTTTGTTGCAAACATCGTTTGGCAGGCCAGAAAGTCAGTACAAAATGATACAGATATAAGTGTAAACCATAATTACATTTTGGTTTATAGTAAAAACCGAAGGCAAACTGATAGACGACTAAAAGAGAGCAATTCAGATAAATGGTATCAGATACCCGGCTTTGTATTTAAACCATTGTTATTGGATAAGTCAAAATTTAGTAACCCAGATAATGATACTCGTGGTTTATGGAAGGCCGATCCATTTGATGCCCCAGGCATTCGAGAGAATTTGACATATTCAATTATTAATCCTAATACTGGAAAAGAATATTTACCACCCAAAGGGCGACATTGGAGGACTGAAGAAACAAATTACTTGAAGTTGTTGGAAGAAGATAGAATTTTATTTGGCAAAACTGGTAAAAGTGGACCTCAATTGAAAGTATTTTGGGATGACAAAAAAGAATATGGCGAAGTGGAAACATCATGGTGGGGGGAAGGTTCTGCAGATATATATTTAAATGAGGATTTTGATTTTGAAACTGTTTCAGAATGGACAAATTATGGTACAACCACTAGCGGATCTAAAATGCTGCAATTTCTTTTTGATTCTGAAAAAGTGTTCAACAATCCTAAGCCAGTTGAATTAGTGAAGCATATAATTAAACAGACTACAAATAAAACTGATATAATACTAGATTCCTTCGCCGGCTCCGGCACCACCATGCACGCAGTAATGGAACTCAACAATGAAGATGGCGGAAACCGCAAGTGCATTATGATTCAAATGACCGAAGCCACCGAGGCTGAACCTGATAAAAACATTTGCAAAGACATTACAAGGGAAAGAGTAAAACGGGCTATTGATAAATATGGATACGATTCCGGGTTTAAATATTATAGGTTGGGTATCCCAATAGATGCTGAAACCATGCTTGCAGGGCAATTGCCAACCTACCAGCAGTTTGCAAAATATGTGTATTACCTATGCACGGGCGAACACCTTGAAGCCGAAGACAAAATAAACGAAGCCGATTATTTTGTGGGCGAACATGGAAAAACTGCCATTTACCTGATTTACAAACAGGATTACGAAACGCTAACTCGTCTTGCTTTGAATTTAACAATTGCCGAAAAAATTAAACAGCAGCAACCGGATAAAAAACGAATAGTATATGCACCGTCATGCTTTCTGGATGAGGAGTATTTAACCGACAATCAGATTGAATACGTGGGAATCCCGTATAGTCTATTTAGTCGGGATAGTCGTTAGTCATGCAAATCCGACTACACAACTTTCCAAAAAATAGACAATCCGACTAAACGACTAAATAGACTATATTGACTAAACAAACTAAACGACTAAAAAATGACCATAAAAAAGTTTGAAGAAATAATAGCCTGGCAAAAAGCACAAGATTTGGCTGTTGATATTTATTCTTATTTTAAAGATTCAAAAGACTTTAGATTTCGTGACCAAATTTGCAGAGCGGTTGTTTCAATATCAAATAATATAGCAGAAGGGTTCGACAGAAAAACTGACGCCGATTTTTCAAGGTTCTTATATATTGCTTTCAGTTCATGTAGCGAAGTGAAATCAATGATTTATCTATCCGAAAGGTTAGGATATATGAATGCAAAAGTTAAAAGCGATTTAATAGACAAAAGCGATGAAGTTCAAAAACTAATCTCAGGTTTCATCAAATCCCTAAAATCCTCAACTAACAAGACTATAAAAACTAAACGACTAACAAACTAGTTAAAATTATGGAAGAATTAAATTATTACTTACTCTCAAATAAAGTAACTAAGGAACGGTTATTTGCCGAAACCCATGATACGGAAAATCGTTTGCTTCCGCAACGAAATTTATTTGTAAAATTAAGGCAATATGCCAACGGTTTTTTTGACAGAGGAGAGGAGCCAAGGTTAATAGCACTTGCAGGTTTACGGGGAGTTGGAAAAACAACGCTTATGTGGCAAACTGCCAAGCATATATTTGACAATAAAACAAAAGAAATATATTTCATCAATGTGGATGATTTAAACAGACTGGGTTATCGCCTTTACGATACTTTTTCTGTTTTTGAAAATGAAATTCTGAGAAAACCATTTCATGAAATTGAAAAACCAATCGTTTTCCTTATTGATGAGGTGCACGAATCAGAGGGGTGGGATAAAGATTTGAAAATATTATACGAAAGATGTAGACGATCCTTTATTTTTTGTACAGGTAGTTCTGTACTATTGCTACATCAAAGCCCCGACCTTGCTTCGCGTTGGTCGCTAATCAGGTTATATCCTTTTAGATTTGCAGAATTTATTCAAGCAAAAAGTTGGTTGATAGATTCAGATAACCAGTTGTTTGCTCAAAAAGGTTTAGGAAGTAATTTAAAACAGATTTTCTTTTATTCCGATAACATTGAATATTTAAGGAATGGGTTGGAACAACATTCTGATTTAATAAAAGATTATCTTAAAAATGCAGAAAATAAAATAAAAAATACTCCTCTAAACCAATTGATTGACGAATACATCAGCTATCATAACATTGCCCGTTTCCTGACCATACAAAACAAAAGCCTGATTAACGATAGAATTATTGACCTTTTTGAACGAATATTATTTAAGGATATACCGGCATTTATCAAAACAGACAGTAATGATATTGAATTAATGTTCAGGCTATTGCTCCGCCTGGCCTTAAGTGATGAGATTAGCTATGATAAATTTGCAGGTTCGTTAGGTTGTAAAAAAGTGCAAATCGAAACTTTTATAGAAACATTACACAAAGCAGAGATTTTGAATTTATTTAGCCCATACGGGGGTATAAAAACAAAAACAAGTATCCAGAAAAAAACATTTTTTATGTCGCCATCGCTTCGAAGAGCTTTATTCCAAAGAGTCTTTGGAGAAAAACTAGAAGATCGTTTACGTGCAAAGCTTTATGAAGATATTGTGGCGATGTATTTAAGGCGAGTATTGCAGGAGCCGGGCTTGCTGAGTTTTGGAATGGAACAAAATTCTGTTTCCCCCGATTTTGTTGTAGAAACCGGTGATTCGCCCGTAGTCATTGAGGTCGGTTCAAAAAAGCAAAGTGTAAGACAAACAGAGAAGTATCAGCAAAAAAAACGATATGGGATTGTTATTGATGCTTCTGTAAGTGATTACTCTTTTAAGAATAAGTCAGTAATTATTCCTTTAAGTTGGTTTTTATTACTTTAAAATCATATAATAATGAAAAAAGAATTAATAAAAACACTAACCGATACATTTCAGGAACATTCGCATATAACCGAAAATGGTATTGAATTTTGGTTTGCCAGAGATATCCAACACTTACTAGGTTATACCGAATGGCGTAACTTTACTAATGTAATTACCAAAGCCAAAACATCTTGCGAAGCCAGTGGTAACAACATATCCGACCATTTTGTTGACATCAACAAGATGGTCAATATCGGGTCGGGTGCACAAAAATCTGTTGACGATATCATGCTTACCCGCTACGCATGTTATCTTATTCCACAAAATGATGACTTTATCAAAAAAACAGACAAACTAACGGACTAAGCGACTAAAAAGACTAAATCATGTACTTAAAAAAATATCAAATAAAAGTTGTTAACGCCCTCAAGCTGTTTCTGCAAACAGCCCGTGATACCAAAACATCGTTTGATATTGCGAAACAGGCTTTGCCCGAAAATATGCGTCATACTTTAAATTGGGTACAAACAGCTTTTCAAACATGTGGTTTGGAATACAAAGACCGTTGTACAAATGGATTGGGGAACAGTTATCCGCGAATGATTATTAAAGTGCCGACAGGTGGCGGAAAAACCTTGCTTGCCGTTGAGTCAATCCGAGAATATCAAAACCTTTTTGCTCAAAAACGCACTGGTCTTGTAGTTTGGATTGTGCCAAGTGAAACCATTTACAGCCAAACTGTTCAAAAAATCAGGGACAAAGGAAATTCGTTACGCCAGTTATTAGACCAATGTAGCGGAAACCGGACTATTGTCTTGGAAAAAGGACAACGGTTAACAACCAATGATATTGAAGAAAATCTGGTTATTCTTTTTGTGATGATTCAATCCATTAGCCGTGCTAATGCAAAAGAAGCTCTAAAAGTTTTTCAGGACAGTGGCGGCTATGAAAGTTTTTTTCCAGCCGATAATCGTTACGACTTACACGAGCAGTTATTAAAGCAGGTTCCAAACCTTGATTTTATTTCACCGCTTGGCACAGAGCAACCCTTGATAATGACAAGCCTTGGAAATGCAATTCGAATTTCAAAACCATTCATAATTATTGATGAAATTCACAAAGTATTTTCAGAAAATGCCCGAAAAACAATTGATAGTTTAAATCCTGAATTTGTTCTTGGTTTCTCGGCTACTCCAAAAGCCGAAATGAATGTTTTGGTTACCATTACAGGGCTTGAGCTTAAAGAGGAGGAAATGGTAAAACTCGACATGCACATTCTACCTCCCATCAGCAAACAAGAGAACGACTGGAAAGCGATGGTAAAGGAAATAAAGGAGCATCGGGAAAAACTGGAAGAAACGGCAAAGCAATATCAAAAAGATACAGGAGTTTATATTCGTCCAACTGCATTGCTACAAGTAGAAGCAACAGGGAAAGACCAAAGAGGTAAACATGATAGGGTTCATAGTCTTGATGTAAAAGAATATTTAATTAGCCTTGAAGTAAACCCCGATGAAATTGCCATTAAAACAAGTTCTCAAAATGATATTGAAGATGTAAACCTGTTTTCGCAGGATTGTCCTGTTCGCTATATTATTACAAAAGAAGCATTGCGGGAAGGTTGGGACTTTTCTTTTGCCTACATTCTGGGAATTATCCCGAATGTTAATTCAAATACAGGAGTTACACAATTAGTCGGCAGAGTTTTAAGACAACCCTTTGCACGAAAAACAGGAGTAAAAGAATTGGACGAGAGTTATGTTTACTATACAAAAGGCGATACCCGTGAAATTCTGGAGAAAGTTTCTGCAGGATTTAAAAACGAAGGCCTTGAAGACTTGGTTACCAAATTGAAATTTCGTGATAATGAAGCGATAAATGCCACCAAAACAGTAAAGATAAAAAAAGAATTCAGCGAGAAATTTCAGAATTCATTTTATTTGCCCGTTTGGGTAATGGTTGATAAAGGTGGTAAAAAGCGAAGATTTAGTTATGAACTGGATATTAAACCAAAAATTGATTTATCAAAAGTTGAGCTAAATAAAGATTTCCTGACAAAACTGGAAAATTCATTAAGCAACGAAACAAAGGAGCGGAAAGCATTTGCCATTACCCTTGATGATTCGAGTAAAGCATCATTTATTGAAGAACAAAGCCAAACAAATGGGAAGGCAGAAATAAATATTGACTACCTGACACGTAGATTAAATGAAATAATTGAAAATCCATTTTTGGCAAGAATTATAGGAACGAAGTACTTAAAGCAAATTGAAGAAAAAATAGGACAGGAAACGCTTAAAGAACACTACAGTTTCATTGTTTCTCAGCTATGTAAAAAGTTTCAGGAAGAAAAGACAAAGCAGGAAGAAGAAATATTTTTAGAAGAATTAAAAGCACAAAAGCTTGTTCTTGCAGTATCCGATGATGATACAGTCGGATTCAAAGTTCCAAAAGAGGACGTAATAACAGTAAGCCCAATTCCAAGCACTTACAAATATTATTTATTCGAAGATGTTGAAGTAACAGCAATGAACACGCTTGAAAGGAAAGTTGGAGACTTACTTGACAAACAAGAAAAGATTCTTTGGTGGTTCAGAAACAAAGTAAATAGAAAGTGGTACTCAATACAAGGTTGGCAGCAGAATAAAATCAGACCTGACTTTGTTGCTGCAAAAAAGACAGCAGAGAATCATTTAGAATTGGTTTATATCATTGAAAGCAAGGGAGAACATCTTCTTGGAAACATTGATACATCTTACAAAAAGAAAGTTCTTGATATAATGACAGAACAGAAACAACTCAAAAACATTAAGGCATATCAGACACAGATTCCGTTTGAAGAATATGTGATTAATGACAAAGTAGAGTGCTACCTGATTGAGCAGGGAAAAGAAGAAGAAAACATAAAAGAGATTTTGAAATGATAAGCCAACAAGCACCGTCCCTTCGCTTTCAGGCATATTTGGCATTACTCACAAATTTAATATTTTAAATGGAGTTCGTGAATACTTTGTATTTCCCACAAGGCTTGTCCTCACTCCAAAAATGCCGAAAGAGCCTTCAAGCCCGTCCTACTCCAACGCACGGACAGAAAGACAGTGCAGCAAAAATTTAAGACAGATTGACGAATGACAATAAAGTCCAGCTTGTAACAGGCGGTATATTTTATTTCCGATATAGAGCGAGTTTTAGCGTTTCTGCAACTAATAAGCTTTCTTGTAACTTGAAAGGCAAGTGGTTCGAAGTCGATAACTGAAACAATCCGCAAAACCGATAGAAAATATGACTCCGGAGTAATTTTTTGTTTTTTAAAAAAAACATATTACCTTTGTATCAGTTTTTCAAACATTTCATAGGGGACGTTTGTCCCCTATTTTATTGTTTTTTTTCAGCATGTTGGTCACTGCAGAAAAAATACGTCTGGCCATCGAAAATGACCTTAGAGAAAAAGGTTTTTTTCTGGTTGACATACAGGTGAAGCCATCAGGCAAAATTCTGGTTTATGCCGACTGTCTGAAAGGAATCTCACTGGATGATTGTGCGGCAATAAGCAGAATGATTCAGCACAGAATGGGAACAGAAATTGATAACTATGAGCTTGAGATATCTTCGCCTGGTATTGATAATCCGCTCAGATTACCTGTGCAGTATCAAATGAATATTGGTAGGATGCTCAGAGTGGTTAAAACAGGAGGGGAAACACATGAAGGCAAAATTACTGCAGCCAGTGATGACCATGTTGTGCTGGAAGTAAATCATGTCAGAAAAAAAAACGGTAAAAAGGAATCTGTGAAGAAAGTAATTGAAATATATTACAATGATATTAAGACAGCTAAAATAATAATCTGATAATTATTGCATGAAATAATGGAAACGTTAAATTTAATCGAAACCTTTTCAGAATTTAAGGAACTGAAAAACATTGACCGTGCCACCATGATGAGTGTGCTCGAGGACGTGTTCAGAGGAATGCTGGTTAAAATATTCGGGTCGGCTGACAATTTTGACATTATTATCAATATTGACAAAGGTGACTTTGAGATTTGGCGAAACCGTGTTGTTGTTGAAGATGACCAGATTACCGACCCCAATACCCAGATTACCCTGTCGGAAGCAAAAAAGATTGACGCCGACTATGAAGTAGGCGAAGAAGTTACCGACGAAGTAAAACTGGCCAGTTTCGGCCGAAGGGCTATACTGGCATTAAGACAAAACCTGACTTCGCGCATCCTCGACCTTGAAAAAAACAATGTTTACCAGAAATATGTCGATCGCATCGGCGAAATTGTTACCGGTGAGGTTTATCAGGTATGGAAGCGTGAAATACTTGTACTCGATGAAGACGGAAACGAACTCATCTTGCCCAAAACAGAACAGATACCTACGGATTACTTCAGGAAAGGCGATACGCTCAGAGCTGTTGTGATAAAGGTTGAAATGAAAAACAATACACCGCTGATTATTATTTCAAGGACATCACCCGTCTTTCTCGAAAGGCTATTTGAACTTGAAGTACCGGAAATCTTTGACGGCCTTATTACTATTAAGAAAATTGTAAGAGTTCCCGGCGAACGTGCCAAAGTTGCCGTTGAATCGTATGACGACCGTATTGACCCGGTAGGGGCCTGTGTAGGTATGAAAGGTTCGAGGATCCATGGAATAGTAAGAGAACTTAAAAATGAAAATATTGATGTGATTAATTACACCAATAATGTGCAGCTATATATTACCCGTGCTCTCAGCCCTGCCAAGATTTCAAGCATCCGCATTGACGAAGCAAATAAAAAAGCAGAGGTATATCTCAAACCAAATGAAGTATCACTGGCTATCGGCAAGGGAGGATTAAATATCCGTCTCGCAAGCCAGCTTACCGGATATGAAATTGATGTGTTCCGTGAAACTGATTATGAAGATGAGGAAGACGTTAGCCTCGAAGAATTTGCCGATGAAATAGACAGCTGGATTATTGATGAACTGAAAGCAATAGGCTGTGATACGGCAAAAAGTGTATTAAACCTGTCTGTTGACGAACTCGTAAAACGAACTGATTTGGAGGAAGAAACCGTGAAAGAAGTAATAAAAATATTAAAAGCTGAATTTGAATAACCAATAAATGCATATATTTTCAGAGATTTTCTAAATTTGCCATTTATTATTAATTTCGGGCATGTCAGATACAAAAGTAACACGTTTAAGTAAAATAGCGAGAGAACTTAATGTTGGGATATCCACCATTGTGGAATTCCTTCATAAAAAAGGGATTAACATAGATTCGAATCCCAACACAAAAATTACGCCCGAACAGCATGACTTATTGCTGAAAGAATACAGCATTGACCTCAGCGTTAAAAAGGAATCGGAGAAACTCAATTTAAAGCATCTTCGTGAAAAGCATGAAACTATTTCACTGAATGATATTCGTGAGCCCGCTGATATTGAAAATCAGGAATTTGAGGAAGATATATTAATTAAGGATACCCGGACAGCTGAAGTTCCGGTTGAAAAGGAAATTGAAAAACCTCATACAAAGGCTGCGCCCATAAAACTCAATATCCTCGGTAAAATGGATGTTGATAAACTGGCCACACCAAAGAAAACGCCTGCTGAAAAAGTACCTTCAGAGCCACCAAAGGCTGAAACTACAGAGGTAAAAGAAAAAGAAAAAGAAAAGGAAAAAGAAAAGGAAAAAGAAACGAAACAGGTTACTGAAACGCCGGTTGCAAAAGCCATACCAGTACAATCTGAAACAGCAGGGGTGGAGGAAACTGTTAAAGAAAAGGAAGAAGCTTTTACAGAGGAGGATAATTTTATAAAACCCGATATTAAAGATGTAGAATTAAAAGTTCTCGGGAAAATTGATCTCGATTCGATGAATCAGCGGACACGTCCGCCTAAAAAGACCAAACAGCAAAAAGAAGAAGAACGTAAAGCCAAAATTGCTGCCCGCCAGAAAGAAAAGGCTGAAACAAAAGCCGAAGAATTGGCTGATTACGATGAGGGCAAAGCTTTGGCCCAGGAAACTGAGATAGAAGAGGGATTTGAGTCGGAAAGGCTTACCGGGCCTGCTGTGATAGGCAAAATAAATCTTCTGCCTCCCGACCAGCGCATACTTATTGACGAAGAAGAACTGGAAAGAGGCCGAAGAAAGAAAAGGCAACGGATTAAAAAAGACAGCCACAGGGTTGATTTTGATACTGGGCTTCAAAAAGAAATATTTGAAGAAGAAAAATTTGGCAAAAAGAAGAAAAAGAAAAAGGGAATTCATTCAGAAATCAACCTTGAAGAAGTTGACCGGCAAATTAAAGATACCTTTGCCAGGTTATATGGTAAGGGAAAATCAAAAGGTGCAAAATACCGTCGTGAAAAACGCGATATTATAAGTCAACGACTGCAACAGGAAGAAGAACAAAAGGAAAAAGAAAAAAATATCCTCAGGGTAACTGAATTTGTTACTGTTAACGAGCTGGCCAACCTGATGAATGTGCCTGTTAATGAGGTTATTGCTTCTTGTATGACTCTTGGTGTGATGGTTTCGATCAACCAGCGCCTTGATGCCGAAACCCTTGTATTGGTTGCCGAAGAATTCAATTATAAAGTTGAATTTGTTACTGTTGAATTGCAGGAATCTATAGAAGAAGAAGAGGACGATGAAAAAGACCTCATACCCCGTCCGCCTATTGTTACAGTTATGGGCCATGTTGACCATGGTAAAACCAAATTGCTCGACTATATAAGAAACACAAATGTTATTGCAGGAGAAGCCGGCGGAATTACACAACATATAGGGGCATACAGTGTAGAACTTGAAGGCGGAAAGCAGATAACATTCCTTGATACACCCGGTCACGAAGCATTTACCGCCATGCGTGCCAGAGGTGCACAAATTACCGATGTAGCCATTATTGTTGTTGCTGCTGATGACGGTGTTATGCCTCAGACGGTTGAGGCCATCAATCATGCCCAGGCTGCCGGTGTGCCTATGGTTTTTGCCATCAACAAAATAGATAAGCCAACCGCCAATCCCGATAAAATAAAGGAAGCACTTGCCAATATGAATATTCTTGTGGAAGACTGGGGCGGCAAATACCAGTCGCAGGAAATCTCAGCAAAGACCGGATTGAATGTGTCAACACTGCTTGATAAAGTTTTACTCGAAGCTGAACTACTCGAACTTAAAGCCAATCCGAATAAACGCGCATCAGGCACTGTTATTGAATCATCACTCGATAAAGGTCGTGGATATATTGCAACAGTCCTCGTGCAGTCGGGAACACTTCATATCGGCGATATTATGCTTGCCGGATATCATTATGGCCGTGTAAAGGCAATGTTTAATGAAAGAGGCAAAAAAATTGACGAAGCAGGCCCCTCTGTACCAGTATTGGTGCTTGGCCTGAATGGCGCCCCTCAGGCCGGAGATAAGTTTAATATAATGCCAAACGAAAAAGAAGCAAAGGAAATTGCAGTTAAGAGAGAACAACTTCAGAGAGAACAGGGCATCAGAACACAGAAACATATTACCCTCGATGAAATAGGGCGGCGTATTGCCATCGGCAATTTCAAAGAACTTAACATTATAGTTAAAGGAGATGTTGATGGTTCGGTTGAAGCACTCTCAGATTCATTAATAAAACTATCAAACGAAGAAATACAGGTAAACGTTATCCACAAGGCAGTGGGACAAATATCGGAGGGTGATATATTGCTTGCCGCTGCTTCAAATGCTATTGTAATTGGTTTCCAGGTGCGCCCTTCAATGCAGGCACGAAGGCTCGCTGAAAAGGAACAGATTGACATCCGGCTTTACTCCATTATATACGACGCTATTAATGAAATAAAATCAGCCATGGAGGGTATGCTGTTACCTGAAATAAAAGAATAAATTACAGCAACCCTTGAAGTACTTGAAACCTTTAAAATTACTAAGGTTGGAACAGTTGCAGGTTGTATGGTGAAAGAGGGTAAAATTAAGAGAAGTTCAAAAGTACGGGTAATCCGCGAGGGAATTGTTGTTTATACCGGTGAACTTGCCTCGCTGAAACGATTTAAAGACGATGTCAAAGAAGTGGTAAGCGGACAGGAATGCGGGCTGAATATCGAAAATTATAATGATATCAAGGTAGGCGACATTATTGAAGCATACGAAACTGTTGAAATAAAGAAAAAGCTTTAGTTATTACGTTGTCTGATAATCATTTACGAATTTTTCTTTAAAACAAATCAATATATCTACATTGCATGGATGAAATTCAGCAGCATTCGGCAATGATAAAATCAGAAGCTGCCAGGCTTGGTTTCAGCGCCTGTGGAATTGCACAGGGCCTGTATCTCGAAAAGGAAGCAACATTGCTGAAACAATGGCTGATCAATAAATATCATGGTTCCATGCGGTACATGGAAAATCATTTTGAAAAGAGAATTAATGTATCAGAACTTGTCCCGGGAACTCAGTCGGTAATCACAGTACTCCTTAATTATTATACGAATAGAAAACAGGAATGTTCAGGAGCCCCCCTAATATCAAAATATGCCCTGGGGAAAGACTATCATCAGGTTATGCGCCACAAACTAAGGCTACTGTTGAAATTTATCAACGATAATATTGGCAAAACAAGCGGAAGAGCTTTCTCCGACTCGGCGCCGGTAATGGATAAAGTATGGGCTGCGAAAGCAGGCCTGGGCTGGATTGGTAAAAACACAAATCTTATTTCTCCCATCCACGGATCATTTTTGTTTATTGGTACTTTATTGGTTGACCGTGCTTTATATTATGATGAACCGGTTGCTGATTTATGCGCTGAATGCATGAAATGTATTAAAGCCTGCCCGACAAAAGCTATTGTCAAACCTTATGTGCTTGACGCCAACCGTTGTATTTCATATCATACTATTGAAAACAAAGGCCAAATTCCTTTGGAATTCAGAGGAAAATTCAGAAACCGTGTTTTCGGATGCGACATTTGCCAGGATGTCTGCCCGTGGAATAAAACGGCAATACCACATAACACCTCAGAACTTATGCCTCACCCTGAGTTGCTCAGGCTATCAAAAGAAGAATGGAAGAATATGTCTGAAGATCAATTTAACAGACTGTTTAAAAATTCTGCGGTTAAAAGAATTGGCTATAATGGGCTTATGCGAAATGTTGCATTTGTTGCCTAATTATCAGGGGTAATCAGAAAAAAATATTATCTGGTCAGAGTTATCCATTCCTACCACTATCAACTGCAAAAAAAATAATGAACCTGCAAACATTTGATTTTAATTATGATTTTATTAATTGTGCATTTACCATATCAATTTTTATTTTTATCGTTTATATTTGTTAAAAGTTATAAGCAGCAAAGATCTGATAAATTTTTCTTATGAGATATGCATTAATAAGCCTGCTTTTTATTTGCTTCCAAAGCCCGCTGCAAAGCGTGTCACCCCGCTTCAGGCATTTAACTGTTGTTGATGGCCTTTCATCAAAATGGGTAAGGTGTATTTACCGTGATAAAGTCGGATACCTTTGGATCGGAACTTCAGATGGGCTGAACAGGTATGACGGTATTTCGGTAAAAGTTTACAAATTTTCGCTTGTGGATAAATCAAGCATTAATCATAATTATATTACATCTATTTACGAAGACAGCAAAGGAATTTTATGGATTGGCACACAGGTAGGATTAAACAAATATATTCGTGAAACAGACTGCTTTCAGCGTATTTACACAATTCAAAACTATATTAGCAGTTACTATGAACTGCCAAATGGAACTTTTTATGTTGGTTCGCCAGGGGGGCTGTTTGTATTTGACCCATTAACATATAAAACCAACCAGGTAAACAATTATATGAATATTGAGTCAATAGTAAGAGATAATAACGGAACCTTCTGGCTAGGCACAAGAAGTGGTTTGTTTCATCTTGATACGGTTTCCTATTCATTTATTAAAGTACATCTGTCTGATAATGAACCCGTGGTACGGTCAATGTATATTGATTCGAAACACCAGCTATGGATTGGGACTGAAAATGACGGAGTGTTTGTTTTAAGTGGTTTTGATAATTTAAAAAATGCCTTCAGAATCAAAAATTTCCGTCATATTGCGGGTAATTCAGGAAGTATAAGGAAGGGAACAGTTTATGATATCACACAGGATGAACATCAGAATCTATGGATCGGAGTTGAAAACGGCGGAGTCAACATTATCCACTCTGATCAGCTTGAATCAGACAATCCTTCATTTACACATCTTGAACACAATCCTTATGATATTTCAAGCATAGCTAATAACTCAATTCATTCGCTATATCTTGATAATCAGAACACGATGTGGGTAGGTACCTTTGGAAATGGCCTGAGTTATACTAATGCTTTAAATCAGAAATTCGCCCATTACCGACAAATTCCTGGTTCTCAGAAAACAATAAGTAATAATTTTATCAATGCCATTTACGATGATGAAAAATATACCTATATAGGTACTGAACAAGGCCTGAATGTTTACAACAAATTAAAAGGAGTCTATTTTAACTATACCTCTGATGAAGGCAATACAAATACAATAAATTCAAACGTTGTTTTATCAATTTTCCGTGACAGCAGAAAGAATTTATGGATAGGCACCTATAACGGAGGCCTGAATCTGTTTAACGAGAACTCAGGCACCTTTAAAAGATATTTTTTAAGTCAGGATCAGCAAAATAATAATGGTAAAAGTAATGTAACCAGCATTATTGAAAGCCATGATGGATTATTATGGATTGCCACAATGGGTGAAGGATTAGTCTCATACGATTATCAAAACGGTAGGTTTAATTATTACCGGTTTGAGGCCGGAAAAAATGGTATTTCATGCAATTGGATTTATGATATTGAAGAAGATAAGTATGGAAATATATGGATTGCCTCAACCGAAGCAGTTGATTTATTTGATCGTAAAAATAATGTTTTTACAAGATATGTAAATAATGTCAATGATTCAAATAGCATAAGTTACAATGGCGCCATGTTCATTTTCAGAGACAGTAAAGACCATATATGGATAGGCACCAGCAACGGACTTAACCTGTTTAACGATGCAAACAATACTTTTAAATATTATTCTGAAAGAGACGGTCTTGCTAATAATACTGTTAAAGCAATTTGTGAAGATCATCATGCTAACCTATGGATAAGTACAAACAGAGGTATTTCTAAGTTTATTAACGGTGCCGGATTACCCGATACTCCCGAGTTTGTGAATTATAATATAAGTGATGGACTTCAGGAGAATGAATTCAACACAGGAGCAGCTTTCAGAAATAAACAGGGTTATTTGTTTTTTGGCGGTTTAAACGGATATAATGTTTTCCATCCTGACAGCATTAAAGAAAATACTTTTAAGCCAACAATAGTTTTAACGAATTTGCTGGTTTCAAACAAAATCGTAAAACCGGGTGATAATAGCGGTATACTCAATAAGCATATCAGCATTGCCGATGAAATTAAGCTAAAAAAGAAATATTCTGTTTTTACTATTGAATTTGCCGCTCTAAATTTTATTGCACCGGAAAAAAACCAATATGCCTATTATCTTGAAGGTTTTGAAAAGTCATGGAATTATGTTGGTAACCAACATGCCGTAACCTATACCAATCTAAATCCGGGCAAATATGTTTTAAGGGTCAAAGCATCAAATAATGACGGAATATGGAACGAAGAAGGTATTTCGCTTAAAATAACCATACTGCCCCCATGGTGGCAATCACTGATTGCAAAAGTCATTTATCTTCTTGTTTTCATTTTTGCAATATACTTTTTCAGAAAGTATACACTAATCTCGGTAAATTTAAAAAACAAACTCTGGCTTGAACACAAAGAGAAAGAACAAATAGAAGAACTGGGCAGGCTTAAACTGCAGTTTTTTACCAATATCTCGCATGAAATACGCACACCTCTTACGCTCATCATTGGGCCTTTGAAAGAAATGATAAAAAAAGGGAATAATTCTGATAATCTGAATACTATTTTCAGAAATGCCTCCCGACTTAAAATTCTGGTTGACCAGATTCTCGATTTTAGTAAAATTGAAAACCAGATGATGAAAATACAGCTGGTTGAAAAAGATATTGTTGAAATAGTCAGAAACTCCTTGAGTAATTTCTCTGACATGGCTGTTCAAAAAGGAATTAATCTGGTCTTAGAATCCGGATTAACCAGATGCGTTTGTAATACTGATGAGGATAAAATTGATAAAATAATTACAAATATTATTTCTAATTCTGTTAAAAATACTCCTGAGGGAGGTATTATTAAAACTGTAATTTCATACGATAAGCCAACCGAATTGTTAAATATTATAATATCCGATACAGGTTGCGGCATTGCCCCTGAAGAAATTAAACATATTTTCGAAAGATTTTTTACTTCTGCCAATACTTCTATTGTCAAACCCGGAACCGGCATTGGTCTTAATCTTACGCAAAAACTGGTGGAAATGTTAAATGGGACAATTAATGTAGAAAGTGAATCGGGTAAAGGCACAAAATTTACCATTCAGTTACCGGTTGATATAATACACGCAGATCACAAGCCCGTGTCATTAAATCTGGTTGAAAAGGAGAAAATGATGCCAGATTTACAAAACGGTAGGCACCTGATGTCGAAGATGAATCACGACAAAACTGTTTTAATTATTGATGATAATGAAGAAATGTGCAATTATGTTGCTTCAATATTATCATCCCGGTATAACATTATTACCGAAACCGATTCAGAGTCAGCATTGAAAAACTTATCAGCAATAATGCCTGATATAATTATCAGCGATGTTATGATGCCCGTGATTGATGGTTTCGGACTTTGCAGCACAATCAAAAACGATCTGAGATTCTGCCATATTCCTGTTATCTTACTAACCGCAAAAGTTACCATAAATGACCAGATAAGCGGTTATGAAACCGGCGCAGATGATTACATATTTAAACCTTTTGATGGCGAACTGCTGCTGGCAAGGGTTAAAAATCTTCTTGCAAAAAAGGAAAACCTACGTCGGCAACTTATTGGTAGTGATGGCGTTATTAATACAAAGGCCCAGATAAGTTCTCTTGATTCAACATTTATTGAAAAAATAATGCAACTCATCAATCAGCATTACAGTGACCCTGAATTCAATGTTAATCATATAATTGATAAAATTGGGATGAGCAGGAGCGTTTTTTACGGCAAATTTAAAGCCCTTTCAAATCATTCAATCAATGATTTAATCATCAATTTTCGTTTGAAAAAAGCTGAAGAACTCATACGTACTTCAGGTTTGACTATCAGTGAAATAGCACACGAATGCGGCTTCTATGATCCTGCTTATTTCAGCCGTGTATTCAGAAAAACATACCATGTTTCTCCTTCTGACTATAAAAAAAGCACATTCAACCCTGATAAACAAATAGAATAATTGTATTCTCCACACGAAATTTTTCTTACCTGTTCCGGATAATAATCCAATATTTCAGGACTATAATCCTGTTTTATTTTTATTGATGCCAATAACTTTGATACAGTTATTAACCCAAAAACATGTATCTATGCAAAAAAGACTAATTATTAAATTTTTAGGCGTAGTAATTTCTGTTTTTACTATGCAGCATTCGGGGTGCCAGACAATATGCTCAAGTCAGACGGGCACCAATAACGGTTTCTATTACTCATGGTGGACTGATGGTGGAGGGTCGGCATGTATGACACTGGGGTCGGCCGGAAATTACAGTGTTTCATGGAGTAATACAGGCAACTTTGTAGGTGGTAAAGGCTGGAGCACTGGTTCACCCAACAGAGTAATAAGTTATAATGCCGGTAATTTTTCTCCTTCAGGCAATGCTTACCTTTGTCTTTACGGTTGGACAAGAAACCCGCTGATTGAATACTATGTAGTTGATAACTGGGGTACTTACAGGCCTACAGGCACTTACATGGGCACTGTTACTACTGATGGCGGCACCTATGATATTTATCGTACCCAACGTGTTAATCAGCCGTCCATTGACGGAACCGCTACTTTTTATCAGTACTGGAGTGTTCGCCAGTCAAAGAGGTCAACCGGGACTAATAATACTATAACTTTCCAAAACCATGTTAATGCATGGGCAAGCAAAGGTATGAATCTCGGGACAAGCTGGGCTTACCAGATTCTGGCTACCGAAGGATATCAAAGCAGCGGAAGTTCAAATGTTACGGTTTGGGAAGGAGGAAGCAGCAGCGGTGGAAGTAGTGGCGGTGGAACAAGCAGCTATACAATTACTGTAAGGGCACGCGGTACAAGCGGCGCTGAGCAAATCAGACTTATGGTAGGATCAACAACCGTTGCCACATGGACACTCACTACCAGCATGAGAGATTATTCTGCTTCAACAACTGCAACAGGCGGCATTACTGTTCATTTTATCAATGACGCCAGCGGCCGCGATGTACAGGTTGATTACATTAATGTAGGCGGTAATACATGGCAGGCTGAAAACCAATCAACTAATACAGGTGTTTATCAGAACGGCAGATGCGGTGGATCTTACAGTGAATGGATGCATTGTAACGGTTATATCGGTTTCGTTGCCTATAAGAGTACCCAATTCATTACCGAATCAGACCAACCTGCTGATGACTTCAGGGATATTTATGTCTTTCCCAATCCATCACATAACGGCTTGATAAATCTGCATTTGAATAATATTCCCGGACAAATAACAGTAAAAATTTTCGATTTAAATGGCCAGGTTGTCATGGAAGACCGTTTTTATGATATGTCCGATATTCAGATACACCACACACTTAAGCAGGGATTTTATTTTATAAATGTTGTTTCTGATGGAAAAACTTACGTAGAAAAATTATTCATAAAATAAATACCCTAGTTTTAGTTGATTCGGGAGGCTGTTTCTGCTTTTGGAAACGGCCTCTTTTTTTTTAATTCATTTATTATGACTAAATAAGCCATCGGGTATTAAAAAGATAGTCAATTCCTATTATTCAGTTTTCAACAGTGTTACTACAATATTTCTGTTGTCTCTCGGACCGTCAAATTCGCATAAAAAAATATTCTGCCAGTTTGATAACCCGAGTGTACCATTAATAATCGGAATGGTTTGCGATGGCCCAATAAGTCCTGATTTCAGATGAGCATCCCCGTTATTATCCTGATAATCATGCTGCCAGATTCCGGCTGGTATAAGCCTGCTGAGAAGATCAAGCATATCATTTTGAACCGATTCGTCCCAGTTCTCCTGAATCATAATGGCTGCTGTTGCTCCCTGTACATATACATTAACAATACCTGTCCGGATACCCGATTTTTCAACAATCTTTTTTACAGGCGATGTAATATCAAATAGCCCATTCCGTCGGTCTGTTCTTATTGAAATGATTTCCTGCATAATGATTCAGATTAAATATTAATTATGTTTCCGTTGAAAATTAATTAAAAAACCAAAGGATTAGTATAATTCTGTTAATTTTGACTTAACTGGTTCAATATCATGGATACTTTTCGCACAATAGTTGAGATTCCCGATTCGCCTTTTAAAATCAATTACCGGTCGGGCATAGTGCTCATCGGGTCATGTTTTTCAGATTATATCGGCGAAAGGCTGTTGTATCACAAATTCAAAGCACTGCTTAATCCTTTTGGCGTTTTGTATAATCCGGCATCTATCGCCGAGAGTATTGAAATAATTATTGATCAAAGGCTTTTTAAACCTCAGGATCTGATCCTTCACAACGGTCAATGGTTAAGCCTGAGCCATTATACAGGCTTTGCGCACCCCAGTCAACAGGTATGCCTTGAACGCATTAATCAAAGCATTTCAGAATCATATTCGGCTCTGAAAAAAGCTGAATTTCTATTTATTACTTTCGGAACCGCATGGGTTTATATATTTAATAAAACCGGCCGTATAGCAGCCAATTGTCATAAATTACCGGCTTCATCTTTTACGCGTAGCCTCATGCAGCCTCATCAGATTATTGAGTTGTTTGCCGGTTTATCGCAAAAACTGAAAAAATTTAATGATCAACTGCATCTTGTTTTTACACTTAGTCCGGTAAGACACATGAAAGACGGTGCAGTTGGCAACCAGTTAAGCAAATCTATTTTACATTATGCTATTCAGCATATAATTGAAAAAACATCTGATACAGGCTATTTCCCGGCTTATGAAATTTTTATGGATGAACTCCGTGATTACCGGTTTTATAATACTGATATGATTCATCCGGCTGAATCGGGTATTAATTATATATGGCAAAAATTTGCTGATACTTATATTGATAAAGAAAGCCTTCGGCTTATGAAACAGATTGATGCTCTGATGAAGGCATTTAACCACAAACCCAATAACCCGGAAGATCCGGCCTATATACGGTTTCTCCAGTCAACCTTTTCAGAAATCGAAATTTTTTCTAACCGGTACCCTATTTTTGATTTTACAGCTGAAAAAGAAATACTGATCAAACGTTTAGATTTGGGCCATAAGTAAAAAGTCACTTTTAATTACACTCGCTGCTGAAAAGCAAACCTGTCCGATTCTTATTATTTTTCAGATTAAAGATTATTTTGAACCCAAATTTGTCATTGGCCAATTTTTTAATCCGAATTAATCAATAGGAGGCCTGAAAAGGTAGCGCTTTTGATTATCCCCGGTTATCTATTTTATTAGCTTTTCTTTCTTTTACGAAAAAGAAGTATAATATTAATCGCCCAGCTATCGGGGAAAAACTAATTCAGGCTTAATTATTGTCTAATAAAACAGAATATAAATTAAACAATATTTTGAATTCATTGTTAGATATGTAATTAATAACAAAGTGAACTAATGTGAAAATAAATTATACTGTTTTTTTAGCTTTATTTTTTTCCCTGATTTCTGCCTCAGCGCAGCAACAAGGTAAAGCAATCATTGAAGGGCGTGTTTTTAATGAAAAAAACAATGAGCCACTGCCATTTGCAATCATTATTATTTATGGAACAACAATAGGATCAATCAGTGACCTCGACGGGAATTTTCTCTTTACCGGTATTGAACCGGGTTTTATACGGCTTCAGGTATCTTCAGTTGGGTTCGAAACTCATATAACAGAAGAATTTCAAGCCACTTCAGCCCGGCGCTTTTATATTGAAATTCCTGTTAAAGAAGCCAGCATCAGTCTTTCAGAAGTTACGGTCAAAGCATCTCCTTTCAGAAAACAGGAAGAGAGCCCGGTATCGCTTAAAACCATACAAATATCCGAAATTGAAAAGAATCCCGGAGGAAATCGTGATATATCAAAAGTATTGCAATCATTTCCCGGAGTAGGAGGGACAGTTTCATTTCGTAATGACTTAATTATCAGAGGAGGAGGTCCGTCTGAAAACAGGTTTTATCTTGATGGCATTGAAATTCCCAATCTTAACCATTTCGCTACTCAGGGCGCTTCAGGTGGTGCCGTGGGAGTCATCAACGTCGATTTCATAAGGCAGGTACAGTATTATTCAGGAGCCTTCCCTGCGAGCAGGGGTAATACCTTGAGTTCGGTTTTTGAATTCAGCCAGTTTGATGGCAACAAAGAAAAACTTAAATTCAAAGGTGCTGTAGGCGCTACTGACCTTGCCCTTGCACTTAACGGGCCTCTGGCTGAAAACACTACTTTTTTTGTTTCGGCAAGGCGGTCATACCTGCAGTTGCTATTTGCAGCGCTACAGTTACCGTTTCTGCCAACCTATAATGATTTTCAGTTTAAAGTTAAGTCAAGGCTTAACGCGAAAAATGAAATATCGTTTATTGGTATAGGAGCAATTGATTATTCAACCCTTAACCTGAAAGCTGATGAAACACCCGAACAAAGGTATATTCTTGAATATCTTCCCGAAAACAAACAATGGAATTATGCCATAGGGGCTGTTTATAAACATTTTCAGGAAAAGGGATTTTATACGGTGGTTTTAAGCAGAAACCTTATAAATAATAGTTCTTATAAATACGAACAAAACAATACAGAACTCGGTAAAACTTTTGATTATTCATCAGGTGAAGCCGAAAATAAATTAAGATTTGAGCACTTTTCACGAACCGCTGATGATTATAAAATTGTATATGGATTCTCGTCTGAATTTGCAAAATATAATAATAAAACCACACGAAGTATATTCGCTAATGATACTTCTGTAGTGTTTAATTATAATTCAGAGCTGAATTTAATTCATTATGGATCATTTATTCAGATTAGCCGGGCATATTTGCAGCGAAGGCTAACATTATCTGCCGGAGCCAGGTTAGACGGGACAAATTATTCAGCAGAAATGGCTAATCCGTTAAGGCATTTCTCTCCGCGTGTTTCGGCTTCATGGCAGATCAGTAATAGATTTTTTCTCAATGCCAACACAGGAAGGTATTATCAGCGTCCGGCATATACTACTTTTGGATACAGGGATGCTTCGGGTTCACTTGTTAATAAAGAAAACGGATTAACCTACATCAGGGCAGACCACATAGTGGCCGGCATTGAATACAGAGCCTCGGAAAAATCAATTATTACAGTTGAAGGATTTTACAAAAAGTATGATAACTATCCTTTCTCCCTTTCCGATTCAATATCACTTGCGAGCAAAGGAGGTGATTATGGAACTTTTGGCGATGAAGTGGTAAAATCAGTCGCAACAGGCAGAAGTTACGGATTCGAAATCTATTCAAAAACAAGTGATTTATTCGGCTTTAACACTACCATTTCCTATACTTTTGTAATAAGCCAGTTCAGAGATTTGGATAACAACCTAAGGCCATTGAACACTTACACTTCAACATCATGGGATAACCGTCATATTTTCTTTATTACATCATCACGCAGGTTTAGCAAAAACTGGTTTGCCGGTTTCAAATGGCGTTTTGTCGGCGCTGCGCCTTATACCGAATATGATGTTAATAAGTCAAGTATAAAAGCAGCATGGGATGCACAGGGAAGAGCTTATCCTGATTACGCCAATTTTAATAAATTCAGGTTAAAGCCTTTTCACCAGCTTGATGTGCGTGTTGATAAAGAATATTATTTTAAAAAATGGTCATTGAATATTTATGTTGATATTCAGAACCTTTATAATAAAAAGTCGGCAACCCCCGATTATTTGGTTCGTGAAGCCTTGTATTACGGCCATGCTGTTGAAAATGACCCGTATGTGGATGACAATGGCATTGAACGATACAGGCTTGTCAGAGTGCCTTCAGATGGTCAGGGTACAGTTCTGCCGACAATTGGTATTATCATTGAATTTTAAAAAAGTATGAATACAAAAATTATATTCCGTATGATTATGCTGATGGCATTGGTTTTTATGCTTGCAGCTTTTTCTTCATGCCGCTCAGCACGTAACTTATCAGATATTTCAACCGGTGACACCTTAATAACAAATGCCGGTGAAAAGGGACCTGTGATTGTTGTGCATTTCACACGTGGTAAAACTTTTAATCATCCGTTAATGGCCGTATGGATTGAGGATACAAATGGCAATTATTTGCAGACATTATATGTGGCCGAGTCGATAGCAAAAGGAGTATTTGGTCACGGTGACGCATCTACAGGTAAATGGATGCCGGGGCCTTTACGAAGACCCGCTGCACTGCCGGTATGGTCACACAGCAGAAATAACAAGGAAGAGGACGGGCTATATATACCAACCATGAATACGCCTTTGCCTGATGCTGTTACAGGCCCGACACCCTCAGGCAATTTCACAATTTTCAGCAATCTGGCAGACTATATCCCTGCAGTTTTTGATGTATATTTTGAGATTAATCAAAGTTGGGATTGGAATGAATATTGGACAAATGCCAAATTCCCCGGTGATGAAGACTACAAAACTTCGGCCCAACCGTCACTTGTTTATGTTGCCAGAATTGATACTGCCGCAAACACGAACAGCAAAGAGTTTACGCTCATCGGACATGGCCATCATTCCGGTAAAAACGGAGAAATATTT
>FWPV01004476.1_pt1 | contig 29639 bp, 28 predicted proteins | sample 2228371 | NCBI WGS metagenome assembly FWPV01 (sample SAMEA103939776, study PRJEB20133) | metagenome | reverse complement strand
CTCAATGCTTTTATAATAATAATTATGACTCTATTTATAAAACAAAATAAACTACTTAAATAGCAAAAAGTGAATAGAAAAATACCCCCTCACCCCGACCTTCTCTCACAGGGGTAGAGGGGGAAATCTTTTGACAATACCTCTATTCTACATAATTATTTTTAGTGTTTATGTTCTGAAGGAACCGGTGTTTGAGGAACAGGTGTTTCAGTTGCAGGGGTTTGGGGAGAGGATGGTTGCATCATCATGCATTTACACATATTGGACATATTTTGTAATTTGTCTTTCATCTCCTTTAATTCCTGCAACATTTTTTCTTTTTCTTCAGGTTTTATTCCCGAAACAATTTTTTCCTGCACAGAAATCAAATTGCTAATAATTTGCATCATTTCCTGACAGTACATTGTCTGCATCTGTTGACCCTGCATCATCCCCTCACCATGCATCATTTGCATTTTTGGACACTGCATCATTGGCATTTGTTGAGTTTCACCCATTTTCATGCCCTGTCCCATCATACCTGTCTGGGCAAATGCTGTAATACTGAATGCCAGAACAATAATTGAAGCTACTATTAATTTTTTCATTTGATCCTCCATTTTTAGATTTAGATTGTGTTTTTAAATTTTCAGACTTATTATTTTGCTTTAATTTCCATCTCTCAATTTCAATTTTTGTTACTATCAGAAATTTCTTTCAAATACTTTTCAGGTTCGCTGTCAAATTTTTCTTTGCATCCTATTGCACAGAAATAATAAGTTTTCCCTTTGTAAATAGTTGTTGCAGCAGCTTTTTTTTCATCTATATCCATATTACATACAGGATCTTTTACCAATAAATCACCCCCCTTTCATTAGAGTTTAAATATGTATCAAATAAATCTCAACGAAGCGCTGACTGAAGTGAAGTCTGCTTTCTCTGAAAGGACATTGCCTGTAAAACTTCCGACAAAATTTGTTCCGTTGTTGTTTCAAAGAAACAATATCCTTATAATTTTAAACCAAATAACGCAGAGATTGCTTAAAAGAGAGATTCACGCTTCGTGTCCATTATCCATATCCGTAAAAATCATGTCTTTATACTATAACTAATAACGAATGTTCGTTACGCAAAGGAATTGAAAAATAAACATTTCGCCACATTTGCATTTTTTAATTGCATTTTTTGGGTGAAACCGGCCTAAATCTCAAGTTTAGTGAGCGCTTCTTTGGCAGCATTCGTTTCTGCTTCTTTTTTGCTCCTTCCTGAGCCTGTACCAAATTTCTTCCCAGCTATATAAACTTCTACTGTAAAAAATTTGTTATGCTCTTCACCTTCCTGTTTAACTATTTTATATTCAGGTATAGTGCTGAATATTAGCTGTGATCTCTCCTGCAACTCTGTTTTAAAGTCATAAAATTCACCCGAATTAATTATATAGTCTATCTTATCTTTTAACAATCTAAGTATTAACCTTTTTGCACCTTCATAGTCACTATCGATATAAACTGCTCCAAAAATAGCCTCCATAGCATCTGCAAGCAATGATCTTTTTGTTCTCCCTCCTGTAGCTTGTTCACCTTTTCCAAGTCTGAGATATTTTCCGAGTGAAATATTTTTAGCTATTTCAGAAAGAACAGCTTCTTTTACTACATAGGATTTAGTCTTTGCCATAATTGACTCAGGAAGTTTGTCTTTCAACAAAAATAAATATTCGACTATGACCAATCCAAGTACCGAATCACCAAGAAACTCCAGCCTTTCATTATAAGCTTCTGCCTTTTCAGGATGCTCATGATAGAAAGATTTGTGTGTCAAAGCCTCTATGAGAAGCTTTTTGTTTCTAAAATGGTAATCTAATTTATTTTCTAATTCAGAAATATCGTCCTTAAACATTTTAAAAACGGAAAGGAGAAGATACTTTTGACAAGATATTATTCTCTGAATTTTTTAAAAATAAGGCAGGCATTTGTACCACCAAAGCCAAACGAATTTGTAAGCGCATTGTTCACTTCCATGATTCTTGATTTATACGGAACATAATCAAGGTCGCATTCAGGATCAGGATTATCAAGATTTATTGTTGGCGGAACAATATCTTTATATATACTAAAAACAGTAATAACCGCCTCTATTCCTCCTGCAGCTCCGAGCAAGTGACCTGTCATTGATTTAGTAGAACTGACGGCCATCTTATATGCATGATCACCAAATACTTTTTTTATAGCTTTAGTTTCTATTTCGTCTCCCTGTTTTGTAGATGTTCCATGAGCATTAATATAATCAATTTCTGACGGATTTAATCCCGCATCTCTTAGAGCCATCTCCATACACCTTATAGCACCATTTGCATCAGGTGGAGGAGATGTAACGTGATATGCATCTGCTGTCATACCATATCCAGCTATCTCTGCATATATTCGAACTCCTCTATCTATTGCATTTTCAAGGCTTTCGAGTATTAATATCCCAGCACCCTCTCCTATTACAAAACCATCTCTATCAGCGTCAAACGGCCTGCTCGCTTTTTCAGGCTCATTATTTCTTGTAGAAAGAGCCTTCATTGCAGTAAATCCACCTATACCCAGAGGGGTTATGACCGCTTCTGTCCCACCTGCAATCATTACATCCGCATCACCTCGTTGAATAATTTTAAAAGCATCACCTATTGAGTGACTACCGGTCGCACAAGCAGTAGCCACCGCTGAATTTGGGCCCTTTGCTCCAAATCTAATCGATATCTGCCCTGAAGCAAGATTTATTACAAGCATTGGAATAAAAAAGGGAGTTATTCTTCTGGGGCCTTTCTCCAGCAATACCGAATGATAATGCTCTATTGTGTGAAGTCCTCCTATTCCGGAACCTACAATAACTCCTACTCTTTCAGCATTCTTTTCATTTATCTTTAATTCAGCGTCATCTATCGCCATCTTTGTCGCAGCTATAGCAAAATGAATAAAGCGGTCCATTTTTTTTATCTCTTTAGGCTCGATGTAGTCTTCTGGATTGAACCCCTCTACTTCGCCGGCTATCTGAGACGGAAAGCTGGAGGGGTCAAACTGCGTAATCCTTCTTATACCCGATTTTCCGGATAATAGATTATGCCAACTACTCTCAGCGTTTAGTCCAAGGGGGGTAATCATTCCCACCCCTGTCACAACTACCCGTCTTCTATTCATGAATACCACTATTTTTTCCTATTATTAATATAATCAATAGCATCTTTAACCCTTACTATTTTCTCTGCATCCTCATCAGGGATCTCAATCCCAAAGGCTTCTTCAAATGCCATTACCAACTCAACCGTATCAAGAGAATCCGCGCCAAGATCTTCAACAAACGATGCCTCAGGAACTACTTCTGATGCACTTACTCCAAGTTGCTTAGATATAATCTCTTTTACCTTTTCTTCTACCATTAATGCACCTCCGTTTTAATTTCAAAATTAAAATATAGCTTTAATCTCTTTAACTCAAAAATGCAATTACAATAATGCAAAATTTATTCTCCGATTCCTTAGTGTACCTATATTCTTTTATTCTTTATCCATTAATCCTTTTCCGTTATCAGTATAAAAAATACATTCTTACGGACACAGAAAACGGTCACAGAAAACGAATTTCTTTTTGAGCAGTCTTTGCACTTTTTGGGTTAATTTATCTTCACATATACATTCCACCATTTACATGAATCACTTGACCTGTAATATACCCGGATTCAGGTGATACAAGAAATATTACAGCATTTGCAACATCTTCCACAGTTCCAAATCTTCCCAACGGTATTAATTTCTTCATATCTTCTTTCACACGCTCAGGAAGAACATCGGTCATTGCTGTTGTTATAAAACCAGGTGCAACAGCATTCACAGTAATCCCCCTGCTTGCATACTCTCTTGCAACTGTCTTGGTAAATCCGACAATTCCTGCCTTCGACGCACTATAATTAGCCTGGCCAGGATTACCCATAAAAGCTGCCACAGAGGTGATATTTACTATTCTTCCATATTTCTGGCTCACCATGTCTTTTATAGCTTCCTTCGTACAAAGAAATACTCCTTTAAGGTTAATATCTATAACTGCATCCCATGCTTCTTCTCCCATTCTCATCAAAAGACCGTCTTTAGTTATTCCTGCATTATTGATCAATATGTCTATTCTTTGAAATTCTTTTCGAATTGTTTCGAAAGCTTCTTTAACATCCTTTCCAGAGGAAACATCTATTTTCAATCCAAGTGTTTTTACACCATATTGCCTCAAGGACTGAGCAACCTCTTCTGCAGCCTCAATGTTTCTACCAGCAACAATAGTATTTACTCCAAGCTTTGCGAGTTTTTCAGCAATAGCCTTACCTATTCCTCGCGTCCCACCTGTAACCAATCCCACCTGATTTTTAAATTCCATTTTCGCCTCACAAAACTGGTTTTAATTTTAACAAAGAGTAAATCTCTTTTCCAGTCATTATTTGTTATATATTTATATCTTCGATAAAATATTGTATTATAAAATAATTTATGTTATTAATAATAAAAAGGCTAAGGTTAAGATTCTTTTTTAAACTTCAGCTTAACCGCAACCTTGATGAGTTTAATCTCTTTTGATTCCATTATTCCTTAAATTACGCTTTGATTTGTTTTATATTTTGTATCTTAGAGTAAAAAATTTTAAAGGATGAAGAAAAAAATGAAAGGTAAAGTTTATTTAATCGATGTAACCAACAGAGATGGAGTTCAAACTTCACGAATACTGCTTCCTAAACTTTCCAAAACAATGTTAAATATTTATCTTGACGAAATGGGGATCTATCAAAGCGAAATTGGATTCCCCACTTTAAAACATGAAGTCAACTATATAAATGCTAATTTAGAGTTAGTAAAACTCGGCGTTATAAAGAGGATTCATCTTGAAGGATGGTGTAGAGCTATACCTGAGGATGTAAAGTTAAGTTTTAAAAATTGTCCTGACCTGAAACATATAAATATATCTATCTCAACATCAGATATAATGATTAAAGGTAAATTTCAGGGCAAAAAGACATTCAAGGATATAATCAAATCACTTACGGAGTCCGTAAAACTTGCAAAAGAAATGGGAGCAGTCACAGTTGGTGTTAATGCTGAAGATGCTTCAAGAACGAGCCTTGATAGATTAATTGAGTTTATAATTGCTGGTAAAGAAGCGGGAGCGGACCGCTTCAGATATTGCGATACACTTGGCACAGACGATCCTATTACTATATATGAAAGAATCAAAACACTTGCGCTTGCAACTATGTTCCCAATAGAAATGCACTGTCATAATGACCTGGGCATGGCAGAAGCAGTCTCCATCGCTGGGGCACAGGGTGCCGTTGAATGCGGAGTAAATGCCTATATTAATACTACCATTAATGGTTATGGCGAAAGATGTGGTAATTGCGATCTGGTATCCACAATCCTTGCCCTTAAATTTTCACAGGGGTTGAAAGATAAACTTCCTCTTGATGAACATGTCGATCTCAAAAAGGCATGGAAGATAGGTAAATATGCTTCATATGCATTTAATATTCCAATCCCTATAAACCAGCCAGGTATAGGAGCAAACGCATTTGCTCACGAATCTGGTATCCACGCTGATGGGGCATTAAAAGACAGAAGGAATTATGAATTGTATGACCCTGAAGATGTCGGTAGAGGAGAGCCCGAGTTAACAGAAACAGGAAGAATAATAACAACCGGTGAATATGGTGGTATAAAAGGATTCAGGCATGTTTACGATAAATTAGGAATACATTTTAATGACGACAATGAAGCAAGGCGTGTGCTCGAACTTGTTCAGTACGCTAATCTGCATACACAAAAACCTCTTACAGATGACGAGCTAAGATTCGTTGCTACTTATCCTGAGATTGTAAAGAAAATATTGACGGTAAATCCATAATGTACAGAATCACTTTAATTCCAGGTGATGGAACCGGTCCTGAAATTACTGAGGCTACAAGACGTGTATTAGAAGCTACTCGTATTCCAATTGAGTGGGATTATCAAGAGGCGGGAGTTGAGGTCTTTGAAAAGGAAGGAACACCACTACCTCAGCGCGTGATCGATTCGATAAGGAAAAATAAAGTTGCACTCAAAGGCCCCATAACAACACCTGTAGGAACAGGTTTTAGAAGTGTTAATGTTACCTTAAGACAGAATCTTGACCTTTATTGCTGTTTAAGACCCTCGAAGACCTATAAAGGGATTAGATCAAGATATGATAATATTGATATCGTAATAATAAGGGAAAACACAGAAGATCTCTATTCAGGTATTGAATTTGAAAAAGGTTCATCTGACACGGACAAGATAATTGGCTTAATTAAAGAGCTAACAGGCAAAATAATCAGATCTGATTCCGGCATAAGTATAAAACCAATATCCGCTTATGCATCCGAAAGGATAGTGAAATTTGCCTTTGAATATGCTGTAAAAAATGGTAGAAAAAAAGTGACAGCCGTCCATAAAGCAAACATAATGAAATATTCTGATGGTCTATTCCTTGAAGTCGCAAGGAATGTGGCGAAAAGATATTCTAATATCGAATTTGAAGATAAGATAGTTGATAATATGTGTATGCAGCTGGTTCAGAAACCAGAACTATATGACGTAATAGTCCTTCCAAATCTTTACGGAGATATTCTCTCAGATCTTGCAGCAGGTTTAGTCGGTGGTCTCGGTATAGCGCCCGGTGCCAACCTCGGCGAAGAGTGCGCGGTATTCGAGCCAGTCCACGGGAGTGCTCCAAAATATAAAGGGTTGAACAAAGTAAACCCTCTTGCTATGATACTTTCAGGGGTAATGATGCTCAGACATTTAGGAGAAACGGAAGCTGCAAATAGATTAGAAAATGCAATCTCCTCTATCATCGAGGAAGGAAAATGTTTGACGTACGATATGAAACCCACGCCTGATGATCCAACTGCTGCAACAACATCAATGGTAGCAGATGCCATTATAGAAAAATTAAATCAAATGTAATGGAAACAGACAGTTCGCAAGAAGCACCTCTAATTACTAATACTAAATCCGAAATAATTTTTAAATTTGTTGGGATTAATGTGGACTGATATTGTATTAATTGCTCTTTTCATTTTTTTAAACGGATTTTTTGCTGCAGCTGAGATTGCCGTTGTAACAATTCGCAGAACACGCATAAAGCAATTAATCGAAGAAGGTAAAAAGAATGCTATAATTTTAAAAAGGTTAAGGGAAGAGCCTGATAAATTTCTTGCTACAATTCAGATTGGTATTACTCTGGCAGTCACCCTTGCCTCTGCTATAAGTGGCGCCCTTGCATATGAGGTCTTAAAACCCATTCTTGAGAAAATACCGATTGGCGCTATTGCTGTTTCAAGCAATGCAATCGCAATCGGCATTGCTGCTATTATTGTAACTTATTTCTCAATCATTCTCGGAGAACTCATCCCAAAAACAATTGCATTAACAAAACCAGATACCGTCGGGCTGCTCGTTGCTCCACTGATAGATAAGTTTTCTAAACTCACTAACGTTTTCGTTAAAATCTTGACAATAAGTACGAACATGTTATTAAAACCTTTTGGTAAAAAAGCATTCAGTGAAAGAGGTTATATCTCAGAAGAAGAGATTAAGATGCTCATCGAAGAAGGCAGAGAAAAGGGTATATTCGAAGCAGAAGAAAAAGACCTAATCCATAGTGTATTTGAATTTACAGATATCTTTGTTAAAGAAGTCATGGTTCCTGCTCCACAAATGGTAACGATTGGTATAAATATGACAGTTGATGAAATAAAAAATATAATTTCTGAAGAACAATATTCAAGATACCCTGTAATAGGAAAGGATTTAAATGACATTAGAGGCATTTTATATGCCAAAGATTTTTTTAACAGCCTCGTAACCACAGGCACTGTTAATATTCGAAGGATTATTAAATCCCCCATATTTGTACCTGAAACCTTAAAGATAGGAACTCTATTAAGAGAAATGCAAAAAAAGAGGATTCATATGGCGATTGTAATTAATGAATATGGATCTGTATCAGGGCTTGTAACATTAGAGGACTTAATCGAAGAAATCGTGGGAGAAATAAGAGACGAATATGATACAGAAAGCCCTGTCATAAAACTTGCCGATGGAACAATGATAATAGATGCTTCTATAAACATACGAGATCTTTACGAAGATTATGGAATTGAAATACCCGAATCTCCTGAATATGAAACACTCGGGGGGTTCATAGTAACTCATCTACAAAGGATACCTGATGAAGGCGAAGAAATAGAAATAGATGATAAAAAATTAACTATTGTTGGTATGGTTGGAAGAAGAATATCAAAGGTAAAACTTCAAAAACTAACCGAGAAAATCAAACAACAGTGAAGCCCCGATCAAAGTTGGGCTTCCCCTTCTTTGACGGGCATAACCCCGCAAACTCTTAAAAGGATTTTTATTTCCTCTGTGGATTCAAAGTGGCAAGTCCCTTTGAGTTTTACAAAAACTACCATTCATCCCCAATTAAAGGTCTGGGCATACTGGCAATTTTCGTAAAGTGCAATTAGACTTTTGGATACTTTTTCTTTTATAATTACTACTCTTAGAAAACCATGAAGAAAAAAATATCCATAATAGGTGCGGGTAACGTAGGTTCTGCAATAGCTCAACTTATTGCATCTACAGGTATAGCTGATGTAGTCCTATATGATATAGTCGAGGGGATGCCGCAAGGGAAAGCACTTGACCTTGCGGAATCGTGTACCTTATGGAATTCAACATCCATTATAAAAGGAACGAATAGCTATGATGATATTTCAGGATCAGATATAGTTGTAATTACCGCTGGCTTAACAAGAAAACCCGGCATGTCAAGAAGCGACCTTCTTCATGCAAATGCTGAAATTGTAAATACTGCTTCGAATGAGATAGCGAAAAATTCTCCTAATGCCATCGTTATAGTTGTTACCAACCCTATGGATGTAATGGCACATCTTGCATGGAAAACTACAGAGTTTTCTTGTAAGAGAGTTATGGGAATGGGTGGAATTCTTGATGCTTCAAGACTGAGGGCATTTATATCCTGGGAATTAAAGGTTTCACCTGAAGATATAGATGCACTTATACTTGGAGGGCATGGAGATGAAATGGTTCCTATCCCTCGATTTACCACTGTAAAGGGCATCCCGCTAACTGAACTTCTCTCCAAAAAGAAGATTAATTCATTAATTGAAAGGACGAGAAAGGGGGGAGCAGAAATAGTTTCGCTTTTAAAAACTGGCAGTGCGTACTATGCCCCTGCTGCGTCTACTTTCAAAATGATAAAAGCAATTATTTTTGATGAAAAGCGTTTAGTGCCATGTGCAGCATATCTTAATGGTGAATATGGCTTTAAAGATGTTTATCTCGGAGTTCCAGTTATATTGGGTAAAGAAGGTATCGAAAAAATAGTAGAAGTAAAACTTACGCGAGAAGAAAAGATGCAATTAAAGAATTCTTATCTAGCGGTAAAAAAATTAATAAAACAATTGCGAATATAAAAGTTCTTGGAGGGATAAATGGAGCGGACATTATCGATAATTAAACCCGATGGTGTAAAAAATAATCTCATAGGTGAAATAATTAAAAGATTCGAACAGCGTGGGCTAAGGATTGCAGGACTTAAAATGTTAAAGATGTCTAAAGAAGAGGCAAAGGGATTTTATATTGTTCACAAGGAAAGACCTTTTTACGAAAGTCTGACAGATTTTATGTCAGAAGGTCCTATTGTAGTTATGGTTGTCGAAGGAGAAGATGCTATTAATAAAGTCAGAAAAATTATGGGGGCTACGAATCCTAAAGACGCAGAACCTGGTACAATAAGAGCGGATTATGCTTCGGATATTGAACATAATATTGTGCATGGATCGGATTCGAAAGAATCGGCCTCTTATGAAATACCTTACTTTTTCTCTTCGATCGAAATTTATACACCTTGACAAGTAATAACTTTTTTAGGTTAAATTAATTTTCAATAGGCGCGTAGCTCAGTGGGAGAGCGCTTCCTTGACGCGGAAGAAGTCAGGGGTTCAATCCCCCTCGCGCCTACCATACTACAGTAAATAGTAAATTGGTTCTATTGAAACATTATAAAGTTTCAAATCTTTCCGAACCCTCACACTTTAAATATCCACCTCTTTGTAGGATGACTTTTTCAAATTCAATTCCATAAGAATAATATTCAGGTTTCGATTGATAACTTTTTAGCCATTGAAACTCTACTTTGACGGAATTCAAGATTTTTTACTGTGCCATCTTATGAGCAAATTAAGGGATGAAACAACATTTAATTTAAAGGATACCGAAGGATTAACCATCCTTTATCTTTTACTAATCAGTTTTTCTCTAAACCATTTCATTATATCATCATAAGAAGGTGGGGTTACCAGAAACACTTCAATGTCGCGAGGAAATTGAAGCCTTGCCCTATCTTCATCCTTCATTATAAGTAACCCTGCCTCTGCTTGAGCCAGATTTTTATCTATTATTTGGAGTATATGCTCTAACCGTTTATTTGAAATTTCTGTGTAAAATTCTAAAACCTTTTTGAAGACTTCTTCAGTGTATACTACCCTTAAACAATTACCCCAATCCGTATAAGGTCCTATTATCTCCTCCTTTTCAAGAGGGAAAAGGATTCCACCTTCTTCAATTTTCTTTCTCACAATTTGTGAAATTCTTTCGTTTATTCTCGATAATACTTCCAGTGCTTTTTCACCTTCTTGATAAATAATTTCACAAAATATTTTTTTTATCTTTCCAGCAGATTCAAGTTTATCAATTTGTTTAAATATTTCATCCCAATATCTGTTTACAAGCTGTTTAAAATCATCTGGTGCCTCTTCGATAGCATAAATATTTGCTACACAATAAAGTTTTCTTTTGCTAACATAATCCTCTACATCTGGTCTTTCAATCTTTCCGATTTCAACCATAAATTCACCCCTTAAAAACAATCAAGCCTTATTGAATTTTTAATAAAAGATTTTCAAGTCTCTTTTTTGCCTCTTTGTTTTGCGGATTAACTCTCAATACCTTTTTATATTGTTCAGCAGCAGTAGCATTTTTATCAAGTTTCTCATACAAAAAAGCAAGATTCATCATTAAACCTTCGTCATCTGGTATAAGAACCAACCCTTTCTTCACAATCTCAATGGCATCTTCATATTTACCTCTCTTCACATAATATCTATATATATCCCTAAAAATCGAAGGTTGAATTTTGTCTTCATTTTTGATGTAATTAAGAGCTCGGAGATAGACATCCTCCGCTAAATCGTCTTTTCCTGTTTTGGAAAGATATCCAGCAAAAATAAGATGCGGCTGAACTTTTTCTGGGAGTAATTTCAAAATCTCTTCATCACTAAATCCGCTTAATACCATCAATGTGATATGTTCTCTTGTCTTATCTGGTTCCAGTAAAATTGCTTCTTTCATAAACTTCTGACCTTCTTCTCTCTTGCCTATATTTATGAGCCATAACCCATATCTTTTATGTACTGATGCATTTTTTGGATCATATTTAATTGACGATATAAAGAGTTTATCTGCTACATCATACATCCCGCTCTCATACATAACAAGCCCTAATCTTTGAAGGTATTCGGAGTTAACAGGATTCAATTGAACTGACTTTTTATAATACTCGATAGAACCCATATTATTGGATAAAAGTTTTTCTACATTGGCAATTGCATACTTATATTTTGCTTCGAGTGGATCAAAAAAAGAGGCCTTATAAGCCCTCTTTCTAATAGATAAAAGTTCTTCTTTAGTCGATATTTCATTAAGTTTATGTTTATTTATAGATGAAAAAAATGCTGAACCTATAAGAAGACCACCATTATATATAAAACTTACAAGTAACAGTCCAGTCGCTGGTAAAACTAAAAATTTTATGGGTAACTTTATTTTCTTTAGATATGTATAACCAAGACCTTCCCTCATCCTTGTATTTGCAGCCGAAACAGCCAATGCTATGAGGGTGAAAAAATAAAGACCGTTCGCACCGATCTTGAGATTAAAATCAGTAATACTATGAATCAATATTGCGATAAGGCCTGTTACAGCTGCAATAACTATATATATCGAATAAAGCTCGTGTCTTTTTCGAAATGAAATATACGTTTTATATAAGGCTGTGAGCAAAAACCAAGTACATAATAAAAATGTTATAATGCCTCCCTCAGAAAGGATTTCAATATAATCATTATGAGCATGATCCACCACTGCACTGCCAGATATTGTCTTATACTTTGGATATATGTATGCAAAAGTACCTGCTCCTGTCCCTGTTAAGAAAAAATCCTCTATTATATTTTTACTGTCTCGCCAGATCTCTATTCTTAAATCTGATATATTGCCTTCCTGAGTTCTTACTTTTTCAAACCTTTCGAATATAGGCTCCCATCCAAACCATCCAACGGATAGAACTATGAGGATAAAGACGGTGATAATTATTATACCTGTCTTTTTATTGTTGCCTTTGCGTAGAAATAAAAAACCAAATACAATCATTGATAAACAAAGGCTTACTATACCACTTCTTGAAAGCGTGAGGAAGACAGATGTAGCTATTAGAACAGCAGCAAAGCCAAGAAGAATATAAATATTGGTTTTATTGATGTTAAAAACTCCTACGAATTTTTCACGAAGTGATTTATGAAAAATATGTGGCTTATAAAGAAGAAAAAGACTTAATACGATAGGGAATATCATCTCCATTAATCCTGCGTAATGATTGCGGTTCACATACGGACCAAAAGGAGTTCCACCTTGTGTCAATTCCCTGATCCAGTAGATTCTATTATTCGAAACAATGTGCTGGAGTAAACTCAAAAAGGATAGTAGAGAAGCAAATATTACTATGACAGCCACTGTCCTTTTCAGGTTATCTTTATCTTTTAATAGTTGAATTGTAATAAAATAAAAACATACATACGCTGAAATCTTAAAGAATTGCAATAACGTTGCTTTTTTATTTATGGAAATTGAAATCCAGGAAGAAGGATTGAATATCAGTATAGTATTCCTGTATAAATCGTAAGTTTCGGGTGCTATAAATTTAACAATTTTTGGTGGCAGAGGAATTATTTGTATAAATATGTATCCTGTTAATATAAACAGTGGGATAATCCCGGGTACTTCATAAACAAATTCTTCCTTACGTTGCAACTTCTTGAGTAAGAATAATAAAAAACTCAAAAAAATAAGTCCTTCCAAGACAGCATAAGACCATGTTTCAACCGTACCAAATGCAAGGGGTGAGAATATCAGTGCCGAGAAGAAAAGGATATAGATAATTTTATTATGAATCTCAAAAGACATTTTCTAATCTGAAAAATTCAATATTATAGATCTGTCGATTGCTGTTGAGATTCCTCTTTGTTTGGAGGATAATAACTGTAGTATTTAAAGTAGTATGTATCACCTTTTTTTATATCATATGAGTTAACCACAACACCAAGAACCTTTGTCTCTGTATCGCCTTCTCGTCTTCCCTTTAACATTTTCAAACCTTTATTAACTAAATCAAAAGTTGTTTTTCCTGCCTTTATTACGATTATCGTTCCATCAAGTAGCCTGCTAAGTATAAGACTATCAGAAACCGTTAAGAGTGGCGGAGAATCAAATATAAGGATGTCGAAACTTTGATCAAGAATTTTTATCATTTCCTTCATTCTATTGGAACCAAGAAGTTCGGAAGGGTTTGGTGGAACTGGTCCGGCTGGTATAACAGTAAGGTTTGTAAACGGGGTTTTAAAAACTGTTTTAATATTCGGTGTTGCTCCCGCAAGAAAAGTACTTAATCCGCTTAAATTATTTAAACCAAATATTGTGTGAATTCTCGGTTTTCTTAAATCGCTATCTATAAGTAATACGGAATAACCCGAGCGAGCTATAGTTATTGCAAGATTAACGGAGGTGACGGTCTTACCCTCATCAGGACCCATACTTGTGATTAGTAAATTTTTTGGAGGTTTAACAGATGAAGAAAGCATAACAGCAGTCCTGACAGTTTTATAACTTTCAGCATAAACAGACTGGGGTTCTCTTATGATCATCTCGGTAATATTTTCTTCCTTTGCTTCTAACAGGGGTATCGTGCCGAGTACAGGCACTCCTATTTTTGTTTCAACATCCTCAGGGGTCTTTATAGTATTGTCAAGATACTCGATGAAAAAAGCCATCCCTATACCACCAAAAAGACCTACTATTAGCCCGAGAATTATATTGAGCAATTTCCTTGGTTTCACGGGCGCTGTGGGTTTTTCAGCCTCCTCAATAACCCAAACATTGACTGTCTGTATTTCCTCTGTAACACTCTGTTCTTTTATCCTTTTTATGAGGGCATCATATAACTGTCTATTAGTTTCTACTTCTCTTGTCAATACGCTATATTTTATGAATTTTTCATTCAAATTTAATGCTTCTGCCTTGGTATTTGCGAGCATCCTGCGTAAGCTGTCCTCATTGGATTTTGCAATCTCATATTCATTTTTTATGGATTTAATAACCCGCTTTATTTCCTCTTCTCTTTTTTGCTGTAAGACCCTCAATTCTTCTTCTGCCCTGATCATAACGGGATGTTTTTTACCATATTTCTTTGAAAGCTCCTCAATATTCCGCTCTGCTTCTAAAATTTGAGTGCGTAAGGACTGGATAGTTGGATCAGATGCAATAACAGGAACTGTTTCAGCCTCTTTTAGATTAGATGATACATTCATAACCTTATTATAAATAGTCTCAAGTCCCTTTCTTTTTGTTTCTGCATTAATCAATTGTGCATTGAATTCAGATAATTTCTCGGGTATTATAGCAACCTTGTCCTGAAGTGTAACTATATCATGAGATTTCATGTATTCCTGCAAAGCCTTTTCTGATCTTTCAAGTTTTGCTTTCTCCTCTTCCGCCTTTTTTGTCATCCATTCCAACGAATATCTTGAAGCGCTCATCTTCATATCAAGAATTTCTTCTATGTAAGCCTTAGCAACAGTATTTGCAACTATCTGCGCAAACTCAGGGTTTGGCGACATAAAGCTAATATTAACTATCTTACTGTTCTTCACAGGTGTTACAACGATACCTGCCGTGATAATATCTGCAAGAATTTCTGTTTTTGATATTTTATCATCCTCGCCAAAAGGATTCCCGCTATCTTTAAAATATCTCTCATAAGTACTCTCAAGAGACAACATCTTAACTACTTTCTCGGCGACAGACTTACTTTTGATAAGCTGATACTGTGTTTCGTAAAACTCTGGATCGTAAGGTGTATAATAAGGGTACATCATGGATAAATTATACGGTTCTACTTTCTCTATCAATACCTTTGTCGAGGCTTTATATACTGGTTTAGATGAAAGTGTACCTATCAATACGACTACAAATACAACTATAAAAAAAGTATAAACCGTATATCTTCTCTTATAAATTATCTTAAGGTAATCTCTTAAATGTATTTCCTTTTCTTCCATAGCTAAAAGAAACTTTCAGGGATAACAATCACATCATCGGGTAATACAGGTTCATCCATCTTTACTTTTTCTAATACCTTTTCCTCGCCATTAATCTTCCTGATAATTTTTACCCTGTTTTTTGATGCCTTATCAGTAAAGCCTCCACCCATTGTGATGGCTTTAATAACCGTTGTCCCTTCTTCATATTTATAGGCATCTGGCTTTTTTACTTCTCCTGTCACATAAAATACCCCTGCTTTTTCAATATATACACTGTCGCCATCCATTATCGGGATATCCAATGAGGTATCTCCCTCTTTGATTAATCTCCTGAGATTAATTGTTATTATATCTTCACCTTTATCTGTAGTATTAGAATTCCTCTTAATTATAGCCTTATCCCCTGCATCCTTGGTTAACCCACCGGCCTCTGAAATGAGCGACAGAAATGAAGTCTGTCCGGGAAGCACGTAAAGCCCGGGTTTATTTACTTCACCCATTATAAACGCCTTTTTACTTCTGAATTCTTGAATGAATATATTAACCTGTGGATTTATAATATAACCATCTGCAAGGAGAGATGCTATTTTTTGAGAAATCTGAGGTAATGTCATGCCACTTACCTTTACATGTCCGATTAAGGGAAAAGTTATATATCCATCTCCACTGACACGAGCAACAGTAGCTAAATCATCGTGGTCATAAACAGTAATTTTTAAGACATCACCTTCTCCTACGATATAGTCCTGCACAGGAAACAAATTCACAGTTGGTAATAGAATAAATAAAGGCAGGAGTATAAAAAATAATATTCTAATTATATTCTTTGTCTCATAATTTTTTTTCATCCTATATTTTAATGTATAGTTTAAAATCGTAAAAAAGTCAAACCAAGTTTGCCTTGTAATTTTTTTGAAAAAGATTATAAAGAACCTATAATCCTCATAAAAAAAGTATTGCTATCATAATCAAAGAAGTCGAAATTTGAGTTTCTTTGGGAATAAATATAGCCAAGATCCAATTTCAGCCAGTCTCTAAACTCATATTGAAGAGCAAACACACCTCTTAAAAAACTATCTTTTCTTTCCTTTGTCTCACCGCCGAAATTCAGATCCCCCTTATAGGTATCACTTATGTACATAAGGTCGATATTACCTGTAATCTTTCTTCTAATTCTCTGCGTATATTCAATCTCCAAGATATTTGAAAAGATGAAATCGGTTGTTAATATATTAGTTTCATTTGTTTTCCTCGAAAATTTCACTTTAATCGAAGTTTTAGGTGTAAATTTATGATCAATCTGTGCTTCTATAAGAAGATCTTCACTCTTCTCTGATGTGCCTTCAAAATCTTTGATACCATATCCTGCCTTGATAGATCCTTTTGACTTAGCGGTAATATCCCATTCGAGACCGCTGAAATAGTGATGTTCTTTGCTATTAGACATAATGTCTTCATCGTAATTAATATCAAAATACTCATATTCAATAAATAAAGTTGTCTTTGGTTTAAATCTATAAAAAAAATATGATGAAATAGCGTTATCTATTCTGTCTCTGAAATCATTTCTTGATGCTTCATAATTTACTATAAAATTAGAATAGTCAAATCTGAGCTTAAATCTGTCGGCAATGCTATAAGTTAATATTAAATTAGCCAAATTTGTTTTGAACTTATCAAGTTCTGTATATATACCCGTTCCCCTTGCATCATGAGAAGCCAAAAACTGTTCAACAAATTCTATTGAAAATCCTCCCCTGAAATTATAGCGAAAAAGCCCTTCGACCTTGTGATTTGATGTATCTTCTGAAGAATATTTAGAAAACTTCTCAATATCTGCATGGTAGAATAAATATGTTTGATATCGTCTAAATGATTCCGTTTCATGCCTGCTCAGTATAAAACCACCGGGTGATATATTCGAAGTATCAATAGTTAAGAGCTTCTCATATATATGTGGTATTGTAATCCATATGCCAGGAGATATAACGGTAACCAGATCTTCATTTTTTTGATCGTTTCTGTTGAATACGTTGTCTGTATAATATGTAGCTATAGAAAGAAATGGATGAATGTATCCGCCTCTTCTACCGAAAACTTCAGATGTAATCCTTTTTCGCCCAATAGGTTGAATAACTTCGGGAGAAGTTTTGTAATCTGCCTCTTTTTTAGCTGAAGAAGGGGCATATTCTAATTTTTTTATAACTTTTTCCTCTTTATCGTTGTCTTCAGAAAATTCTTTTTTTATATCTTTATTATCAGATAATCTCTCTGATATTATTTCTGATTCCCCAGATTTTTTCGTAGAAGGAACTTCATATTTGATAGATTTTTCCTTAGATTGTTTATTAAGCATTATCTCCATCTTTAACTTATCTGATAACGCTTCCTTTTTTAATTCATTATATTTTTCTTCTACCTTTTGTTCTTCAATAGGTGGAACAACTTTCTTTATCGTCTGTTCATCTTTTGACTTCTCAAAATAACAGGTTTCTATTTTTTTTATAAAAACCCTATAAATTCTTTCTCTGTTCTTTAAAAAATCAGCCCGAATAACTGGTACACAACCTTTTTTCTTAAGCTCTTTTACATAATCTTCTGCATTCTTTTTGTTTTTGAAAGCTGCGATTTGCTTTAACTGTGCTAATTCTCTTTTATCTGAATCTGCAATCTTTTTTTTAGGTAGCCCTTTTTTATTCAAAGTATCTTTTAAAGTAGATGAATTTTGCTGGCTTCTTTCAGATGATTTGTATTTTGGTCTTTCTGATGGGGTACACCCCATTGATAACAGGTCAGCTGAGAATACTAAGTGAGGGATGAAAAAGAAATTAAGCAGGAAAAACAGAATGCAATTTCCCATTATTTAAAAATATCCTTTAAATTCAAGTAATAACATACTATTTTTTTATATATTACTTTAAATAGTATATAAATACCCCTTCAATGTCAAGAAAAAAATACCCAACTTATACATGTCCTTGACAAAAGGTAAATATTTTGCTATTTAAAAATAAGAGGGTGAAATGAAAAAGGTTATAATGATAAGTCTTTCTGCATTTATTCTTTCTTTTTTTCTAATCAGTGTCAATAATTTGGCTTTCGCAGAAGATACACTGAAAGATATACTCGCTAAGAGGTACCAGTTAGAAAAGGATGTTTGCAAGGTTATTGAGGTAACAATTAATGAGGGTCTGAATATAAGGGATGTGACAAGAATAAGTATTCAGTTAGGGCATGATGTATGTCTTGTTATTAAATGTGCAATTGAAGCAGGAGGAAGTCTTGAACAGATTATAAACGGAGCTATGGAGGCTGGCGCTACGTCGGACGTTTGTTCTCGATGCGCAATTGATGCAGGAGCGGATGCAATTGAATTAGCAAAGATTTTTGAGAGAGGTCTTGGTTATTCTCCGCCTCTTTCAGCGGTATTAACTCCTGTTGAAATTGGATTGCCAGGAGGTAACCAAGGGGGCGGTGTTATTAGCCCGTGGACATTCTAAGAATTTAATCCTTCAAATGAGTTTCTACATATTGTGCAAGAATTTCGTGTAACTTTGTGGGGGTAGGTATTCCGTAATAGGCGTCTATTATTACGTGAGCAAATTCATGAGCTAAAATTCCTATATCTATATCTTCAATAGAAACAAAAACAGTCCTGTCCTTGGGTGAATAGAAGGCAATATAATCTACTTCCGTGCCATATTTTTCTTTAAAGATTTTTTGCACCTCATCCTCTGACGATAAAAGTACTATTTTAAAATTCAGTTGAGGGGGAAACATTTCGAGTATACTCTCCACCCGTTCGACTATTACATCTACTTTGTTTTTAATTTCATCTTTATATGTAATACTATTTTTATCTTTTAATAAATAAGAGAGTCTTCCAAGCCTGATTTCTTTATTGAATTTATGTAACTGTTCATCGCTGTTGTAAGATATAGTCGTATATTTACTTTTTAGTTCGTATGCTAAGGAAGAAGAAGTGAAGAGGAGAATAATTGAAAATACGGAGATAACTCTGAATAAGATTATGCACATGTTTAATTATCATTTTTTATCTTAAAACTATAAAGAATATCCCTTAATTTACCATTTAGGAGTGCTATTTCTTCTAATTCACGAATGACTGGCTTAAATTCCTGCTTTTGACCAATTATTTCTTTTATGAGAGAATTTTTTGTATTAATTTCATTAGAAAGTTTTCTCATCTCTCTGAATTTTAAAGAGATTAGATTCATCAATTGATTCATTTTTACAGCGAGTTCTTTACCTTCATCTTTTTTTCTTAATCTTATTTCGAAGTTAAAATTACCAGTTATCATTTCTTCAACAGACTTTTCAAATCTATACATAGGCCCTGCGAAACGGTGTGTAAGAAACATTGATATAATTACAATACTAACCCCAGCAGTAAGAATAAATATCCAATGAGCACTCAGTATCTCTTTGAGCAAAATAAGAGGAGTCTTACCAATTTGCAAATTATAATTTTTATATACGATAGTAAGGGTATTAAATGAAAGATAACTGAAAATCAAACTGAAAAGGATACTACCAAAAATTACAAAAATAAAAAAGCTGAATATATATCTACCTTGCAAGTCCTTTTTTATGAAATAATTTCTTCTTCTCCATCTTCTTTTCATATAGCCCCCTAATTTGCATCTTTTAGTAATATCTTTATGGATGCCTTTTCCTTTAAATCGCTAATCCAGTCATTTATTATTTTTTCTTTCTTTCTACTTATAAGAAATTCCTTGATTTTATTCACCTCTGATTCAGACATATCCTTTTTAAAAGACACAGGTTCCATTTTATCAAGTCTTACCACTATATACTTTTCGTCTATTCTTATCGGATTTGTCACTTCTCCCTCATCAAGCAACATTATTCGATCTTTTATTTCGTCTGAGAGGTCCTCGAAAAAGACTAACTTTTTTTCACCATCCTTGTACAAACCTTTTGTTGCCTCTTCGATGTTATTGAAATTAAAAACAGTCAAATGTAGTTTTTTGTTAGAGAAGGAAATATACCTATTTATTTCTTCTTCATCGACGTTAATATTAAGGGAAGAAAGCTTTCTATCTATTAACAATTTTATTAATGATTGCTCGTAAAAATTCTGTATAGATAGTCTGAAATTTTCTTCCTTATCTATTCCTTGTTTTTGTGACTCCTGAATTAATAATTCTTTTGTTATAAGAGAACTTATGAATTCCTTTTTATCTTTAATGTAAGATGACTGTAAGAGCCTATTAAATTCATCCATCGTTATAATCCGGTCGTTTATTATCAAAGCAATATCCTGTTTTGGAGACCTTTTGCTTTTTATTTCATATCCGATAACTGCCGATAAAAAAAGAAATATTATTACTATGTAATAAATGTAACGCATTACCTCACCTCCTCAGAAAAGTATATCAAGGAGTTGGGAAAAAGTCACTGGATGGGGGAATTAATCAACTCTAACAACACCTTTTGGGCTTATCCAGAAAATGCATTATGAGGGTTAAACTTTCTTTTAATATTTGGGTATCATATAATTTGATTGGTAAAATAGGCATTAAGATGGCACAAATAAAAATAATTTTTCTCCAATTGGAAATTATACCCCACTGTCCTCCGCATATTGGCATGTGCTTTTTCATCGATGATCTAAAGAAAAAAGGAATAAGTTGTGACGCTTTTATTATAAATTTTAATTACGTCGAGGAGATCTTACCTATTATAGAAAAAGGAGACTATAGTTTAATCTGTTTGGATTCGATCTTCACCATCGATATTATTAAACTTTTTACCGAACATTTCCCTGATATACCTATCCTCGTAGGTGGGATAAACGCCCTTGCTTTATTAATACATACCGAGATTAAGTATGCCGTCTTAGGTCCAGGAAGAGATTCAATAATCTCCTTTGTTGAACAATATTTTGGTTCAAAGGATTTTAATAAAGTACCGAATCTATTTTACAAAGATGGCAATTATATTTTCTACTCAGGAATTACTCGTCACTGGAATCTTGAAGAGGAACTCTTCCCATACTCGCCATTCCTTGATTGGGAATATATAGGCCATTCGAGAGATCCGATGTCAAATTTTAACGACATCAGTATTGTTGCAGGTACGGGTTGTCCTTATGCTAATTCCAACTTGTCTTCTTGCCATTTTTCTATTGATAATATATTCAACGAACTTGGATATACAATTTCTGAAAATGCTAAAAATAGATTAGAAGTAATTTTTAATAGAAAACATCATGGTTGTTCTTTTTGTATTTATCAATTTTTTGAATATTCAAATCTGCCTGTTATTAAGACAACTGAAATTCTTTTAAAACAGGTTTTATATCTTCAAAAAACTCATAACACGACATCTTTCCAGATTCAAACAGAAAATCCTTTCCCATTCTTAAATCATTTTCTTTCTTCCATGGTTGAGAAAAAGATATCATTTAATAAAATAAGTATTCGAACAAGAGTTGATCTTTTATTGAGATATAAAGAGAGATTGTTAGAAGCTCTTAATTTTGCCAATAAAAAAGGCTTCTGTATCTCTATTGAACAAATAGGGTTTGAGAGCTTTTACAGAAATGATTTACTGATATTTGATAAAAATATAGAGGTTGAAAAAAATAAAGATGCCCTGAATCTGCTTAGAGAAATAAAGAATTCTTTCAAAAATAATGTTAATGTTGATATAGGACATGGAATAATCCTCTTTCATCCGTGGACAACGATTGAAAGCATTACCGAAAATCTTGTTTTACTCGCTAAATACAACGACATATTTCCTTCATTTTTTGCGGGCAATCTTATTCTTTACTCGGAATTTCTACCCATATACTCAAAGATAAAGAGAGAAAATCTTGTTAAAAACTCAGAATATTTTTATGGATATGAATACATAATGAAAGATCCTTTAGCTAATAAGGCTTTTGAACTTTACCAAATTTTACTATCTTATTTTGGGGGAAATATTTCAATTGAGGATTATTTAAAGAGTTTAGAGATGATAAAAAATAATTACAGTATAAATGAGATCCTGGAGAATATATATAATCTAATTCCTAGATGAGATGACTATATATGTTATGATATAAAAGATTTTTTTAACAAAATAATTTTATAACTCATTTTCAGGTCAAATGGACTTTTTACATCAGATAAGATGGCAGGACATAGTTGACATCGTCTTGATGTCAATAATCCTTTACCGTCTCCTTCTTATGATAAAGGGAACAAAAGCTGCACAAATGCTTATTGGCTTAGGCGTTTTACTATTGGCTTCTATATTTTCAAGACATTTCGAGTTTTATACCTTAGATTGGGTTATTCAAAGTTTCTGGACACATATAGTTATTGCGCTAATTATCCTCTTTCAGCCTGAAATCAGAAGGGCACTTGCTCAAATGGGAGAGACAACCCCGTTTCTTCCCTCTCTTACAACCGCAGAGGAGCTTAAATCACTTGAAGAGATTGTTAGAGCAACTATTGCTCTCTCAAACAGAAAAATAGGCGCGCTTATTGCCATAGAAAGAGAGACCAGTCTTAAAGATTTTATAGAGATTGGGACCCCCCTGGATGCCAAAATCTCTAAAGAAATTTTGATAAGCATATTTCATCCGACTTCACCGATTCATGATGGTGCCGTGGTTATAAAAGGAAACAGAATTATTGCTGCAGGATGTTTTCTACCAATAACTACAAGCCCAGAAATCAGTAAAGCACTGGGCACAAGACATCGAGCTGGAATTGGGCTATCTGAGGAAACAGATGCGGTAGTAATAATTGTATCAGAGGAGACAGGTTCAATATCAATGGCTATTAATGGAAAGCTCGAAACCCATTTCGATATGGGCTCTCTACGAGATACACTTACAGAACTATTCGCTACGAAGACGAAGAGAAAGAAATGAAAAAACTATTATTAGAAAATTTAAGTCTTAAAATAGTCGCTTTTCTATTGTCTATTGTATTGTGGATTTTTGTGACATCACGAGGGCAATCTGAAATTTCTTTGGATGTGCCAATAGAATTTAAAAATATTCCTTCAGGTTTTGAGATTGTAAATCACAGTATTAAAAAAGTTACCTTGAACATCAAGGGGCATGAAAGACTTATAAATAACCTGAAGCCAACGGATATAAAAGTTTATATAGATCTGAACAAATCAAAAAAAGGTAAAAATATTATATATGTTACGAGGAACGACATAAGAATGCCGGGTGGCATCAGGGTGTCCAGCATAAATCCTTCAAGTGTTGAGGTTGTTATAGAGGAGACAAAAAGAAAGATTGTTAAAGTAATACCAGTAATCATAGGTGAAATCCCGAGGGGTTTTTATATAAAATCAATAAATGTCTCACCAGCTAATGTTGAAATCGAAGGAAGAAAAACAGAAATAAGTAAAATAAATCATATAAGAACAGAGCCGCTTGATATTTCTGGCTTAAAAGAGACACTCACCCAGGGTTTAAAACTTGACTTTTCAGGAAAGAATATAAGAGCAAATGTCACGGATATTAAAGTTAAAGTTGAAATAAAGGAGAGAAAAAAATGAAACTTTTTGGAACGGATGGAATAAGATCTACCGTGAATGAATATCCCATGACGCCCGAAATAGTTTTAAAAATTGGAATGGCAGTTGGCTATCTGCTCAGGGAGAAAGCAGGTAGAAAAATGATCCTGATTGGAAAAGATACGAGATTATCGGGATATATGATAGAAAGCGCGCTTACTTCGGGAATCTGTTCTATGGGAATGAATGTCACGTTGGTCGGACCCGTGCCAACGCCAGGAATTGCATTTTTAACTAGAACCTTAAGATTAGACGCAGGCATAGTTATATCAGCTTCACATAATCCCTTTATGGATAATGGTATTAAATTTTTTTCTTCAGAGGGCTTCAAACTTCCTGACGAACTTGAGAAAAAAATCGAAACGCTTGTAAAAGACGAAAAACTTTCGGAGTATAGAGCCAAAGATTCAGAAATAGGTAAGGCGTACCGCATGGATGATGCAACTGGAAGATACATTGAATATATCAAATCGACGATCCCAAAGGGAATAACATTCGATGGCATGAAGATTGTGGTTGATTGCGCCAACGGTGCAGCTTACAAAACAACCCCCTGGCTATTACGTGAACTTGGCGCCGAAGTAATAGCAATTAATGATAGGCCGGACGGCTTAAATATCAATGCAAACTGTGGATCTCTATATATTAAAGGATTGCAAAAATTTGTTAAGCTTCACAAGGCCGATGTTGGTATTGCACACGATGGCGATGCAGACAGAACTATCTTTTGTGATGAAAAGGGAAGAATTGTAGACGGAGACCAAATAATGGGGATGTGGGCCGTTGAAATGAAGAATAGCAGAACACTAAAGAAAAATACAGTAGTTTCAACTGTTATGAGTAATCTGGGGTTTGAAAAGTATCTCGAAAAAAATGATATCAAGTTAATCAGGACGAAGGTTGGAGATAGATTTGTTGTAGAAAAGATGCTTGAGGGGGGATACAATCTCGGAGGGGAACAGTCAGGACATATAGTTTTTCTTGATCATAATACAACTGGTGACGGACCTCTAACTGCGGTGCAGGTTTTATATCTAATGAAAAAAAGGAATTCGTCTCTCTCCAAATTGTCTTCGGGAATAAAACTCTTCCCGCAGATTTTAACAAACGTTAAGGTTAAACACAAACATGACATAAACTCAATACCAGAAATAACAGCAACGATAAAATCTGCAGAAAAAAAACTTAATGGGATCGGAAGAATTCTTGTAAGGGCATCAGGGACGGAGCCGAAGATAAGGATCATGGTAGAAGGAACTAATACAAAACTTATAACAAAAATAAGTAACGACATTGCTAAAATCATTAGAGAAAAGATGAATTAATGCCTTTCTTTATCTCTTTTTTTGCGGGGATAATAGCCTTTCATTCTTTTAATTATTTTCCACTTTCTATTATTTTACTCTCTTCATTATCATTTCTTTACTTGTTGATTAAAAAAAGATTTTTGTTTGTTGCCGTATTATCTTTCGGCATGTTTCTGGGAATAGTTTATGCCAATATAAGATACGAGCCACCCATAAATATACCATCTGTTAAAGATAGAACTTTTATAAAAGGAGACTTTGTTTCTTTCCCTATAAATATAAAAGATAATATTTATAGACAGGATTTCAAAATAGATTCTGCCTTTAATATAAATCATAGTGAATATCTGGAGTATCTCAGAGGCGAACAGGTTACTTTGTACTATAATAAACCATTTAGTCCGGGAACAAGATGTGAGCTTTTAGTAAAATTTATCAAAAAAAGAACGACATCGAATCCCGGAACAAAATTTAAGGAAAGACTTGAAGCGCAGATTTTATATATACACAAATTAGAAAATAAAAATTTTTCATTAAACTCTAAAATACAGGATTTCAGATATAAGGTCATTCAATATATAAAACAAAATTTTAATTCAGATTCAGCCTCTCTTATTTCATCGATAACAACAGGTTATAGAAATGATATAAGTGAAAAATTACGCTATGCTTTTAACAAAACAGGTTTAGCACATATCCTTAGTATTTCAGGTACTCATTTTGGACTTTTCTCTGTTTTAACATTTGGGATAATAAAATTGTTGATAAATTTTTTACCCTATAAAATCTTACAAAGAATAACCATTTTCTTTACACCCTCTCAGGCTGCTGCCATACTCTGTTTACCTTTAATGATTGCATATCTATGTTTATCAGGTGCAAACATTCCATCTGTTCGTTCATTTATTATGATAAGTCTCTTTTTGTTCGGGCTTCTTATTGGACGAAAGGGATTCTGGCTTAACTCGATGGTCATTGCAGCGTTTATTATAATTGTGTGGGAACCTCAAAGTATTTTCAGTCTATCTTTCCAGCTTTCTTTTATAGCAGTTTTATTTATTGGATTTTCGATCCGTAAAGAAAATAATGAATACCAATACAAAAAGGAAAGAAAATTTTTTAGATATCTCAAAACTATTGTGTTGATTACACTTGCAGCTTCGATAGGAACTGCACCGCTGGTAGCTTATTATTTTCATTATTTCTCACTGATTTCACCCCTCTCAAACCTGTTTATCGCTCCGCTCATAGGATTTATTCTCATCCCTCTATCTGTTTTATCTTCATTTATATATTTAGCAACTGGATATTTCATATTTGCTCCTTTAATAAGGGTGGTGTCTGATCTGAGTATATCAGCAGTAAATCTTTTCGCAAGTATTCCATTTGCTGACATAAAAATACCTGCTTATCCACCGATAATACTCATACTGTTCTATACAGGATTTTTATTCTACATTTTTATCGTAAGGCCCCAATATACCAATAACATCAAAAAAGAAACTGATTCTAATGATTCTATGAAAAAAGTTCAGAATGATACATTAATAATTCGAAGTGAGAGCATTGGTTGTGATCTAAAGATTCTCATTATGAACTTTTTTCAGAATCTCTATTTAAATCTCTGGTTAAAAAAGAGATGTGCTTTAATAATCCCTTTTCTTCCTATAATCGTATATCTCTTACTATCTGCATTCAAAAATAACGAATTAAATATAACCTTTCTGGATGTCGGACAGGGTGATTCAGCAGTTGTTGAATTACCCGATGGAAAAGTTTTAGTTATTGACACGGGAAAAACAGGGAGGCCCACGGCGTCATTTCTGACATATAGGGGCAAGAAAACTATAGATGCTATTGTGCTTTCACATATACACCCTGATCACACAGGAGGATTGTATTATTTGCTAAATACGTTTGAAGTAAAGGAGATCTGGGATAATGGGCGACTCATCTTATCTGATATTTCGGATAAAATAAAACATCGTCCCTTAGAAAGAGGCGATGTGATCAAGGGAAATGGATATTCTATTTATGTTTTTCATCCATATCCCGAATTTTATACGATATATGGGGATGAATATGATGAAGCAAATAATGAGTCTCTTGTTTTTAAAATTGTTGGTCAAAGTAAATCATTCCTTTTTACAGGTGATGTAGAGGAGGAGGCAGAAGAAGATATTACTCATCTCGGCGAGTGGTTAAAAAGCAATGTTATCAAAGTTCCACATCACGGTGCACGATCCTCTGCATATGAACCTTTTTTTAAAACTGTATTAGCCGATGTAGCTGTAATAAGTCTTGGCAGGGATAACACATTTGGACATCCCCATCAAGAAACATTGAAGGTACTTGAAAATGCCCAGATATTTAGAACTGATACTGATGGGGCAATAAAGATAGTTGAAACCAATTCTTCTCTTAAGATAAAAACGCTTAAAGATTTTAGTCTTCTACATGCAAAATCACTAAATGACGAAATAAAAAATATTGTTTGGTTATTTCATACATGGTAAGGGAGATGTAAAAATGTCAAAAATAGTGTTTAAACCTATAGGTTTTGTAAAAACTGATGTCTCATCGGTTCCCCGACATTGGACAATCTCTGATGTGGAGGGAATAATAGTTATTGACGAGATATACACTGAAGGACTTAAAGATATTAAAGTTGGTGAAAATATAATTGTTATTTTTCACTTTCACAAAAGCAGAGAATTCGATCTGCATCATCTTGTGCAGAAACCACCGCACAAAGATGAAGAATTAGGTGTTTTCAGCACCTGCTCACCGATCAGGCCTAATCCCATAGGCATGTCAGTTGTAGAGGTTCTCAATATCACGGATAATATTATTCATGTTAAAGGATTGGATATGATCGATGGAACGCCGATTTTAGACATAAAACCCATTGCCGGATTGAAAAGGGATATAGTTTAGTCCATATTATTCATAAACTTATAGATACTCGGCAGACAGTATTGTCGCTTAACTGTTACCCAAAAGTCCTCGACTCCCTTGTGCACCTTTTTCGGCTCGATATGCATCGAGCCTCGGAGGAAAATTCTTTCTTCAAAGAATTTAAAACCGCTCAAACATTGCATCTGCCAAATTTTTATGAATATGGGTTAGATATTGTGGTATACCTCTTCTGAATACACAATTTCTTACTTATATTCTGAACTCAAACTTCTAAGACACTCCCTGCAAATCCATAGAAAAATCGGTCTCCAAATTCCTGTTGAAGTCTAAATGTAGCTTTCATACCAGTGCAATGGGAAACACCGATTTTTTTAAACTCAAATTTCTTAAGATACTTAATAGATTCTTCCAATTGTTCCTCAGTTAAAAAATCTAAATGCGTTCCTCCAAAAATAGCAAAAAAACTATCCGTCTTCATCTTATTAATAACATGGTTAATGATATTAATCATTCCAGAGTGAGCGCATCCAAGAATCAAGATAAGTCCTTTTTTGCTGTTAATGACAAGGGATTGATCGTCAAGTAAACGGTCTTGGATCATCTTATCATCAATTACAGCAAATAGTCTTTGATCCAGTTTCTCAAAAGAGGTTTTTCTTGGCACCTCACCTGTCAAGTATAACCCTTTCTCCACTTCAATGAATTTTGTATTAAAAATAAAATTTGCCCCTAAAGATTCGAGATAACTTCTCTTAAATGGGATTCCAATGAAACGTTTTGTTAATTTATCCTTTTCTTTAATAACTGCTATTCTGTCTAAAAAAATCTGCGGATGAGCATAAACATCAACTTTCCCACTAAACCCAAGCACACGAGGAAGACCTCCTGTATGGTCATAATGTCCATGGCTAAGAAATATCGCTTTTATGGTCCGAAGGTCTTTACCCAGAACAAGGGAATTTCCAACGATGGAATGACCGCTTCCTGTATCGAAAAGATAATTTCCTTTATCCGTCTCGATAAAAGCCGAAAACCCATGTTCGCCTGCGACACCTAATCGACCCACCAAATTTTCACATAATATAGTTATTCGTACTTTATTCAACTTATCCATCGGCACTTTCTCGTTAACTTCAGGTCAAGTCAAGTGAAAGACCTAACCTTCTTGAAGGTACAGGACCATAAATATATTCCATAATTACTTAATCCTTTCCCATAAAGAAGATATTGTATGCGCGATACCGTTTGTACAGTATTCAACAAATGGTACCCCCTGAACAATTGATTCGCTCACTTTTCTGGAAAATGGTATTTCTGCCATCAATTCTATGCCTTCTTTATCACAGAATTTTTTAATTTCTTCGC
>FWPV01004475.1_pt1 | contig 29642 bp, 22 predicted proteins | sample 2228371 | NCBI WGS metagenome assembly FWPV01 (sample SAMEA103939776, study PRJEB20133) | metagenome | reverse complement strand
CCCCTCGGATGCACTCGCTATCATGACCATTTCTTTTAAGATCAAGCAATTTCGCTTAACGAGAACTCTCTATCGGCAATTTTGGGATTAGCAGCAAAATTGCTTTTTAAGGTCCCGTATGCCATAATTTTTTGGCCAATTCGAGGACTAACTTGAAGGAAGACAATTGGCCTTGAAGATTAGAGTCATTTTCGTCCTTTTCCTCCCGCTTATCTTTTTCGCCCTTTGTTCCCCCGAGAAACAAGCTGAAAAAATAGCTCCTGAGATAGAAATGGACCTGAATTCGTTAAAAGCAAAGTTCCCTTTCAGAGGGAAAATTGTCTTTCAGTCCGACCTGGATGGTGAGAGTGAGATTTATCTGTTGACCAAGTTCAACCTTAAAAAACTGAGCGACAACGATTGGGATGATGAGTATCCGCGATGGTCGCCAGACGGAACCCGCATCGCCTACACGGCTAACCCTGAGGGCCACTTTGACATTTTTATCATGAAAGAGGATGGCTCTGATGTTTATAGGCTGACGGATTCGCCTGACGATGAAACAGAGCCAGCCTGGGTTCCGGATAGAGAGGAAATCATTTTTACCAGGGAAAAAAGGAATGGGCAGTCAAGACGCTCCTCCCTCTGGAGAATGGACCTCAGGACCCGACAGGTGAGCCGGGTTCTTCCAGAGTTCGATAACGCCCATGGGCTGGCTCAATTCTCTCCGGCCTCGCCTCTCATGCTTTTCACGGGGAAAAGAATGTTCGGCTGGGATGTTTTTGTCCATGACTTCCGGACGGGCAAAACAAGAAGCTTAACCAAAGGCGGCCGGAGCTGTCGGGCTTATTTCTCCCCAACCGGACAAACGGTCGCCTATGTCTCATCCGAAGCGGACGGCAAAGGAGATATCTGGACCATGAACCCGGATGGCACAGGCAAATCAAGACTCACTGAGCGCGATGAAACATACGACTATTTTCCATCCTGGTCTCCGGACGGAAAATACATTGTTTTTTGTTCCAGTCTGCAAAACACGCCACGAAAGGGACCATGGTCTATGTTCGTTGTAAAAGTCAGCACCAGGAGCGTATTCCCTCTTTTTTCCAGTTCAGGAAGAGACCTTTTCCCTGACTGGAAGTGATTTTTCGTCGCCGACGGGCCTGTCACTTTTTATTGACCTTCTCCCGTTGAAGGGCGCCCTCAACGGCAGCCATCCTAAGGATGAAAAGGCTGACCAAAATCCAATTGACCTTTTGCCGTTCGGCAACCATTTTGTGGTTTCCCTTCCGCAAAGTCAGTCCATTCTCTTGAGCAAAAATCGCAGCAGATACTCCCGGGGGACTCCAAAGATTTTTGGCCTCCACACTCGGTCGCAGTGAGAACAAGTCGCCAATTCCTTGATGTCCTGGCCAATGATTTTTTCTCGCAGGGCAACCATCTTTTGCCCATTCCAGATATCGGCTAGCGACGATTCCCGGACATTGCCCAGGACATAGTAGCCATGGAAATCTTGGGTGCAAGGAAGGACAGCGCCGTCCCAGAAAATGATAAGAGCATGCCAAAGAAAAGTGCAGGCGACGTACTTCTTCTTTTGGGGGAGGGAGCCGACTTCTCCCGCCCAGTTATGCATCTCCTTGATGACGACCTTATCCAGAGGCAGTCCATGAAAGCGCCGCATGAACTCTTTCATCCGCTTCCGCGCCGTCTTATTGTATAAGCCGGGGAAGTTGATGAGTTCGAGGATAGTCACAGGCTTTCGGCTCCGGAGGCGCTTTTTTAGCTCTAAGAATTGGATAATGTTTTCAACGGTGTTCTCAAAATTGGCGCTGACCCGAATTTTCTCGTAAGTCTTTTTGTCGAACCCATCAAATGAAAAGGCAAATTGGTCCAGCCCCGATTCAAGGAGTTGATGGGCCTTTTCCCGGTCGAGGAGAGTACCGTTAGTGTGAAATCGGGTAATAATTCCGGCTTCATGCGCGTATCTGACCATCGAAAAAAATTGGGGGTGAAGCAAGGATTCTCCTCGATGGAGAAGGTGGATATCGAAAACGAAATGACGGGCTTCATCGATAATTTTTTTGAACAGGTCGAAATCCATGAAGCCCTTTTCTTCCGGAGAGAGGTTTTTGTTGGGGCACATGACACACCTTAGGTTACAAACGCTTGTCGGTTCAACCCAAAGGCGGACCGGGAGATAGTTGAGTTTCGTTTTTTTGGTGTAGTAGCTCCAAAAAATGTGCCCGAGGCGGGAATAGTAAGACCTTGAATTCATTGGCCTTGGCCGGTCATCCGGGTTCATCTCTCGTCACTTTCGTTTTAAGAATATGCAGTCCTCAAGGAAACATATTGTAGCCGGAAAGTTTCCGCCTGTCCATGCGTCGGTTGGTTTTTGGAATTGAAAGTTCCAGTCAAATTTGAGAAAATGGTTTTCCGTTTAGATTGCCAAGGCTTAAAGCGCTAACCCATGTTAAAGGTGTTGCTTGTTTATCCCGGTTATATCGTTCGGGAACAGCCGCTGAACATTCTTTATATCTCTTCCGCGATCAAGGCGGCTGGGCATCAAAGCCACTTCTTTGATTTAACGCCTTATCGAAAAAGGCCGCTCTGGGGAGACCCCTATCGGGTTATCCGCCAGAAATTCGCCGAAGCTCTGCTTTCTTTCCAACCCCATGTGGTTGGCTTTTCGGTGATGTCGGTGAGTTTGAAAATTGCTTTGATTCTCTCCCAGCTCACGAAAGAGCTGACTCCCGAGGCCCTGACCATATTTGGGGGAATTCATCCCACCATCGCTCCTGAGTCCACTCTTCAGGAGGGCTCTGTGGATATAGTGTGTCGCGGCGAAGGGGAAGAGACGATTGTCGAATTCTTATCCAAATTGGAGCGCGGTGAAGATTATGCGTCTATCCGGGGACTTTGGGTCAAGACTCAGCAGGGCATTGTTCGCAATCCAATTCGGCCGCTGATCCAAAATCTGGATACAATTCCCTTTCCCGACCGAGATGTGCTTCCTGCCAGCCGGCTGCAGGCCGAACTCTATGGGATAAACTTGCTTCTATCGAGGGGATGTCCGTACCCTTGTGCTTATTGTCAAAATGAATTTCTTATGGACCTTTATAAAGGGCATGGCCATTTCGTCCGCTACCGGAGCCTGCCCAATATTTTTGCCGAGATTGACTGGCTCGTCGAAAAATATAAACCCCAGAGATTATCCTTTTCTGATGAATCCTTTACCCTGAATAAGAAATTCCTCCGGGAATTTTGCACTGAATATCCCAAGAAGTACAATCTGCCCTTCTTGTGCCAGACCAGACCCGACCTCGTTGATGAAGAGACAATCGCCCTGCTCAAGAAAGCGGGCTGTGATTTCATGAACATGGCCATTGAATCTGGGAATCCGACCGTCCGCAACCAGGTTCTGAAGCGGAACATTTCAACCGAAAAGATTATCACCGCTTTCACTCTCGCTCGGAAGTACGGCATCCGGACGGCGAGTTTCAACATGATTGGTCTCCCCAATGAGGATATGTCTGCCCTCTGGGACACGATTCATTTGAACAAGGTCCTCCAACCAGAAAGAATCATGTGCACGGTCTTTATGCCTTTTCCCGGGACGAAACTGGGAGAAGAATGTTTGGAAGCGGGATGGCTCGAGCATCCGATTGATGATGCCGAGGTGTATTACACAAACGCCACCATAAACCATCCTATCATTTCAGGCAAAACGCTCTTTGGCTACCAGGGATTCTTTGATTATTATGTCCGCCTTTCGCCCAAGCTCTACTGGCTGGTCCATTTTTTCAGGCACCTCTATCAACTGCTGCCCAAAACATCCTATAATCTTTCGCCTCTATTGCGAGCCATTAGAGAATTTTTCATCGACTTGGTGTATAAATTGAAAAGATTTCTACCCAACCAGAATTTTTTCATGAAAACGAGGTAATGCACCCAGGGTTCAGGAATTGCCGAAATAGAATCTTGCGTCATAAGGAGGTTTAATGATGAAAATACTGGTCACCGGCGGAGCCGGCTTCATCGGAAGCCATCTGGTGCAGAAATTGAACGAAGAAGGCTATGACGTCTCCGTCCTTGACTTGAGAAAACCGATTCAGGACGTGCGCTGGATCAAAAAGGACATTCGTGAGGACTTGGGAAACCTCTTTTCGGATTTCGATGTCGTTTTCCATTTGGCAGCCCTGGCCAATGCCCGAAGGTCATCAGAAGACCCTCGGTTGTGCTTCGAGACAAACATAAAAGGAACCTTGAATGTCCTTCGGGCAGCCTTAAAAGGCGATGTCGAAAGAGTGTTTCTCGCCTCGAGCACGTGGGTTGCAGGTGCCCAGGATGGTGAGATCGTCAACGAGAAGAGTCCCTTCCACCTGGAAGAGGTCAATACCATTTATGGAGCAAGCAAAATCAGTCAGGAGCTTCTTTGTTTCGCTTTCTATAGCGAGTACAAAGGGCCTAAGTACACGATTTTCCGTTACGGAATCCCATACGGAGAGAGAATGTGGAAGGGCCTGGTTGTCCGGGCTTTCATGGAAATGGCCGAGAGGACAAAGATCATCAGCATCATGGGCGACGGGAAACAGTTCCGGGAATTCCTCTATGTGGGTGACTTGTGCGAGGGGCAAATTCAGGCTCTCAAGCCGCTGGCGGAGAATAAAATTTATAACCTCACGGGGGGAAGGCCGGTCACGATTGAGGAAATTGCCAAAGAAATCGTCAAGCATTTTCCGGCTAAGATTGAATACATTCCCCAGGCCAGGGTTGAACCAAAAATCAAGCGAGTTCATAACTGGCTGGCCGAGAATGAACTTGGCTGGGTTCCGAAGACTTCGATTGAAGAGGGGATTGCCAGGTGTGTCGAATGGTGGAAATCCCTGAATGAAGAACAGAAACTTGAAGAGTATTGGTGTTAGGAATTGGTTCACTTTGTGGTTCCTTTCTATAACAGCGAAAAAAATCTTGAAGACAACGTTCTTGTTCTGGCGAAGTTTTTGGACGTTTATCTGAAGGAAGATTACGAGATTGTGCTTGTCAACGACGGGAGCGAAGACCGATCCCTGGAGATCGCACGCCAGCTCGAAAAATCTGCCTCCAAGGTGAGAGTTGTCAGCTATAGTCCGAATAGAGGCCGAGGATATGCCATCAAGCGGGCAGCTGTTTCCTGCGGTGGAGAAATTCTCATCTACACAGACCTTGATTTTCCCCAAACCACCGCCCTTCAACACATCCTTTCCATGCTCGATTGCCTGCGCCAGAATCAAGTGGTTATTGGTTCCCGTTTCTTAAAAGAGTCTCAGACCCAGAGGATCTGGCAAAGGAAGCTGGTTGGCATTATCCACCGGCTTCTGATAAGAATCCTCTTTTCAGAGCTAAAAATTAGAGACCCTGACGCAGGATTTAAAGGCTTTTCCCTGGCCGCTCTTAGAAAAATGATACCTTTGAGCCGGATGGATAGGTGGTCCTGGGATCTTGAGATGCTCGTCATAGCCCGACGGAACGGTTTGTCAATCGCAGAAATCCCCATCGATTGGAATGAGAGATATGAAAAATATTTCTCTTCTGTTCATCTGGTCCGCGATTCGTGGGAGGAATTGACGGGAATGCTTCGAATCAAGAGAAACCAGGCCCGAGGGGCGTATGATTTCGAAGATTTTAGGGAGTAGCAATCCGGCTTAGGTAGGCAGCCGTTTTCCAATAATCCTTAGCTGAAAGGACTTGGGCATATTTAAATTTTAAGGTCAGGATGTTTGTTCTGCTTTGAAAAGGGGGAAAGCGGCAGTTCAGCGGGATGAAATTTTCGCCGTAGGAAAGAGACTTCTTGAGGACTGGCTGGCCATTGACGAAAATGCTCACTTCCTGGGAAAAGCAGCCATGCCAGAAAAAATCATCAAAAGAAAAGGGAGAAAACAAGAAGAGATGGATTTGAGAGGAATAATGGAGGGGTCGGTTGACCTGAATTTGAACTTCTTTGGCACAGACTTGCCGGTAGGTGTTTGCCACCTTGACTGGCGGTCCAACGCCTCGGAGGTATTCAAAATCCCCCCTTTGAGGAGGACGGGCCTCTTTTGGAAGTTCCACTTCCGCTGTCCGCCGTGAGGATGCAATAAGAAAGCCAAAATAATCGAGGTAATAGGTGAAAGGAAAGCGGTCTTGCGGAGGCTTGGGAATGCTAACCTCAAAGCTGGGGGTGGCGGGCAGAGGAACAGATTTTGCGCAGTAGTCGGGGATCTCCAGATGTAAATGGAACCCGTAGGTGGGCATAGCTCTCGCTGTCAGAAATCGGGCTTCGAGGCCAGCGCTAGAAGGGACAATTTGATCCAGGAGGATGGAAGGGGCATCCTCGGGGGGGAAAAAGAAGTTGATTGGAAAGACGTCGCTGAGGATTCTATAGAGAAGCAGCCAGGGGCCGATTTCTTTTTTCTGGTAACCGACCTGGAATTTGGTCAAAGAACGCTCGAGGAGGGATGCGGCCTGCTTGGCCTCTGGATTGTCCCTCAGGAAGATGAAATTGTTATGGCTCATCTCACTATCGTAAGCCAAGCGGTAGAAAGGGTAGCGTTCGACCGTCGTCGAGGCGACAATCAGGCGTTCCTCTGACAGGGCAGTGATCAAGTAAGAAAGCCAGTACTCCCCCTGCCAGTATTTTTCTCCCGTTTCCTCCATCGCCTGAAGAACTTGCTGGCGCTGGTAGTGGACATTTTTTAAGAATTTGAAATCGATAAAAACGGTTTTGGCATTCCCCAAAGAAAAAAGTGCCAGGAAAAATATGCCTGTTGCTAGAGCTCTCACTTTTATGTTCGGGATGATATAAAAGACAGCGCCGAAGAGAACGGGAAGGCCGAGATAGAGGATGTAAAAATACCGGATGACAGCAACGTTGCTGAAATCGGAAAAGAGGTAGACGGAAGCGAAGGCGAGGATATAAATGGCAAAGAGGAGGTGGAATGGATTTTTTCTTTTTTTTGGGTTTTTCAGGAAGGCCAGGATCAGAAAGATGGTTCCTCCGGCTATGAGGATAAGACAGGCAAGATTCAGATATCCAGGTCCCGAGGAGACAATGGCCGCGAGGTAGTCCTTGAGTCGGTTGATTTTTTGCCAGTTTGTGCTTCCCGCTTCTCCCGAGAAAAGGAGCCTTACCAGGCGGAATCCCATAAAGATTTCGCTGAGGACTACTGGAAAGGCACCGACAAAAAAATAGAACCCAATTTTCAGATATCTTTGCCAATGGAATCTGAGCTTATAAATAAGGAAAAAGGAAATGGTTAGGATAAAAATAAAGCTAATCTGGTGAGTCCAGAAAGCCAGTCCAGAAAGAAAGCCCAACAGACCATCTAAATGGGTTCTGTCCTTCTCATAAATGAGATAAGTTAAAGCAAAAATCGCGCTGCCGAAAAAAAGGACAACCGGAAACCCGGAACCAAGGTCAAAACTGGCCAAGATGAGGTGAGGCCAGGGAAGACAGTAAAAAAGCCCTGCTATAAGGGCGAAAGAGAAAGAAAACACTTCCTGAATCAGGAGAAATTGGACAACCAGAAAGGCCAAGAACATCAAGAAAGCGGACAGCTTGGCCAGGAAAACCGAAAAACCGAAGATTTTAAAAGGCAGAGCATAATAATGTTGGGGAAGACTTCCCTGGAAAAGGGCCCCATAAAAATAAAGAGGGGGGACTTTACCCTCGGCAATGTGTTTTCCCATCAGAGCAGGTATGGCTTCGTCGCTATCCATGAGGCCGTAACTGTTCAGGAAATAAGGGACGCGAACCAGAGAGACCAAGGCAAGGAAGATGGTCAAGGCGGTGAGTTTTTTGCTCCATTTGAGTTTCGGCTTTAAAAGAAAGGTCCACTTCCCGGGCCGGCGAAGGAGCACCGAAACGGCGATCAAGCAGAGGAGGGGAACCCAGAACGGAACTTTTATTTTTCTTAAAACGGCAAAATTATCCTTGAACCAGAGCAAGACAAAGAGGAGATAGAACAAAATTTGGAGCATCTTCAGGAATGGCGTGGTATATTTTTTGAAAAAAACCATTCGTCCGTCGTCAGCACCATATATAGGCGGCCTAAAGCTTATCTTGCGGCTTTTGAAATGTCAATTTTAGAGGGAACTTGTCCAGTGTGAGGAGAACAAAACATACCCGGTTAAAGTCTATCCACTCCTTTCTTTCCCGGGTCGATGCACGTTCAGATTGAGATGGCTTGGCCGAAAGGGTGGGAACTCACTTCGATGAAGAGAAGACTATTTCAAAAGGAATTCGAGAAGGACGAGTTCCCTCGGGAAGCAAGATAATTTTCCGTGGATCGCGAAAGCCGTTAACTTTGATGTCGAAATTCAGCCTGGCGCCGTGGGGTACCTTAAAACGCATCAATTTATTCTGTCCCTTGTTGAGGCGCGCTTGAAATCGGATCTTATCTCTGGAAAAGAGCAGTGAATCCTCTCCAACAAAATTGACCTTTTCTACGGCCAAAATATTTTGGCTTGACCTTATTCGGCCGGAAATAACAGAATCTTCCTGGCTCATGAGAAGGACAAAGAAGTCCGACCCCTTTTCCCAGAAAAGCAGAGATTGCGGCACCTCTTCTAAACGAGGAAAGAAATCTGGAGGAAGAGCAGGCATTCCAAGCATTTTTCTATAGAGCTCCCCAGCTCGGGCCAAATCCCCTTCCCTCCGGTAAGCTTCGCCAAGGAAAACCCACAAATCAAACCTTTCGGGGTCAAGCTCAAGAACCTTCTCCAAAAGAGAAATTAGTGACGGATTCTGCTCTGGAGTCCTGAAGTTGTCTTTGAGGAGGGGAATTTTTTCCATGATTGCTCTATCCCATTCATCTCCAACCTCCAGGCATTCCCGATAGGCCTGAGCGGCGGTTTCTACTTCGCCTCGGTCAAGGCAATTGTTTCCGAAAAGGAAGAGGAGGGATTGAATTTCCTTGAAGACTCGCTGCTGATAAATCTCCAGAAGCCGTTCAGGCCGGAGACAAAAGAGCTTATCCAGTATGCCCATCATCTTGGGCAGATTTTCAGTCTTGATTTCTCGGGGTACAAGCTTAATTTTTTGGGCCGCTTGAAAGTGTTTCGAATATTGTTCCAGCCCGTCGACCATCAAATTTGCCTTGGCAGCAAGCCAATGAAATTGTTTCTCTTTTATTTTTTCTATGGGCAGAGAAAGAAAAATATCAGACATCAAGGCCATTTTTTGAGCGATCGACTGATGACTGTCAGAGAAGTGCAGAATGCTATATCTCGGTAGCGAATAGACATAGATTCCGGGCTTTTGCTGGACAAGAGAGAGGAGCCGTTGGGAAGACAGGCCATCGAGTTTAGTCACCATCCATAGGTCGGCGTTTCGAGAAGCGACAAAGATTTCAAAAATCGCCCAGTCAATTTGATAGACCATGAAGTCAGTTTCCTTGTCGCCAACATCCAAACTATCTCTGATTATGAATTCGACTTCTTCAAGCTTTATCCCTTTTTCTAAGGGGCTCATGACGACGAGGGTCGAAGAGAGGGGAAAGATGTCGAGATAAAGAAGGGCATCTTTTTTCAGGTGGCGCCTGAAAAAATTCATTTCTTCCTTATCGAAGCGAAAGGAACCGAACCGCCAATGGAGGAGATAATGAGATCTGAAGTTGGCCGCGTATCCACCGGCCATGACCAGAACCATGGCCAGACAAAGAATTTGTTTGAGCCAACGAGGCGAAGGTGAGACAAGTTTTCTCGGCCGAAAAAGAGAGCCGAGGAAGGCGCTGGAAACATCAATTCCTCTGGCGGCAAGAAGAAAAACTATAGGCAAAATGAAGATGAAGAATCTGTCTGCCGAGAATAGATTGGTTGTCCTCGGATTGACCGAAACAAAGATGACCCAGGGGATGACAAGGTAGAGGACAGAGAGGATGATTGACTGAGGATATCTTTTTAAAGACCCAACGAAAGCCAGGCCCAAAAAGAGGAGAGTCAATGCATAGAAAAAAGGCATTTCCGGCGCAATCTGGCTGCGGAGAATATCGTTGAGAAGAAAATAGGGATTGGACACATCCTCCCGAGGAGAAACGGTTCTCTTTAGTGAGCCGCTTAAAAAATCTCGAACATCCGGATTGGGGAGATACAAAAGGGTTGCCAAAAGCAGAGCCAGAAAGGTCCATAAAACGAAATTGGCGAGGGGAATTTTCCTTATCGGCCGGCCCAATTTGGCCTTCTGGTTTAGGGGTCCTTTGAGCCAGCCGATTCCCGCAAACACGGCCAAGGCAGGAAGGATTAAAAGAGCGACAAGATGATTATAAACAGCTAACATCGTGAAAAGGCAGTAAAAAACCCATCCTTTCAAATTATTTTCTTTCATCGCCCGGTAAAAAAAGTAGAGTAAAAATAAGGAGAGGAGAGTAAAGAGCGCGTAGGCCCGGCTGTACTGGGAAAAGTGGATGAGGAAGGGAGAAAAAGTGACAAAGACAGCGGCCATCAGGCCCTCCTGGCGAGAAAACATCGTCTTCCCGACAAGATAGATGACCACGATACTCAGCACGCCGCAGATTGCTGAGCCCAGGCGAGCCATGAGCTCGATTTTTCCAAAGGGGAGAAGAAAATGAGCCAGGAGTGTCGAGAGTGCCGTCTGGTTGTTATGCGCCAGCACAAAGCCAAGGGATTGATAAGCGATCCGGACTTGATGAAGGGGGTCGTCTCCCCAGAGAAAAATGTGACCGAGGTTGTAAAACCGGAAGAAGCTTCCGATAACGAGGAGGATTAAAAGAAGAAGATAGTCTTTTTTGTCCTCGGTTGGCAAAATGGACATCTCAGTTTGCCCTGCCCATTATAGCATAACAGTTCTTCTTTCCGAGATCTTTTAGCCAAAGGATCTGGCATCAGGTCCTAAGACGATAAGGTCGATATTGGAATCCATGCCGGTCATAACATTCTTTCTCTTTGAATCCATTTCTAGATTAGAGAGCATGTCCATTGAGTCTTCTTTAAACCAAGAGGAGAGTTCCTCTTTGGATTTTCAGCAGGCAGTAAAAAGACCCGTTTTAGAAATCAACTCTTCAAATAGGCGAGGGGTTCAATTGCCTTTGCTATTCACCAAGCTACTAAAGGTTTGGAGCATAAAGACGGTCACTTTTCTTCGGCCGCTGCTGATTTGCTGCTTTCGAAGCCATTGGTGTCAAAGGTGGTCAAAACATAGCTATATTTCTCATTGGTAGGCAATTTTCGGTCTCGATGCTCAAAGGTGTTTTTGTCGACTGCCGTCAGAAATTTATAATAGCTATCGAGCTGCCCGACTTTCTTTCGGTAAATGACATAATGAGAAACCGGGGTCGCTTCGTTCAAAGGATTTTTCTCCCAGCGGATAACATTTATCTTTTCATTCAGGAAGAGAGAGCTGTTGGTCACAGTCGATAGAGAAACGTTAAGCGGAGGGAAGGCGCTAATCTCTGTTACCGACCTTGAATAATCGCTTTCCAAGTCAGCCTTAGAGATCGCCGTGCAGGCGTAAGTGAACTTCCTGTTCAACGGCAGATTAAGGTCTTCGTAACTATAAGTGCTTCCCGAGACCGTGGCAATGGGCATGTATTTATCATCTCCTTCTCGATAGTCTTTTCGATAGACCCGATAACTCGTTATCTCAATTTCTTTGTTTTTCGGGTTACTGCCCCAGCTCAGCTTATTAATTTTTGTGTTCTGGGAGGGGCTGAGGTAGGTTTCGAGAGTGAGACCCAAAGGAGGTTCAGGCCGGGGCGGGGGAGGAGGAGGAAGCTCCGCCGTCCCGAGGTACATGATTTCCCAGTTTCCATTCTCATTATCTGTATAAACCAGATGGATACCAGACGCAGGGTCAATAGCCAGGCTCGGCATTCTTGACCCAGAGGGATTATTAGAGACATTGCTCGGCCCGGACCAGGTGGTGGTATAGGATTTCATGAAAATATCCCAATTGCCTTCATTCTCCTCGGCCCAGGCGATGAAAACGTGGCCGTTGTTCTTATTGACAGCAAGGCAAGGCTCGTCCGAAATACCCCAGGTCTGGGAAATGTTAACCTCTCCTTCCCACTGTCCGGTCGAGGCGTTTCTTTTTCGGAAAAAGATTTCCATATTCCCTTGAGTCCCATCAATCCAGACAACATAGGCGTTCCCGGCATTGTCGCAGGCAACCTTGGGCCAGCACCATTCAAAAGCTGTCGACCCCTTCACCGGAAATGGTTGGGTCCAGCCGGAAGGATTTCTTGGGTTACTGTTTCTCGAATACCAGACCGTTGCGCTTCCACCCCATCTTGTGTGCCAAACAAGATGAGCCGTTCCGCTGGCATCAATGGCCAGGTCCGGCATATAACCTCTTCCCTGAGGAAAGATTTGCGTCGAGCTCCAATACCCCTCAGCACTTCGATATTTCAGGAACAAATCCCATTCGTTGATTTCTGCATCCATCCAGACGACGAACAAATAGTCATCGACGGGGTTCACGCTGCAACTCGAATAGGCCGACCCGCCATCATTGCTCGAAATATTGGTGATGCTGCTCCATCCATTGTTGTAAACCAGATGATGGATATCGTAATATCCCGTCCGCGAATCATGGAAAACCATATGAGCCAATCCTGATTTCGCCACGCTTAAAGAAGGGAACCCAGCCTCCTCAGAACTGGACACCAAATCGACGATTCGGCTGACGGCCGACCAATTCCCGCCTTTACTGGTGCGGAAATAAAAATGTCTCCGCCACTCATGTTCTAACCAGATGACATAAGCCGCGCCACTGGCATCAACCCCGACCTTGGGGAAATCAGAATTCGTGGCCGTCTGCGAAATATTGATTGGCGTAGGGGTGCTTGATTGGGAGACACTATTATTTGGGTCGACAATTTGTTCTTTTTTCTTGAAGTCTGAAGCCAAGATAACTAAGGCGGCAGCCAAAAAAACAAAAAAGATGATTGTTTTTTTCATCCTTCAATCTCCGTTTATATAGAATGAAAAAAGCCAAAATAAGTCAAGCTGAGCCTAGGTCATTTGCCTTTTCAACTCCTCTTTGATATATTTGTCGCCGCCAAATGAGAGAATTTGAAAAAAAAGGATTCTTTTTTTTGTTCACCTTCCTTTTTTTTCTCTGGCCGGGCTCTCTGCTTTGGTCTGCGGAAGAAAAGTTTGTCTTGGTCGGGCATTCCGCTTGTCCCCTTTTTGACATTAGAGGAAATTTACTTGTCCTTTACGCTAACGAGAGAAACCAACTGAGGCTGGCCTTTAGAGACGGGCTCACTTCGGAGACAGGCATTCAAGGACTCTTATTGAGATCCAAAGCTGGCGCTCCTTCCGTCTCTCAGAATCAGGACAGGCAAATAGGAATCGTCTGGGAAAGAGCCCATCAAGAAATCTATTTTGGCTTTGTTAAGGGGAACGAAGTTATCCTTTGTCAAAAAATTAGAGCTGAAAGGGGCAATCTTTTTTCACCTGACTTAAGTTTTGACCGGGAAAATCAACCCTGGATAACCTGGGTTGAGTTTTGTGACGGCCTATATTATGTCATGGTCAGAAATCTCAGTTCAGGAAGAAGCTGGGTCATTAATTCGCCTTTTCTTATTTCGGCATCAAATCCAAAAATCGTGGTCACGAGCTCCAATTGTGTTTGGGTCTTTTGGACGGGGCGCGATTCAGGCCGCGACCAAATCCTGTGTAGTTTTTTTGAGGGAGGGGAATGGTCTTTTCCTTCTTCACTCAACAAAGACAATCGTTTTCCCCATGTCCTTCAAAATGTTGCCCTGGACGGAGACGATTGTCTCTGGGTGGTTTGGTCAGCCTATGATGGCGATGACTATGAAATTTATTGCTCTCGCTGGGACGGCAGAAATTGGTCAGAAGAAGAGCAGGTTACAGATAACCAGAGTGCCGACTTGTATCCGAGCATGGCCTTTGTCAGTCAGACCATTCCTTTTATTGTCTGGAAAAGGTCGAACGAGAAAAATCACAGAATTTATGCTCGCTATAAATCGGGTCAGGTCTGGAGTCAGGAAATAGAGCTGGCCGCTGAGCCCAGTTTGATTTTCCGGGGTCCTAAGGTAGCTGTTAGACACGGTCGAATAGCCGTTCTCTGGGAGTCGGGAGAAAAAACTTCTGGTGTTTTTTTCTCTTTCAGTGACCTTCAAAAAAAAGAGAGCTCTTCCTCTTTCCCAACCGAGACATCCAGCCCTGTGATTAACAATTCCCTGGATGAAGACAAGTATGTTGGCTTTGGAGATAGCATCACTTTTGGAGCGATGGATTTCCAAGAGGCGCCGGACAAAGGTTATATCCCCAGGCTTGAGCTCCTTCTGCAAGGGGCTTTTGGGAAAGGCCAGGTCATCAACGAGGGCTATGGAGGGGAGACGACCGTCGAAGGGCTGGCCAGAATTCAGAGCGTGATACCCAGACATTTGGCTAGATTCCTGTTGCTGATGGAAGGTACCAACGACGTCATTTTTCTCGAAATCAGCATGGACACGGCCGCTTTTAACCTGGAGGAAATGGCGCGCCGCTGTTTAGACTTCGGAGTTTTCCCTCTGCTGGCAACAATAATTCCCCGTAACGATTGGCGCTGGTATCTGGAACTTTATCGGAACAGGATTTATGAGCTCAATGATAAGATCCGCCAGCTCGCCGCAAAACTGAAAATTCCCCTCGTCGACCAGTTTCATGCTTTTTATGATTATCCGGACCAGGAAGGCGGATGGCCATCCCTTATTTCTTCAGACCTTGTCCATCCGAGCGAAAAAGGGTATGAAGTCATGAGCTCGAAATGGTTTCAAGAAATCCAGACTCTTCCTTTTCCTCCTCTCATGGTCAGGGTTCAGAGAGCCTTGAATCACATTCTTTTTTATAACCAGGAGCTCAATGTTCTCAGCTGGGAAAATAGCCCCAAAATAAGAGAGGTCCAGAAAATTGTGGCTTATCGGATTTATCGTCAGAAGAGGGGTGCTCAAAATGCTCCCTTCTCCTATGTGGGGTCAGTGGTCACATCCTCGAGCCGCGCGCTTTATAAATATCTGGATACGAAGATCGTCCCGGCCGACCGGTATGGGTATGCCATATCTGCGGTCCGGATGGATGGAATTGAAGGACCTTGTTCTAAGGTTGTCAATGACTAACATAGAGGAGGCTTTTCTTTGAGCAAAATCCTGAAATCGGTATATTTTATTTTCTGGTTGCTGTTGGCTTTTTCATCTTTGTTCGGGCTGGAAATCCCTGAACAAGAGGCCTCGGTGCTGAAAAGCATTGCCTATGAGAAGTTGGACCGGGGTCTTGAGGTCGAAATCGTTGTCGAGGGGAATTTTATCTTCCAGCCCTCCGAATTGAAGGACCCTTTGAGGTTGGTCATTGACCTCTCTCCGGTCAGCCAGGTTCTCTCTTCGCCCCAAACGGAGGTCAATGAATTTGGCCTTGTCAGCATCAGAACAGCGATTTTTCAACCGCTCATCGCCCGGGTGGTTTTCGACTTCCAGGAGCCGTTCCCGAGTTACGAAATCTTTCGCTCCTCAAACGGGTTGAAGGTGATTTTGAAGGTCGAAGTGAAGGCAGCCATTGCTGAGCCCCGACCTGAAGAAAGGATTCCAGAAGTAGCCAAGCCAACCAGGCCAGGAGTTCCTGCCAAGGAAAAAGTTGTTGGAGAGAATTTCTATAACACGATGATTGGCTTATCCGTGGGGAGCTATCGAATATCGGATGAGCGATACCAGGAAGTTTATCCAGGGAGCGAGCCGATTTTCGGCCTCTCTCTCTCCCGCGTTCTCTTTAGCTATCAGAATCTCGATTTTGATGTATCTTTAGAAGCAAGAAGATTTTCCCAGACAGGAGCTTCGACAATTACCCTCGAAGAAAGCAAGTTTGGGGTGACTCCTCTTTCTGCCGCCGCCAGAGTCCTGTTGCGGACGAAATATGTCATTTTTTTCTTCGGTGGTGGGGCCGACCATTATTCGTACAAAGAAGAGAGCGGTCTTTACCCCGCTCCCGGTTATATTTCCGGCTCGGCTTCTGGAACCCATATCCAGTCCGGAATTTATGTTGTCTTTCCCGGGCTCAATTCTTTGCGGGTTAAACTTTATTTCAAATCGACGAGAGTGCTTACGACGGAAAATGAGATCGAAGCCAACTTGGGGGGCCGAGAGTTCGGGGTAAGCTTGGCTTACGCGTTCAATCTTTTCTGAGGAGAAATTGGCCGGTCCGTTTTACCGTGACCTGCCCGGACATAGAGAGTAAGCCCGCCTGAGTGGAGGATACTCTCCAGATGGAACGGCATTTTCCAAGCAAAGGAGCCAAAGACAAGGGCATCTATCTCTTTTTATGTTTTGTCCTCTTTTTCAGTGTCTTTCGGGTCATCCATTTATCTGCGGATCCGCCTGACAATCTCAGTCCAACGAGTTGCGGCGAATACGGAGACCCCGGCAATTATGCTTTTAACGCCAGAAACAAGGTTCTCTTTGGACAATGGAGTGTTGACAATTTCAATGTCATGTACTTATCCCCCATTCCTCATCTTTTCACCTATCTCGCTTTCCGGTGTTTTGGTCCTGGAATATGGCAAATGAACCTTGTTCCGTTCTTCTTCAGCCTCCTTATTTTTTGTGTCCTTTATTTTCTCTCGGCTCAATATTTCCGTGAATCCCGTTGGCTTTTCTTCTGGCTGCTGGCTGTCAATTATCCTTTTGGGATGTATGGTCGGATAGCCAACCGAATCATGCCGATGACCTTTTTTGTGCTCCTGGCGATTTTCTTTTTCTTAAAGGGATGGGAAAAACCGAAATATTTTTTCTTGTCCTCTTTGTTCCTTGGCTGTTCTTTCCTTTCGAAGGGAAAAATCATTTATTTCCCGGTGGTCGTTGTTCCCCTTTCATTCTTCCTAATTCTGGTCCAGAGAGGAGAGCTCTTCCAGTTCAAGCTCAACTTGAAGAGGTTGGCCTTTTTCCTGGCCGGTGGTCTCTGCCTGGCTGTTCCCTGGTATCTGTTTCTTTATGCTCCCCATCAAACCTGGTTTAAGGATTTTGCGACCATCAATGCCGACGCCATGTTTCCAAGCAGGATTTCTCGTGGCTTGGGGAATTGGTTTCTCCGGCCCTCTTTTTCTTTTTATCCTTCCAATCGCCTGTTGACTCCGTTGCTCTTTTTGTATTTTTTTTCGCTCCTTTTAGTTCTGACTAACAAACGCCAGGGAAAAAAAATTTCCTCTTTGGAGGTCGTTTGTTCGTCGTGGCTTGTCGTGGGGCTGGTGACCAATTCTTGGATTGGCTACCGTCCAATCCGGCACTACATTGAATTGTCCATTCCTCTCTTGATTCTGGTCGCCATCTTTTTGACGCGGCTTGCTTCTCGCTTTCGATTGCCCTTGGAGTTTTCCCGAAGAAAAACGTTTGCCTTTTTATTGTTCCTCCTGGTCTGGGTTGCGCTCACTTCCTACGGGAGATATTTCTTCTCTCCGGAGGACGCCTTCCGCCATCCTTACCGCTTGGCTTTGATCACAGGGTTGATTTCTTTTTTGTTGACCGTTCTGGCTTGTTTCCTCTTTTTTCGCTCGGCTCAAGGTAAAGAAATTGCCCTTCCGAAGAGGATCGCTGTTGGGGGCGTCATTTTCTTCGTCGTCATTTACTCTTTTCAAAATCTCAAAGACTCCATCATCTGGTTCCAGAGAGCGTCCTTTAATCTTAAAGTCATTTCTCGGGATTTAGGCAAGGCATTTCCGACGGCTGTATTCTGCGGCCTCCTCGCGCCGAGCATCTCGCTGGAAAACCGGAACAGGGCCCATACTTCTTGGGAGAATTTTGTCAATTACGAAAGGGATTTCTTAAAAAAGAAAAAAGTTACTCACTTATTCCTGGGGACCTACAATCAAGAGCCAGCCTATTACCAAAAACATTTTCCTGAGGAATGGGAAAGAGCCAGTCTCCTGGTGAGATACCGGATCTGGAGAAGCTGGTTCTTGCTTTATGAAATCCAGGCCCAAGCGTGCCCGAGCCCGGATTCCTTTAGCTACGAAGCTGAAAAAATGGAAAGAGAGATCGGTCTTCCGCTATTCGACAACCAGGCCAGCCAACGTTTCTCGGTGTTTGTTAAGAGCGGCCAGCGGGGGCTTGTGGCCAGAGAGAAAATTGTCGTCGGCGAGCCCCGGCGAGTGAGTGCCATTCTTTTGGTCAGGCCAGACCAGATGGTCAAGGATGGCCCGGTCGTTTTTTTAACCGTCCAAAGAAATGGAGCTATCGTTTCGAAAAGAACCCTTTTCTTCAGCCGTCCGCTCGAGGATTCGTTGCCGGGGTTTCAAGCCCTCAGCTTTAGAGTCTTCCTTCCCCAACCCGGAGAATACGATTTCCTCATCCATTCTACGGGCAACTTTTCTTTCTTCCTTGATAAGATGGAATTATCGTATGGGGTCCTTCAGGAGGCGGAGGAAGGAGCCCTAGGCAAGAAGTAACTTTGGGGTTTCCGAGATGAACGAGCGGATAGAAAATAGGGGAGGAACAGGAGGGTGGCCCTTTAAGCTTTAAGGACTGATTTGGCCACCGAGAAGGTATGATAGGCTTCTGAGACTGAACCGACTCCGACAACGACAGAATCCACTTTCTTATCTGTTAAGTAAGCGAACCCTTCTTCTGGAGAAAGCCTCCCGCCGGCCAGGACTTTCTTGGCAATGATTGTGTAATCTGTATTCCTGATCAGATCCTCGCATTCCTTGGGAGAAGGTCTCATCATAAATCCTTTTTGGTTGAGAGGGGCCATGATGGGGATTTTGATTTTCCATTCGGTAAGCTGGGGTAAAACAGTCCCGAAATTATGAGTGGCCAGAATCGGCTGAACACCGTAGGTTTCCTGGATGAGTTTCTGGTAAATGTCGATGATGTTGGCATTGTGGGAAGAGATGGCCAGGTCCGTAATTTGGCCGTGGAGGATAACCCCACCCAGCTTGAATTTTTCGAAGCTGGCCATTTCAAAGTGAATCAATTCTAGCAGGAGGTCGAGGACATCTCCGGCGATGACACTTTTAATCTTGGTCAGAGCCCTCAAGCCAAGGCGGAATTTTTGATACATCGTGAATCCCTTGGCCTTGCTCATCACCGCCCCGAGAACGCCCTTCTCTGACGCTTCTCGTGCGTATTCATAGGCATTGGGAATGACCGGAAAGAGAGTGAGCTCCTGATGATGTTCAAATTTCTGCAAGGCCGCGAGCACGTTTTGGCAATTGGAGCACATGAAAGACTTGATTCCCAGGGTGAAAGCCGCCCTCAGGATGGAGACAATATTGTCCTCTTTGCTGAAATGCTCGAGATAATAGAGGGATTGGGACCGGGAGATGTAGCTCACCCCTTCAAACGAGTTCGAGCCCAAGATGATTTTATCAAGACTGCTCATGGGTCCATTCCTTCGATGGCGATGATTGTCCGCTGCTCGGCGGAGAGATAGATGGCCTCAATGACCTTCTGGACTTCCAAGCCGTCCAGCCAGGTAACGACGGGGGATTTCCGCTCGAGGCAACACTGGATGAAGTCCACATCTTCCTCATAGTATCCTTCGCCTCCGAGCTCAAAGCGGGTACCTTGAGGCAGGTCAATCTTATGAATGGTTGTCCACTCCTTGGCGAAACCTTTTTGAGGTCGATGGAGATAAAGCCGGATATAATCGTTGGTCAATTCGAGGGTGCCGTTGTTTCCTTCGACCACACATTCCAGATAGGAAAGCCGATACCCGGGCAGACTCCATGACACATCCAGCGTTCCCTTGACGCCGTTGGCAAACTCCAGGTAAGCCGTTGCCGCATCCTCGACTTCAGAATAGCAATGAAGGGTTTGAGCAAACACCCTGGCCACAGGTCCGAAATAATGGTAGAGAAGATAAATTAAATGGGAAGCAATGTTAATGACAGCGCCTCCGCCGGACTTGGATTTATCATAATACCACCCTTTCTTCTTGGCGAACACCTCGCTGATGTAGATACAAGAGCGAAACCGGAAGATATCGCCGATGATTTTTTGGTCCAGGAGCTCTTTGGCCTTTTTAAAAAGAGCAATGTGGGCAAAGAGATAGCCAGTGGCGTGGACGGATTTCTTATCGGCCACGAGTTTAACCATCTCTTTGGCTGCGACCAGGGTGTGGGCGAGAGGTTTTTCGACGAAAAGGTCTAAATCGTGTTCAAGACAATGGGTTGCAAGAGCGAGGTTGGTGTAAGCCGGCGTGCAGATAAAAGCCGCATCGAGCTCCGCGTCTTGAAGCATCTGTTCGACATCAGAATAGAAACGCGCTTTCAACCCTGCCTGCTGGACATATTTTGATAGGCGCTTGTCGATATCGGCTACGGCCACCAATTCGACTTGAGGAATCATGTTGACCAGAGCGGTATGGAGAATACCCATTTTCCCCAAGCCGATGACGGCCACTCTGAGCTTCCTTCCTTCTTCCAATCTTCACCTCTGAGAAGGGAACGGCTTTGGCAGCAGACCTATCCGCCTGCGGATTTAAACCATTCGATGTATCTTTTTACCCCCTCTTCCAGATCCACCTTCGGCTTCCATTTTAGTTCCCGCCAGGCTTTTTCGTTTGAGGCTATGCGACCGACGAAATCACCCGCTCTGGCTTCCCGAAATTCTACTGGAATCCCCCCGAAAGCCCGAGAAACGGTTTCCGCGACTTCCTTAATGGTGACCGGCCTCATCCCTTCCAGGTTATAAATCTTATTTTTGCCGATTTCCTGGAGGGCGGCGACATTTCCCTCGGCAAGGTCTTCGACATAAATGAAATTCCGATACTGACTTCCATCGCCATGGATGATGAGGGGTTCGTTTCGCATGGCTCGCTTGATAAAATTGGTAATCACCGTCCCCTCGCGGCCCCTCGGTCCGTAGGGGATTCCATAACGGAGAATGGTGAATTCCAACCCATAAATTTTGTTATAGCTCTGAATGTAGAGCTCGGCCGCAACTTTGGAAGCGGTATAAGGATGATTGACATTCTGGACCAGAAGAGGCGTGTCTTCGGTAACTTCGACTTTTTCGGCGAGCATGTAAACCCAGACCGTGCTGGCAAAAACGAGCCTCCCTCCGTAGCGGCGGATGGCCTCCAGGACGTTAACCGTTCCCTGGAAATTAAGGAGGGCGGTTTCTAAGGGGTTCTTATAAACATCGTTTACGTTGGCCACGGCCGCCAGGAGATAGATGGCTTCATAATTTCCCGCCAGGGCAATGGCCACTCGATGGAAGTCAAAAAGGTCTAAAAAGATATGGCGGACATCCTCGCGATGGGGCTTCATGATATCAAAAACGGTGACATCATGATTGGCCTCCAGGAGCTTGTCGACGACATGGGAGCCAATAAACCCGCTCCCCCCGATGACGGCAACTTTCATGGTTCTTTTCCTCCTTGTTTTTTCGCTTCGAGATAATAGAGATGGCACAATCTCGGAAAGACCCGGTCGGCTACCGGGTTAACCATCTTGACCAGCCATTTGGGCACGATTTGGAACCGGAAATTGGCGAGCAAGGTGATGGGCGTTAAGAATCCAATTCCCTTAGAATCGGTGACCTGAAATCCTGCCTGGCGGAGCATCCGTTCGACCTCTTTCGGTGTATAGACATGAACAAAAGACTTGATGAAACCCCGGAACACCGCCCAGAAGCCATGGAGAGAATTCTTGTTGGAAACGCTCAGGATGATGTGGTTGGTCAGAGATCCCACCTTCTGAAAGAATTTTTCCAGGGAGGCCCGATCAAGATTCTGGATGAACTCGATGGCCGAGACGAGGCTGAAAGTTCCCTTCAACGAAACCGAATTGATATCGCCTTGAATGACTTCCACGTCCGGGAATTGTTGCTTGAGATAGTGGACAAAATTCTCGTTGAGCTCAACAGCTGTGACTCGATAGCCTTTGTGGCGAAGGTAATTCACGATCGTTCCCTTTCCGGCGCCGACATCGAGAGCGCTTTGGCCCTTTCCCGGCGGCAATTTCTCCAGAACAACAGCGTTGAGCTGTTGAAAAATGATTGTCCGTGGGTCATTGGGATTTTCCCACCATTCTTCATAATAATTTTTGATGTCGTCAAAGAGGGTTTCATCCATTGGACCTTGCCGGATGGAAACGCCAATTCATAGTCCTTTGTAGTAAAGAGGAACACACCAGTGATGAGCAGCCACCCACTCAGAATTGGGCAATTCGTATTCTTTGTTCATGATTTTGTGACAGGGTTGGTCGTAGACCCTGCCCGTGGACTTCTCGATGGGATCGAAGACGATGTATTTATAATAGCCAGAAATCATGCCTTCGGGGAACTTGACCCTGTTTGAGAACTTCGGGTCTAGATGCCTGTGAGCGTAGTCGTTTTTCCAGGCGACAATCTCATCCAGGCGTTCGGTCTGCACGACCCCGATCGCGGCCGTGAATTCATTCATCCGGTAGTTCAGCCCTTCGACAACGTAATCAAATTTGCCGTAGTTTCTGTATTTCTTGGCAAACTCCAGAAGGTCTTTATTGTGAGTAACTAGCATCCCGCCTTCTCCGGTGGTGATGGTCTTGGTGGCGTAGAACGAATAAATTCCGGCATCGCCCCATGTGCCCGCCTTCTTTCCGTTCCAGGAAGCTCCATGGGCGTGAGCGCAATCTTCCAACAAGATGATTCCTTTTTTCTGGCAAAGCGACCTGATAGCGTCAATCTGGAAGGCGATATGGCCTCCGATATGGACAACCCAGACGGCGACCGGAGCATACTTTTCAATTTTCTCCTGCAGGTCCTCCAAGGAAAGACAGAGGTCATCCTTGTTGCAATCGACAAATTCCACCTTTCCGCCTGCCTTGATCACGCTCAACGGTGTCGCCATGAAAGTGTTGGACGGACAGAGGACTGTCTTTCCGTGGACGCCGAAAAATTCCAGGGCGGCCAGAGCTGCTCCTCCCCAACTGGAAAAAGCGAGGGAGGGGATGTGGTGGTATTCGGCCCATTTTTCTTCAAACAAGCGCGTGAACTTCCCTTCGGTCCATTGTTCGGTGGCGATGATTTCATCCCAGTAAGCATGAAGCTTTCTGGTGTCCTCTTTTTCAAAACCGATGGTGAATTTCATTTTTTTCCTCCACTCTGAACATTAAAAATTAGCTTTTCTTTATTTACTCCAAGGACGCCGTCACTTGCTGAGGACCAGAACAGCGATTCCAGCCAGAATGAGCGCCAGGCCGACCATCTTGGCTAAACTGATACTTTCATTGAATAACAGACGAGCAAAAAAGACTGTCGAAGCGAACAAAATACTCTGGATGATAAGGAGAGACGGAATGACTTCCGCTTTCTTAATGAGAATCATGTACAAAATGGTCCCGGCAACGCTGAAAAAGAGGGCGACCATGATATATTTGGCAGTTAGCACGCTCCATATAAGGAGAAGGGGCTTCGTTGTCATCTTGAAATCCACGACCCCTTTTTTCATGATTGTCCCCGCGAAGCCGTAAAAAATCCCACTCAGAGTGGCCAATCCAAGATGCCACAGGCTAAAGGAAGTCATTTTCATCCTTTTCCCTTCATTTAAAAATATTCCGGAGCAGCGTTCTCAAAAAAAGCAAAGGCCAGGAAAAAAGAAGATGGTATAAATCTCTTAATTTGACCGGTCCGCCCGACAAACCATAATTGGCATAAATCCTAGATAGGTCGTCTTTCCTTTTGTAAAATCGACCAGGGACTTCCATCACCGTCAGGTTGTTGCGGGAGGCAATGAATAACTCTTCCAGGTCGTTGATTCTTCCGTCATGGAGTTTGTTAGAGGACCGGAAAGTCTCTGAAAAGAGGCGCATAGCGCGTTCGCTCCATCCTTTAAATCCAGAGCTGGAGTCGGTGATCCTCATCCGGAATTTTGGATAGAAAATAAGGCTAACCAAGAGTGAATAAAGCTTTCGTCCGTACTTGTGAATGAGAGAATCTTCGGCCAGAGAGCTGCTGAGCTCTCGGGAGGCAATCACAAAGTCTATCCTTTTATCGACCAGGGCCTGAATAATTTTGCCGATGTCTTGAGGTTCATGTTGGCCATCCGCATCACAGAGGACTAAATATTTGTAGCCGCGAGAAAGGGCGAACTCCCGAGCCGACTGAAGAGCCCTGGCGTATCCGTAATTGGCGTCGTGCTTGAGCAATAAAACATTCCTTAGGCTGGCCACCTCTGCTGTCCGGTCAGTGCTTCCGTCATCGACAATCAGAAGGTCTGTTCCCGGAAAAAAGAGTTGGATTTTGTCGATGACGGGGCCAATTTTTTTTTCTTCATTCTTAGCGGGCAAAGCAATCAAAATTTTGTTTTCCATGGGGGGCGCGATGACTAAGAAATATAACGGCAATACCTCGAAATGTCAAATTTGAGGGGCAGTTTACCTGCTTACAGCCATGGAGAACGTCTCATCGACCTGATAAGGCCTCCCGATGGGTGGGAAAAACGACGAAATGAAAGAAATTCTCCGTCGGCCATACATGCAAATTGATTTTTTTAGGGAAATGAATAATACTATTGACCTAAACCCAGAAAAAACTTAGGAGTAAGGCTAACTTTACTCAGAGATAAAATTAGCTCAGGAATTGCCAAAATTAAAAAAAGAACGAGGAGGCGTGAATGAAGAATCGTCGGGTTCAGTTGCTGGTCATTATCTTTCTGGTCAGCATGACATTAGGAGCGGTTTGGAATTCTCGTGACAAAACGGCCGACTCTCTTTCCCCTGCTCAAGCATCTGACTGGTCAACGCCGATAAACATTTCAAATAGCCCTTATGAATCCTATATGCCCCAGCTTGGCCTTGACGCGGCGGGGAAAGCGTATGTCATCTGGACAGATTTCCAGACTTCATCGATAAGATATATTTACTTTAACACTAACAAAAGCGGCCAGTGGGAAGCCTCGGTCAACATTACGCCCATTATTTCTGGCTCGGACGATTCAGGATATCCAGACCTCGAAGTAAGTCCAGATGGGACCTGCCATATGGCTTTGCATGACTTATACAACTTCAACAACGAAATTCTTTACCGGGAGTACACCAACAATTGGAGCTCTGCGCTCAACTTGTCTACCTCTGAGGGCGGTTCGGCCTATGCCACCTTGGCTCTTTCCCCTGCCGACGAATATCTTTACGCGGCCTGGATGGATGCGACCATCCAAGAGTTTGACATCATGTACCGCTACCTGGATCCCAAGACCAAACAATGGGGAATCATCGATACGATTCCTCTCTTATTCGGCGGTCAGTATTTACCGAGCATGACCATAGACGGCACGGGAACCGCTCACCTGGTCTGGATCACTCGGTCGGTGGGAGATTCGGCTGTCTGGTATGTCAAGAACCCGGAGCCGAGAAATAATAGCCAATGGACAGCTCCCATTGCCCTGGCCACAACCACGGGCTTGAATTGGTCCTACCCAAAAATTGTCAGCGACAACGCGGGAGAAGTTTATGTGGTTTGGCTTGACGGAACCAAGGGAAACCTGGAGGTTTTCTTCAGGCGGACCATCAACCAGATTTGGCAACCCACCGAGAACATTTCCCAATCCCCTGATATCTCAGAGGGAGCTTCTATTGCCGTCAACAGAAGTACGGGCGAATTTTACATTGCCTGGCAAGAAAATGTTGGGGGAACCAATTGGGAGGTTTATCTTAAGGCCTACGAACAGGAAAAACCCGGAGAAGCTAAAAAGTGGTCCTCGATCAAAAATATTTCCAATTCGCCGACCACTTCGGGAGAGCCTTCGGTAAGCGTGGCCGAGAACGGAGACGTCCATATTGCCTATATTGATAATAAGACCGGCAGAATGGAGGTTTACTACACGTTCAAAGAAAAAATCAACATCTATCCTCCGCTCGATGTGGCTCTCAAGACATCGATCAACAAACTCCTTTTCTACAGCGAAAAAATAAACACCATAACTTTTAGCAAAAACCCCGAGAACCAGGATGCGTATGTTGCCCACTACAAACTTTATCGGCGCAAGGCCAATGAAAGTGACGAAAATTTTGTCGAGTTGGCGACTTTGTCTCCGTCCACTTTAAAATATGAGGACCGCGGCCTGACGCTGAAAGAAAAATACGCCTATGTGCTAACAGCCGTTAATATCGACGGAAAAGAAAGCGAAAGGTCGGCCGTGGTGACAGAGCAATAACAGGTTAGCCCAGCTCTCTGGGTGAGAGAAAGAGGGCAGGGTTTCCCTTCTCCCCAACGAAAATAAACTTTCACCCTGAAGCTTTAGGGGAGTACCCTCAATATTCCGGGATGATAGAAAAAAGATAAGGATTTTGATTGGTTACCGTGTCCGATAGATTTCCTAGATAAATAGAAATCCGATAAAGCTGAGTTTTCTTCAGGCGATAAGAAGGGGGAGCTTGGACCCTCCTCGTTTTGAATTCCCTGGTTGTTTTCTCGGTTAAAACATGGTGGTCAAAAAGAGCCAGCTGGAGCTCATAATTTCCCGTTAACGAGCCAAATTCAATCTTCAAGCTTTCGACCCTCTTTGGGCAGGTAAAATCGAAATTATAAAAGCGATTATCTCCAAGGAGGGCAAATTTCCCTGGATCGCGCATCAGGGCGACGCGAGAAAGCCCGTAAAATCCAATCCTTTTTCCTGAAGGCCAGGCGGCTTTTACGGGGTCCCTGAGCACAAGCCTTGGATACAGGACAAACCAGATGAAAAAGAGAATAAGGCCGAGAAAAATGAGCCGCCGCTGATAGCCAAATCGGAAAGAAAAGCGTTCCTTCGGAAAAATCCAATAAATGAGGATAAATAGAAATAGCAAGCCTGGCCACACAAAATTGGGTGCCCAGTTTGCGTTCTCAATTTTTAAGAAAGAGGGGAGGAATTTTGGCAGCGAAAAATGAAGATTGCTGAGCAGATAAAATAAGTCTCCGCCACGCTCTACGGCGCCGACAGTGGTTTCCTGATAGAGAGCCAGGGGATGCCTGAGGAGAAGCCAGACGAAAAGGAAGCTTAAAAAAATAGCCAGATGAAAAAGAAAAGAAAAAATTTTCTTGGTGTTGTGGGCCAGGAAATGACCGAGGCAGATTCCAAGGGCCCAGATGACAGCCACCAGTGGCCTCGCTTGAGGAGCATACCCTGTCCGCTGGGTGAGGAAAGCAGAAACAAGGACATAGGGCGCTGTCAAGAAAGAAAGAATGAAGAAATCTTTCCTTTTCCGCCGCAGGAGTTCGGCCATGCCCAGAAAGGCAAAAAAGTAGATTGGAGAATAAAAAAGGAGGCCGTCCCTTTGGTCCAAAAAGTAACCAGCCAGCGTTTCCCATTTGTAGCGGAACGGGATGTCGACGAAGATTTCTTTCAAAAAAGTCAGGGTTTGCGAGAGGCCCATAGCTCTCTGCCAGGAAACCGAGGAAAGGGAAAAGGAGCCATAAAGGGAATATTGGAAGTAGAAATAGGTGCTCGTCAGGAGGGCAGGAAGAGAAAAGAAATAGAGCCATGGTGTCTTGGGTCCCGGTTTTTTCCCGATGACCGTGAGGCAATAAAAGAAAAGCGGTATCAGGAGAAAAAGGTATTTTAGAGAATGGAACCAAATGAATGACGAGAGAAGGAAGCCGCATGCCAAGAGCTGGGTTTTAGTAAGAGCGGCCGAGAAACGGAAAATGCGGAAGATGGTCAGCGAGAAGAGGGCGATAAAAATTTCGGGGTAAACATGGATGGAGTAGAAAAAGACCGGCGAGGTGAAACTGAAAATTAGCCAGAGGCCGAGGGCGAGTTTTTCATTTTTCCATTCTTCTCGGGCGTAGAGGAATATCTGGAGGCCAAGGAGGGCACCAAAGAGGCTGATCCCGAAGCGAAGGAGAAGAATAAGCCATCCTCTTCCGAAGAGCGAACCCAGGGCATAAAAGGGAAGAAGAAGCAGGGAAACACCAGGAGAATGGAAGGAATAATGAGTCCCGGGTTTTGCTCCCGGAATGGCGTGGGACCTGATGAAGACGTGGGGCAAGGTGAACCTCGTGTAGTCCTTTTGGGCATAATTATTGGTCAGGTCGAAATCCCTGTCATGGAAAAGGCTGGAGGTGATAAGAAGATAATGGGGCTCGTCACCCGAGAAAGTGATCCCCTTGGTGCTCAGGAGAACAGAGCCAGCGTTAGTGAGGACAACAGCAGCCAGGAAGAGGAGGATGAGCTTCTTGGACAATGAGAGAGCAAAGAATTTGTTGGACAAAGCTTTCCCCAATTTTGGATTCTCTCTATTCCATCGCGAAACCTGGACGGCTTTGAGGTAAAGGATGGAAAAAAAGACCGCCTGGAAAAGAAGGGTCATTCTCGATTGAAGGTCAGAGGAGGTGAAATAATGGCCAAGAGCGAGCGGTGCCAGGGCAAAAAAAATCGAGGGGAAATAGGTCATCAAATCCTTGGTCAGAGCCACGGAATAGCACAACGAGAAGGCCAGAGAAAAAATTTTGGCAAAACCGACCCAGAGGCCGGCAAGGATGAAAAAGAAGACAACAATTCCAGGAATTAAAGCGACAGGCTGGAGAGAGAACGAATGGTCAACGATAGAGAAGCGCGGGATTTGGGCTCGAAAATGGAAAAAAAAGCTCCACCCTAAAGAGAGAATAAAGAGAAAAATGGCCTGTCGAAAAAAAGTCCATTTCCTCATCCTCTTGACTAATAGTCTACTTTGCTCTTCATGTCAATGAAGAAGGTGGATGAGTAAAGATTTCAATCTCTGGGAGCAGAGATTTTTTTCGCCTTGAGGATAAAATTCGAAGTGCTGTCAAACCGTCCTGAGGCGGGGAGGAATTTTTCGACGACCAATCCTCTATCTTTCAAGAAGGTGGTAATTTCTTCTGGCTTGTAGTAGTGCCGGATGGGGACAAAATACCAGTCAAGGATGAGTTCAGCCAGCTTTTCTCCCTTCCTCGACTTCTCCCTTTTTTTGAAAAAAAAGACAACTGGCCCCAAAAAAAGAGCCAGCACTTTGGCCAGAGCCGTCCACGTTTTGGGCGGAGTTTTCAGGAGCGTTTTCCGGATTGCCTCATGGATGAAGGTCAATCGGGTTCGCTTATACACAGCCAACAGGAGCGAGCCTCCGTTCCGGAGAACCCTCGTCAACTCGGCAATGGCCTGAAGAGGGTTGGTGGTATGGTGGACCGTTCCCCATGCCCAGACGATGTCAAAGCTTCTATCGGCAAAGGGGAGGGTAAGCATGTCGAGGTTGAGGAATTCGACGTTGGATAACCCAAACCTTTTTTTTAGACCCTGAGCGGTCTGGAGACTGCCGGGACTGATGTCGATGCCGGTTACCTTCTGCGCTCCGTTTCGGGCAAAGATAATGCTGAAAATACCCGTGCCGCAGCCGGCATCAAGGACCGTCTTGCCTTTTACCTCTTCCGCCGAATAAAAGAGCTGCCAGTGCTTCTCGGAGGCTTCATACTCAGGGACATATTCGGTCCAGACAAGGTCATAAAAACTTCCAACCTTTTCTTTGTTCATCGCCATGAAATCCAAAAAAATTGCACCTTATATTACCTTCCCCGACAGCGAGAAGTCAATTTAGCCTTTCTTTTGGGCTAAATTTGTCATGTCAAGGGAAAGGGGAGTGGTTGGTAGCAGCGCGGCGGTCATCCGGCTCGACCCCAAAATTGCCAATAGAATCACCCGACGGGTCCTGTCGCGGTTCACCCCCGGCGCCCCCGAGCGGTCTATCTTATTTATTTTCAAGCAAAAAGATGGGTGGCATCAAA
>FWPV01004352.1_pt1 | contig 29668 bp, 30 predicted proteins | sample 2228371 | NCBI WGS metagenome assembly FWPV01 (sample SAMEA103939776, study PRJEB20133) | metagenome | reverse complement strand
TGTCGGTGCCCCGGTAGAAGCCGCCGTCGACGAGCACGAGCGAGCGGCCCGCCACCGCCTCGACGATCTCCGGCAGGACGTCGAGGGTGCCCTGGGTGTGGTCGAGCTGCCGGCCGCCGTGGTTGGAGACGACGATCCCGGCCACACCCAACTCACAGGCGATCGCCGCGTCCTCGGCGGTCATGATCCCCTTGAGGAGGAGCGGGATGCGATGGCGGGCCTGGAACCGCTCGACCCGCTCCCAGGAGAAGCCCTTCTGGAAGTCGGTGCCGCCGACGTCGCGCCGCCAGGGCTTCTCGAAGCGGTTGAGGAGGTCGCGCTCGCGCCGCGAGTACCAGGCGGTGTCCACGGTGATGGCGAAGGCGGCGTAGCCCCGGGCCTCGGCGCGGGCCACGATCTCGTCGATCCAGCCATCGTCGCCGCGGACGTAGAGCTGGAAGATCCGGAAGCCCTCGGGGGCGGCGGCGGCGACCGCCTCGAGGCCGGGGGCACAGACCGACGAGAGCATCAGCGGCACCCCGAAGCGGGCGGCGGCCTCGGCCGCTCCGGCGCCACCCGAGGGGTGAAAGGTCTCGATCGAGCCGATCGGCGCCAGGAACACGGGTAGCCGGATCCGCCGGCCGAACAGCTCCGTGCCGGGGTCGACCCGACTGACGTCGACACACACCCGCGGCCGCAGCGCCAGGCGCTCGATGGCCAGCCGATTGCGGGCGAGGCTGGTCTCGGTCTCGCTGCCACCCTGCAGATAGTCCCATGCCCCGCGCGACAGGCGCCGTCGGGCCAGCTGCACGAGCTCGTGAAGCGTGGCGACCTCGTCGAGCACCCCCATCCGCACCTCCCTTCCCGTCCGTGGTCGGGGATGGCGCGGTGCGGAAGGTCCAGCAAGCCCAGCGGGCGAAGGGTGGGGGCGCAGGGCTCGCACCGCCCTTGCGTTCGGCCGGCCGCGCCCCATGTGCCGGGCATGGCTCCACCGCTTGCCCTCTACGTGCACTGGCCGTTCTGCCGGTCCAAGTGCCCCTATTGCGACTTCAACTCCCACGTGCGAGCGCGCATCGAGCAGGCGCTCTGGCGGCAGGCTCTGCTCGCCGAGCTCGACCATTGGGGCGAGCGGCTGGGCCCGCGCCGGCTGGTCTCGATCTTCTTCGGCGGTGGCACGCCCTCGCTCATGGACCCCACGACCGTGGCGGCGATCCTGGAGCGCGCTTGCGCGCTCTGGCCGGCCGAAGCCGATCTCGAGGTCACCCTCGAAGCCAACCCGACCTCGATCGAGACCGGGAGACTGCGAGCCTTCCGGGCGGCCGGGGTGAACCGCGTGTCGATCGGCGTGCAGGCCCTCGAGGAGACGGCCCTGCGCTTCCTGGGCCGCGAGCATTCGGTGGAGGAGGCGCTGGCCGCCGTCGAGGCGGCACGCGCACTCTTCCAGCGCGTCTCGATCGATCTGATCTACGGCCGCCCGGGCCAGAGCGCCGACGCGTGGGCGGTCGAGCTGGAGCGGGCGTTGGCGCTGGGCCTCGATCATCTCTCGCTCTACGAGCTCACGATCGAGCCCGGCACGCGCTTTCACGCGGAGGTCGAAGCCGGGCGGCTCGTGCCACTCGACGAGGAGCGTCAAGGCGAGCTTCTGGAGCTCACGGCCGAGCGCTGCGCGCGCGCCGGCCTGCCGGCTTACGAAGTCTCCAACCACGCTCGGCCCGGTGCCGAGTGCCGGCACAATCTCGTCTATTGGCGCTACGGTGAGTATGTGGGCATCGGCCCCGGCGCGCACGGTCGGCCGATCGAGGGCGGGCGGCGGCTCGCCACCCGCACGCGGCGCGCCCCCGAGGCGTGGCTGCAGCAGGTCCGTACGCTCGGCCACGGGCTCGAGGCGGAAGAGCCGCTTTCGCCCGAGGAGCAAGCGGTCGAGGCGCTGATGATGGGCTCGAGGCTCGCCGAGGGCGTGCCGCTGTCGCGCCTCGAGGCGCTGGCCGGGGCGCCGTGGACGACGATCCTCGATCCCGCCGCGCGGGACCGTCTGATCGAGGTGGGGCTATTGGTCGACGATCCGGATCGTCTGATCGCCACCGACAGCGGCCGCCAGCGGCTGAACGGGATCCTGCGGGCGCTCTTGCGCTGACCCGGAAGAGTGCCGCGCGAGCGCATCCGTCCTGGACGCCCTGGTCGAGCCGGCGTCGGGAATGGTGCGCGCCGGGGGGAGGGGCCGGGGGCGCCTCAGAAGCCCGGGCGGATGGCGGCGCGGCTGTCGAGCCGGACCGCGTCCTCGGCGGCGAAGCGGGAGGCGCTCGACCAGTCGAGCTGGTTGGTGAGGACCCAGTGGGCGGCCCAGGCGATCACCACGGTCGCCACCACCGCCGCCAGGAACGCTTTCATCCGCCCGTCCCCTCCGAGGGCATCGTGACGCGCTTGAGGTAGTCGATCAGCGCCGCCCTGTCGGCCGGATCGGGCATCCGCTGCAAGGGCATCTTGGAGCCGGGCGTGAACGTCTCGGGCCCCAGCGCGAACAGCCGATCGACGGTCTCCTCCGACCAGACGATCCCGCTTCGGGCGAGCGCTTCGGAATAGGGATAACCCGGAACCGAGCCGGCCCTGCGGCCGAACAGACGGAAGAGCGTGGGCCCGGCGCGGTTGCCGCCGTCCTCGGCCACGGTGTGGCAGGCTCGGCAGGCGCCGAAGAGCTTCGCTCCGCGATCGGCCGGATCGACCGCGGCGAGGGCGGGCTCGCTCGCGGCAGGTTCGCTCGGGGTGGGCCCGGGTTGCGGCTCCGGCTGGCCCTCGACCCAGCGGCGGACCACCGCGTCGTTGCCCGCCGACCACAGGGTGAGCGCGGGACCGGTGAAGGCGAGGTCCCACACCGGTCCGCGATGCGGCTCCAGCACCCGCTCGGCGCGCCGCTCGGCGACCGACCAGATCACGATCCGCCCCTTGAGGTCGCCGCTCGCCAGCCGCTCGCCGGCGGGTGCGGCGGCCAGGGCCAGGATCGGCGCCTCGTGGCCGACGAGCTCGCCCTCGGGCTCGAGTGTGGGCAGCCGGTAGAGGCGCACGGTCCCGTCGATCGCCGCCACCGCCAATGTGGCGCCACCGACTTTTGCCAGATCGGTGATCGCGAAGCCGCTGCCGGGCAGGCGCTCGCCCACCGCCGGCGGGTCGAGGACGAGTTCCCGCAAGCTGCCGAGATGGCCGGCGACCAGGACCGTTCCCCTCTCCGGCTGGGCCAACAGCGCGGTCGGCCGCTCCGGCCCGAGGCTCCAGCGCGTCCGCGGCGCACCGCTCGCCGGATCGAGCGCCAGCACGGTACCGTCGGCGGCCCCGACGATCGCCAGCTCGCTGTCGGGGTCGAGGGCCAAGGCGGTGATCTTGGCGGCGAGCGCGTGACTCCACAACGCCCCGCCGGTCGCGAGGTCCCAGGCGATCACCTTGCCGTCCTCGCCGCCGGAGAGCGCGCGCCGGCCCTCGGGATCGATCGCCACCGCGTTGACCGCCCCGTCGTGGCCGAGCAGCCGGCGCAGCTCGACGCCCTCGGCCGGCCGCCAGAGCACGAGGCTCGTGTCGAACGAGCCCGACAGCAGCACGCTCCCGTCGGCCGGGGCGGCGAGGGCCCGAACCGGTCCGCCGTGGCCCTGAAGCTGCTGCCCGCCGGCCGGGCCGGCGAGCAGGACGAGGAGGCCGGCGAGCACGCCGAACAGCCGTCCCATCGTCTCGACCCGGCTCACTCGGCCGGCACCACGCCCTTGCGCTCGAGCTCGGCGACCCAGAGGTCGTGGTGCTGGCGGGCCCAGTTGAGATCGACCCGGCCCGAGCCCATGGCCGAGAACGCGCCCTCCATGCCGAGCGAGCCGATGTAGATGTGGCCGATGATGATGGCGATCAGGATCACGCTCACCAAGCCGTGCCAGAGCACCGCCAATTGCTGCTCGGCCATGGGCGACAGGCCGGTGGGCAGCGAGGTCCCGAACCAGGTGTTGAGGAACGCGAAAGTCGAGTCGAAGAACGAGAAGGTGAAGGGGAAGAGGAGCTGTAGCCCCGACAGGCTCAAGCTGCCGCCCAGCAGCACCACCGACCAGAAGATGAACTTCTGCCCGGCGTTGAACCGCTTGGAAGGCGGATGCGCGCCGCCCAAGAGCCCACCACCCTTGAGCACCCAGATCACGTCGTAGCGGTTGGGGATGTTGTAGCGCACCCACAGCACGAACATGAGCGCGATGCCGAGCATGAAGCCGAAGGCCAGATAATTGTGCAGGAGCTTACCCGTCCGGGTGATCGTGGCGAACAGCTCCTTGCCGACCAGCGGCAGGAGCAGGGTCCGGCCGAACATCAAGTTGAGGCCGGTGAGGGCGAGGACGATGAAGGTGATCGCGGTGAGCCAGTGGGCGAACCGCTCGAGGTCGTTGAAGCGCGGGATCGTACGGCCGGCCGGGCCGCCTTCGATCGGCACCCGCCCGCGCAGCGCGAAGAACAGCGCCACGAGACCCACCATCCCGAGCAGGATCCAGCCCGCCCATTGCTTGTAGGCGCCGAGCCGGAGCTCGCGCCAGACCTCGCCCTCGGACTGGATCAGCTGACCGCCGGCGAAGTTCGGGGCGGCGACCGTGCCGCCCTCGCCCTGGCGGATGGTGCGCCAGACGTCCGATCGGCTGGCTTCGGGGAGGAGCGTGGCCGGGGTGTCGGCGGGCCCGACCTGCGCCTCGGCCGTGCCCGGCCCGAGGAGGGCGGCACCCAGCACGAGGAGCAGGCCGATCAGGATCGGAGAGAGGAAGGCGGTGCGGCGGTGCATCAGAACCTCATGTTCTGGGCGCGCTCCTGCAGCTGCCGGGAGCGCTCCGGTCCGAGCGGGGTGTGGACGGGGCCACGATAGACCCCCTTCTCGGGCAGCTCCACGCGGGTGGGCGGTGGCGTGAGCCGGCCCTCCCGCCAGGCGAACCAGGCCCAAATCCCCCCGACCAGGACCAGGAGGAGCAACAACACGCGGGTGACGGTCAGCATCGGTCTCCGGTTCGGCTAGGCGCGGCCGGATAAGCGAGCGGCCGGGGATCTCCCCCGGCCGCCGCCGGCTCCGGCAAGGGAGAGCGGCTCAGGCTCCGCCCTTTTGCTGATAGGCGGTGCCCCAGCCCCAGGCGCCCGACCCGAAGCCACGCGCGACCACACGCTCGCGGTAGATGTTGGCGATCGTGTCGCCGTCGCCGGCGAGCAGCGCCTTGGTCGAGCACATCTCGGCGCACAGGGGCAGCTTGCCCTCGGCCAGCCGGTTCCGCCCGTACTTACGGAACTCGGCGTCCGAGCCGTCCTCCTCCGGTCCGCCGGCGCAGAAGGTGCACTTGTCCATCTTGCCGCGCGAGCCGAAATTGCCGGCCTGCGGGAACTGCGGGGCGCCGAACGGGCAGGCGTAGAAGCAGTACCCGCAGCCGATGCACAGGTCCTTGCTGTGCAGGACCACGCCCTCTTCCGTCTGGTAGAAGCAATCGACCGGGCAGACGGCCATGCAGGGCGCGTCGGAACAGTGCATGCAGGCGACCGAAATCGACCGCTCGCCGGGCTTGCCGTCGTTCAAGGTGACGACCCGCCGGCGGTTGATGCCCCAGGGCACCTCGTGCTCGTTCTTGCACGCGGTGACGCAGGCGTTGCACTCGATGCAGCGCTCGCTGTCACACAGGAACTTCATCCGAGCCATCGTCGTGCCTCCCGCCTCAGGCCGCCCAGATCCGGCAGAGCGTGGTCTTGGTCTCCTGCATGTGGGTCACGCAGTCGTAGCCGTAGGTCTGCGCGGTGTTGGTCGACTCACCCAGGACATAGGGATCGGAGCCGGTCGGATATTTGGCGCGCCGATCCTCACCCTGGAACCAGCCACCGAAGTGGAACGGCATGAAGGCGACCCCGCGGCCGACCCGCTCGGTGACCATCGCCCGGACCTTGACCCTGCCCTTCTCCGGCCCCTCGACCCACACCCAGGCCCCGTCGCGGACCTTGAGATTGTTGGCGTCGAAGGGGTTGATCTCGATGAACATGTGCTGCTGCAGCTCGGCGAGCCACGGGTTGGACCGGGTCTCGTCGCCGCCGCCCTCGTACTCGACCAGCCGCCCGGAGGTCAGGATGATCGGGTAGTCCTTCGAGAAGTCCTTGTCCTGGATCGACTTGTAGAGCACCGGCAGGCGGTGCAGCTTGCGATCCGTGTGCGTCGGGTACTTCTCGACCAGATCCCGCCGCGGCGTGTAGAGCGGCTCGCGGTGCAACGGCACCGGATCGGGGAAGTTCCACACCACCGCCCGCGCCTTGGCGTTCCCGAACGGCATGCAGCCGTGCTTGATCGCCACCCGGATGATGCCGCCCGACAGATCGGTCTTCCAGTTGGCCTTGGGCCCACCGGCCTTCTCGATCTCGGCCCGCTCGGCGTCGGTCAGGTCCTTGTCCCACCCGAGCTTCATCAGGAGCTCCATGGTGAACTCGGGATAGCCGTCCTCGATCTCCGAACCCTTGGGCCAGCTGCCCTCGGCGAGCAAGGTCTGGCCGTCCCGCTCGACGCCGAAATTGGCGCGGAAGCAACCGCCGCCCTCGGCCACCGGCAGCGAGGTGTCGTAGAGGTTGGCGGTACCCGGATGCTTGAGCTCCGGCGTGCCCCAGCACGGCCACGGCAGGCCGTAATAGTCGCCGTCGCAGGGACCACCCACCGCCCGCAGCGTCACCTTGTCGAAGGTGTGCTGGTATTGCATGTGCAGCTTGAGCCGCTCGGGGGACTGGCCGGTGTAGCCGATCGTCCAGGTCCCCCGATTGATCTCGCGCAGCACCTCCTCGGGCACCGGCTCGTTGCCCTCGACCTTGATCGTCTTGAACATCTCGTCGGCGAAGCCGAGCTTCTTCGCCAACAGATACATGATCTCGTGGTCGGTCTTGGCCTCGAAGAACGGCCCGAAGACCTTCTCCCGCCACTGCAGCGACCGGTTGGACGCCGTCACCGAGCCGCGCGTCTCGTACTGGGTCGCGGCCGGCAACAGATACACCCCGTCCTTGCGGTCGTGCAGGACCGCGCTCACGGTCGGGTAGGGGTCGATGACCACGAGGAGATCGAGCTTCTCCATCGCCCGCTTCATGTCGGGCAGACGGGTCTGCGAGTTGGGCGCGTGACCCCAGAAGATCATCGCCCGGACATTGTCCGGCTGATCGATGTTCTCCTTGGCCTCGAGCACCCCGTCGAACCACCGGGAGACCGGGATGCCGGCCTTCTCCATCAAGGCCTTGCGGGTCTTCTCGTCGGCCCCCGGCGGCCCGAAGCGGCCGAGCAGGTAATTGTAGTCGACGTTCCAGACCCGCGCCCAGTGCTTCCAAGCGCCCTCGGCCAGCCCGTAATAGCCGGGCAGGCTGTCCACGGTCACACCCATGTCGGTGGCGCCCTGGACGTTGTCGTGGCCACGGAAGATGTTGGTCCCACCGCCCGACACGCCCATGTTGCCGAGGGCCAGCTGCAGCACGCAATAGGCTCGCACATTGGCGTTGCCGATCGTGTGCTGGGTGCCGCCCATGCACCAGATCACCGTGCCCGGCCGATTGTTGGCCATCAACATGGCGACCCGGCGGAGCTGGCTACCGGGAACGCCGGTGACCCGCTCGACCTCCTCGGGGGTCCACTTCTTCACCTCCTGACGGATCTGGTCCATGCCCCAGACCCGCTTGCGGATGAACTCCTTGTCCTCCCAGCCGTTCTCGAAGATGTGCCAGAGGATGCCCCAAATGAGCGCCACGTCGGTCCCCGGCCGGAACCGCACGTACTCGTCGGCGTGCGCGGCGGTGCGCGTGAAGCGCGGATCGCAGACGATCAACGGCGCGTTGTTCTGCTCCTTGGCGCGCAGGATGTGCAACAGCGAGACGGGGTGCGCCTCGGCCGGATTGCCGCCGATCAGGAAGATCAGCTTGGCCTTCTGGATGTCGTTGTAGGAGTTGGTCATCGCGCCGTAGCCCCAGGTGTTGGCCACGCCCGCGACGGTCGTCGAATGGCAGATCCGCGCCTGATGGTCGCAGTTGTTGGTGCCCCAGAAGGCGGCGAACTTACGGAACAGATAGGCCTGCTCGTTGCTGAACTTGGCGGAGCCCAGCCAATAGACGCTGTCCGGGCCCGACTTCTCGCGGATCTGGAGAAGCTTGTCGCCGATCTCGGCGATCGCCTGGTCCCAGCTGATCCGGGTGTACTTCCCGTCGACCAGCTTCATCGGGTACTTGAGGCGGCGCTCGCCGTGCGCGATCCAGCGCACCGCCGCACCCTTGGCGCAGTGCGAGCCGAGATTGAACGGGCTGTCGAAGCCCGGCTCCTGGCCGATCCACACCCCGTTCTGGACCTCGGCCACCACCGTGCACCCCACCGAACAGTGGGTGCAGACCGTCTTGACCTGCTTGATTTCTCCCTTGGCCGCCTGCACCTGCGCCTCGGCCTTGGTGAGCATGCCGGTGCCGAGCGTCGAGGCCGCGGCCAGACCGCCGGCGGTGAGCCCCGAACGGCGCAGGAAGCCGCGCCGATCGATCGTGCCGCCCGCGAGCGCGCCCTGCAGCTGACCGAAGGCGCCCGCCGCCGACCCGTTGCTGCGCTTCTTCAACATGACGAGCCTCCTGTCTTCCGGGTCCTGCCCACGGCCGCGCTCAGAAGCGCGCCAGGCGGTAGTAGGTCTGCACGTGCGGCGTCTCCCGATACCCGCCGGCCTTCGGCGTCTCCTGCGCGGCGCGCGCCGGCGCCCCGGGCGTGACCACGACCGCCGCCCCGGCGACGGCACCGAGCCCGGCCATCCGTAACAGCTCGCGCCGCCCGCGCAGCTCGCCACTCCGGCGCTCGCTCTCGACCGTTCTCTTCATGGCCCCGCTCCTCCGTCTCCACCTCACGCGGCGAGCGCGAAGCCCGCCGCCTCGATCTCCACGAACAACCGCCCCACCTTGCCCACCGGCCGGTAGAGCCGGGCGGCCCGCGCCCCCTCGAGATCCGCGAAGAACCGTCCGATCCATGGCGCCAGGTGGCGGTCGAAGAACCGCTGCTGGAAGGCCAGATCGGCCACCCCAAAGCGACCCTCGACGAGCCCGGCCATCACCTCGCACAAGGCCGCGGCGTGGTCCTCGGGTTCGGGATTGCCCGGGGAACGTGTGATCCCGAGCGCCGCCAGATCGCCGCGCAGCACCGCGAGCGGCCGCTCGTTCAAGAAGCCGGTCCGGTAGAACGAAGCGTAGGGGACGAGCTCGCCGCGGCCCACGCCGATGAACAGCTCGTGATATTCCTCGGCCGCCGCCTCCACGGTCGTCTCGCTGGCGGCTTCGGCGAGCTCCAGGAGCGCCTCGCCCAAGGGTGTGCCGGGCTCCCCCAAGCGGGCGGCGACCTCCAGCGTCTCGGCATCGGGGGGTGCGGCGAGGAACCGGGCGAGCAGGCGATAGAGCGCGCCCCGCAGCGCGTCCGCGTCGTCGGCCAAGAGAGCCCGACCCTCGGCGATTTCGGCGCTCGGTTCCACCCTCGCCACGGCTGCGCCCGCAGCCTCCCTGGCCCTGTCGTCTTCGACCTTTTCGAACTCTAGAGCCGCTCGGGCTCCTCGGCAAGCGGCTTCGCCTCCTCCGCTTGCGAAATCGCGGTGCTCGCACCGCTCGGCTCGGGCTCCGCCGGCGAAAACCCGCCGCTCGCGCTCCGATCGGCCGCGCTCTCGAGCCACACCGGCGGGGCAGCGGCCTCGTCCGCCGGGCGCTCGGCCGGCGGCCCGGGCGAGCCCGCTTCCTGCGGCGTCTCGTCCAGCGCGGCCAGCATCCCCCGTCCGACGCGATAGAGCGTCTTGAGATCGGCCACCACCGTCGAGGCGTCGCTGAAGTCGTTGACGACGTAGTAATCGTCGAGCCCGTCGGGGGTCGAAACGATCGGGTTCACCTTCCACAGGCGGCGGAGCGCCCGCCGGCGCAGCTCGGCCGGCGCGCCCGGCCGCATGAACAGGCTGAAGTCGCTCGTGGCGTCGAGCGTGTCGGGGTCGGGCAGGTTCGCGAGATCGATCGTCTCGCGATCCGGCGACGGCTCCGGCGCGCCCGCCCGCTCCGCCACGGGCTCCGGCGGCACCGGTTCACCGCCCGGCTCCGGGCCGCCTTCCCCGGTCGCCTCGGCCCGCGCCGGCGGCGCCGGTTCCTCCGGCTCCGGAGTGCCGCGGCGGGCCGCCGCCTTGCGCCGCGACCAGCGGGCCAGGAAGCCGCCGATCTCGTCCTCGATGGCCCCGCTCACCGGCTCTCCTCCCGCCCCACGGGCACGAAGTCGCTGGCGGCGTCGGGCGCGGCGTCGGCCGCCTTGCGCCGCCGCTTGAGGAACGGCTGGTCGACGTGGTGCCGGTCGACGAAGTCCTGGACCAGGGCCACCACGGGTTCGGGCATCGGCACCGCCTCGACGATCGAATCGCCGGGCTCGGCGTAGATCTGGGCCTCGAAGGGCGAGGCGGTGATCAAGAACGGCCGCCAAGGCCGCTCGGGATCGTCGGCCGGCCGCAGCACCACGTAGAGCTGCGGCGGGGTGGCCGCGAGCGCGAGCTTGTAATCGGCCGTCTCCTTGGGGTGCAGCTCCAGGGTGAGCGGGCCGGCGAGCCAGCGCGCGAACTCCTCGGTCTCGACCAGGAGCCGCCACGCCCCCTCGGCCGGGAGCCCGTGCACCGCCTCCACCGGCCGCCAGATCCAAGGCACCCAGCGGGTCGTCCCGCGCCGCCGCTCGATCACCACCGCGAGCTCGATCCGGACCGTCCGTGCTTCCGCCACCGCGCCACCCCGATCGACCACACCCCTCGTCGCGGCCCGCGAGCCTCTGTTAAGAACCGTTCCGGGTCAAGCTTCGGAGAGAGCCGATGCAGCTCGCCGGCCGGCGCTGCTTGCTGTGCACCTGCGAGGGGACCGTGCCGCTCGACGCGGGCGCCCTGGCCCGAGCGCTCGGCACCACCGCGCCCGTGGCGCCGCTCGAGCGGCTCTGCCGCGGCCAACTCGACCGCTTGCAAGCCGCGCTCGAGATCGGCGAGCCGGTGCTCGTGGCCTGTACCCAGGAGGCCCCGCTGTTCCTCGAGACCGCGGGCGAGGCGGCCGATCGGCTGAGCTTCGTCGACATCCGCGATCGCGCCGGCTGGTCGCAGGAGGCTCGCGAGGCGACGCCCAAGATCGCCGCGCTGTTGGCCGAGGCCGGCGTGCCGGTCCCGCCCACGCCCGCGCTCGAGCTGCGCTCGCAAGGTCGCATCCTGGTCTACGGGGCGGGCGAGAGCGCGCTCGCCGCCGCCCAGCGGCTGGCCGGCCGCCTTTCCCCCACGCTCGTGCTGTGCGAGGCGGGGGATCTGCTGCCGCCCTCGCCGGTCCGCTTCCCGATCCTGAAGGCCCGGGTGGGCGCGCTCGTGGGCCATCTGGGGGCGTTTCGCGTGCGGCTCGAGGAGCCGGCGGTGGCGCTGCCGTCCTCCCGCGAGCGGCTGCGCTTCGGGCCGCCCGGACCGGCGCGCGAGCTCGAGGTCGATCTCGTGCTCGACCTCTCGGGCGGGGCGCCGCTGGTCGCCGCCCCCGACGAGCGCGACGGCTACCGGCGGGTCGATCCGCGCGATCCGCTGGCGGTCGAGCGGGCGCTCTTCGACCTGGTCGATCTGGTCGGTACCTTCGACAAGCCGCGCTACGTCACCTTCACGGCCGATCTGTGTGCCCATTCGCGCTCGCGCCGCACGGGGTGTACCCGCTGCCTGGAGCGCTGTCCCACGGGGGCGATCACGCCGGCCGGCGATCACGTGGCGATCGATCCGTTCGTGTGCGCCGGCTGCGGTGCCTGTGCCGCGGTCTGCCCGACCGGTGCCGCCACTTACGCCGCCCCGCCGGCGACCACGCTCCTCGAGCGGCTGCGGGTGCTGTTGCGCACCTATCACACCGCCGGCGGCCGCGACGCCACGGTGCTGATCCACGAGGTCCGCCACGGCGAGCCGCTGATCGCCGCCTGCGCCCGGCTCGGCCGCGGCCTGCCGGCCCGCGTGCTGCCCTTCGCGGTGAGCGAAGCGGGCCAGCTCGGCTTGGAGCTGTTGGCGGCACCGGTGGCGCTCGGGGCCAGCCGGGTGATCGTGCTCGTGCCGCCGCGCAAGGAGGCGAAGCTCCTGGGCCTCGCGGCCGCCGTCGAGCAGGTCCGGGCACTCTTCGAGGGGTTGGGCTACGGCGCCGACCGGCTGGATCTCTTGGCCACCGAGGATCCCGACGAGCTCGAGGAGCGGCTGTGGAACCTGCCGCTCGTGGCCGCCCTGCCGGCCCGCGATCTGCTGGCGATCGGCGGCAAGCGCAGCCTGTTGCGGCTGGTGGTCGAGCGGCTGCACGAGCAGGCGCCGAGCCCGGTGCCGGTCGTCCCGTTGCCCGTGGGGGCGCCCTTGGGCCGGGTCGTGGTCGAGGTCGAGGGCTGCACCCTCTGCCACGCCTGCGTGGGGGCCTGTCCCACCGGGGCGCTCGCCGCCGATCCGGATCGGCCGATGCTGCGCTTCAAGGAGGAGGCCTGCGTGCAGTGCGGGCTGTGTGCCTCCACCTGCCCGGAGAAGGTGATCCGCCTCGAGCCCCGGGCCAGCTTCGAGCCGCAGGTGCGCGAGCATCTCGTGCTCAAGGAGGAGGAGCCGGCCCGCTGCATCCGCTGCGGCAAGCCGTTCGGGACGCGCAGTTCGATCGAGCGGATCGTCCGGAAGCTCGCCGGTACGCACTGGATGTTCCAGCGGCCCGAGCAGATCGACCGGCTGCGCATGTGCGACGATTGCCGGGTGATCGCCGAGTTCGAGGCGACCGATCGGCCCTTCGCGCTGGGCACGCCGCGCCGCCCCCGCACCACCGAAGACTATCTACGCGAACGCGAGGCGCGTGCCGCCGGAAGCGGGGACGGCGAGGAGCCGCAGGCCAGCTGAGCGGACGGTCGAGGTGGCGGATCGGCTCGCTCGCTCACCAGGGCAGCTCGCGGCCCTGGTAATCGAAGAACCGGCCGTTGTGCGCGGGCCGCAGCCCCTCGACCAGGCGCACGAGCCCGGCCAAGCTCGTGGCCACGTCGATCGCCGCCTGCGGCCCGCCCATGTCGGTGCGCACCCAGCCCGGATGCACGACCACCACCACGAAGCCCTCGGGTGCCAGCTCCTGGGCCAGCACGCGCATCGCCATGTTCACCGCCGCTTTCGAGGTCCGGTAGAACAGCGCTCCCGGGCTCTGCGTGCTCGCGATCGAGCCCATGATCGAGGAGACGGTGACGATCCGCCGCCCGCCGCCGGCGCGCAAATTGGGCAACAGCGCCTCGCTCAGTCGCACCGGCCCCAGCGTGTTGGTCTCCAGCACCAGCCGGAAAGCGTCGTAGTCGAGCCGCCCGAGCGTCACCTCGCGCGGCCCGTAGATCCCGGCGTTGTTGATCAAGAGATCGATCGGCCGGCCGGAGAGCGTGTGCGCGAGCGCGGCGATCGAGCCGGGATCGGTGACGTCGAGCGCGTGGGCCTCGATGCGCGGATGGGCGGCGACGGTCTTCGGATCGCGGGCGCAGGCCAGGACCCGATGGCCACGTTCGGCCAACGCCGCCACCAGGCCACGGCCGATCCCGCGCGAGGCACCGGTCACGAGAGTCGTGGTCACGCGCTTCTCCTCCCGCTCGCGCGCCGGGCTCGGGGCCGGCCGCGGCTCACTCGCAGGGCCGCGCCTCGATCTGGCGGATGCGCATGCGCCGCTCGGCGGTGAGCTCGCCCTGCGCCAGCAAGGCTTCGATCTCCACCCGCTTGCGCTCCCGGCAGGCTTCGGCGGTGGTGGCCGGAGCGTTCGGCCGGGCCGCCGCCGCGGCCGCCGGCCGTGGCCGGTCGACCGAGGGCCCGGGCCGCACCGGCGGGCTCGGCTCCTGCCGTGCCGACCAGGCGATCGCTCCGAAGCAGCCGATCGCCACGACCAGCGCGAGGCCGCGGCCGATCCGCTCGGCGGCGCCGGCCCGCCGGGGCGGGCTCATCGCAGCTCGATCGTGCCGTCGACGTCGACGGCGAGCCCGGCCTGCGGGACCTCGAGCCGCACCTTGGCGGCGAGTTTCTCGTCGCCGCGCAGCCGGCCCTCGCTCACCGCCCGGCGGACCGCCTGCTCGATCTCGCGCTGGCCGGTGACCCCGACCTTCTTCAAGAACTTGCGCAGGCTCATGTTGAACACGTCCTCGTCCATGCGGGCCTCCCGCGCCGCTCAGCCGGCCTCGGCCAGCGGCAGGTTGACGAGCAGGTTCTGCGGCTTCAACCGTACCCGGCCGGAGGGCTCGCTGGCGAGCCCCAAATAGACGGGCTTGCCGCGCAGATCGGGGTGGACCGCGCTCGGGTCGCGGAACTCCAGGCGGAACAACGCCAACAGCCGGGCGAGTCGCTCCTCGGGCGGCTCCTCGCCGGCCCACAGCGCGTCGAGCAGCGCGCTCGCCTCGGCATCGAGGCCCACGTGCCAGGACCAGCGCTCGTCGCGGATCCGGCTCACCGGCTGGATGGCGACCCTCACGCCCAGGAGATGGTGGACCCAGGCTTCCAGCACCCGGGCCAGGGCGTCGAGGCCCTCGCGACCGAAGCTCAGATCGAGGACCAGATCGAAGCGCTCCGCGCGCAGCCAGTAGCTCGCGGCGTTCTCCGGCCGCAGCACCTCGAGCTCGACCGGCCGGAGAGCGGCACCGGCCTCGCGCAACAGCGCCCCGAGCTCGCCCAGCCCGCCGGTGCGGCGCTCGCGGGCCACGGTCTCGGCATCGGCGAGCAGCACCGCCCCCTCGCGCACGGTGGCGAGTTGGGCGCGGAACAGGCACTCGGCGGCCCGGCAGCGGAACGGATCGCGGCGCTCGTCGAGGATCCCGCGCAGGATCGTCTGGGCCAGGGCGTCGGCGAAGAACGCCGGCAGCCGCACCCGATCGTCGACGAACAGAGCGAGATAGGCGTCCTCCAGGGTCGGATGGGCCAACAGATGGTCGCGGAAGCGGGCGAACAGCTCCCAGTTCTCGCGCGCATCCGCATCCTCGAGAGCGAGCAGGGCCACGGGCGTGATCGGCCGGCGCGGCTCGCGCAGCAAGGCCGCGTGCAGCGCACGTTCGGCGGGGCCGGCCTCGGGCGGGGGTAGCAGCTCGGGACGCTCGAGCCAGCCGCGCAGATACGCCTCCGTGACCCGGTGTCGGCCGTCGGCGTCGCGCTCCAGCCGCTGCCAGAGCGAGGCCTGCCAGAAGTCGAGGCCGAGCTCAGCCCCGGCCATCCTCCTCCTCCCCGTCCTCGGCCACGATCTCGAAGACCCGCGCATGCAGGCCCGGCGGTGCCTCGAGCTTGCGGAACCGCTCGCGCAGCTCACCCGTCGTCGGATCGATCGCCCGCTCGACGGCCAGCAGCGCCCCGCGCGGCAGATCGCGGGCGAGGGCGGCGCAGTCGGCCAACAGCTCGGCGGCGGCGGCTTCGGCCGCCTCGCGGTCGGGGGCACCCGCCCGCTCGACGAGCTGCGTCGCCAACAGCGCGCGCAGGCCCTCGAACTCCCCGGGGGCGAGCTTCCCGGCGGTGGCGAAGCTCGCGAAGCCCCAGCTGGCGATGCCGAGGAAGCCCTGGCGGAAGGCGAGGCGGGTCTTGCCGTCCAGGCTCGTGGGATCGACACCCGGCCACAGGAAACCGCCGGGCAGGAGCCACTCGCCGTCGGCCGCCGCGCACGGGAACACCCGCTCGTCGGTGGCATCCAAGCGGACGGCGCGCAGCAGCCTCATCGCTCGGCCCTCCAACCCGGCGGCGAGGCGGCCGGCCCGCGGCGGATCGGGCGGTAGGCCCCCCGGCTCACGAGCGGCCCTCAGCCGAGCTCGGCCAGCGCCGCCTCGAGCGACAGGCGGGTCTCGCCGATGCGAAAGCTCCCGTCGCGCTCGAGGCCGTGCACCGTGCCGATCCAGTCGCGTCCGCCGAGGTGGAGCGAGCCGCGCCGACCGCGCTCGTGGCAGCGAGCGTTCCAATGCGTGCGCACCGGCTCGAAGCCGCGATGGTCGAGCCGGTCGAGCCAAGCCAGGAAGTGGCGGCTCCAGGCCTCGGCGAGCCTTCCGGTGTCGAGCTCGCCCGCTCCGGCTTCGCGCAGGTCGGTGCGGCCCGGATCGTGGCCCGGCTCGTCGGCGCCACGCGCCACTTCGATCACCACACCGAGCAGGAGCCAGGCCGGGGTGGCCTCGGGCGGGCCCGGGGCGATCGCCGCCCGCAGCCGACCGATCTCCGCACCGTCGACGAGGATCCGCCCGGGCCAGACCAGGCCCACGGGCATGAGCGGCGAAAGGAAGCCCGAGAGGGTGTCGGCCGTGGCCACCGCCGCGGTGGGCAGCAGCAGCAAGGACCGGGCCCGGTCGCGGTCGGGCTCCAACATCAAGGCGAGGGCCAGGCGATCGGCCCGGTCCTCGAGGATCAGAAGCCCGTCCTGCACGCCTCGATCGAGCCGGCGTCGGGCGTGCGCGAAGGGGTCGCGGCCGCGCTCGACGACGACCAGCTCGTAGACCGGGGGTAGGACGGGAACCGACACCGCTTCGCCCGTTTCGCCCGCCTCGGACCGTGTCGCCCGCCCGGTTTCGTCATGCCGCCGACGGCGGCGGTGGTGGCCGGCCGGGCGGGCCACGGTCGAAGCAGAGCTAGGCGCCGGTCGACGTCCTGTCCAGCAGCCGCCCGCGCCGCCGGTTCGGCCCTGGATCCTCGGGTCTTCGCCCGAGGATGACGGGAGAGGGTCCGGGTCGGAGCCCGCAACTGCGATCGAGAACGCCGGGATCGCCCCTTTCCTGTCATGGCCCGCCGCGAGCGGGCCATCCACCAGACGCGGCGGCGCCTCAAGCTCGACGACATCTCGGCCCTGGATCCTCGGCTGCGCCCGAGGATAACGGGGGAGAGAGCCCGGGGCCTGGCCCAGAACTCCATTCGAGAACCGCCGGCATCGACCCCTTCCTGTCATGGCCCGCCGCGAGCGGGCCATCCAGCCGGCTCCCGCCGGCCGGCCCATCGCCTCGGCGCGTTCCCGCGGCCCCACGGCGTGTCTTCCGTCCTGAGCCGAGGCGCCCGACCCGCCCGCTGGATCCTCGGGTCTGCGCCCGAGGATGACGGGAGAAAGTCCTGGCCCCGCCCGCAACTCCGATCGAGAACGCCGGGATCACCTCTTTCGTGTCATGGCCCGCCCCGAGCGGGCCATCCACCAGACGCGGCGGCGCCGCAAGCTCGACGACATCTCGGCCCTGGATCCTCGGGTCTGCGCCCGAGGATGACGGGGGAGAGAGCCCGGGGCCTGGCCCAGAACTCCATTCGAGAACCGCCGGCATCGACCCCTTCCTGTCATGGCCCGCCTCGAGCGGGCCATCCAGCCGGGTCCCACCGCGGGGCCCATCGCCCCGGAACTTCCCGTGGGCCCCCGGCCCGCCTTCCATCCGGGGCCGAGGAGCCCGCCGCGGCGAGCGTGCCCCCGGCTCCGCGTCGCGGGGCCGGGCACCGGCGGGGCGGTGCCGATCGGCGGCCGACGCTCAGGCCGGCGGATCGGGCGGAGGTGGGGGCGTCATCTCCCAGCTGCGGCCGGCGGCCAACACGCAGCCGGTTCCGTCCGGAGCCACGCTCAGGATGGTCCAGGTGCCGGTGCGGGGTGAGCTGAACACTTGGAGGAGATGCCCGTTGCTCTGCAGCCCGATCGACACCGGCACCTCCTGGTAGCGGGCGCCGAGCTGGCGGACGATCTCCTTGTAGTCGGAGCAGAGCATGCGGGCCACACCGGAAGGGACCTGAGCCGAGCCCGCCGGGACCCCGCCCAGGACGAAGGCGACGAGCAACGCGAAGCCGCGAGCGATCATGACGGCCACTCCGAGGGATCGAGCCGGCCGATCCGACCCGATCGCCGTCATTGCACCACGCACTTCCTAAACTTCGGTTAACGACCGCGCACCGAACGGCGGCCGACGACCACGCACGGCGTCGGCTTCGTCTCGACGCTCACGGATCGCACGCCGGCGGCGCGGGGGTCCCCCGCCCCTTCGAGCGCGACACCTTCCGGGGCTGGCCACGGCCGCCGCGCCGCGCTAGCCGACCCGGCGGACCGTCCGTCGGGAGATCGCCCGTGTCCGCCACCGATCCCGCCCTCTTCTCCGCCCGCGAACTCGGCCGGCTCTATCGCCGTGGGGCCCTCTCGCCGGTCGAGGTCACCCGTGCCTGTCTCGCGCGCATCGAGCGGTGGAACGCGCAGGTGGGTGCCTTCACGCTGGTCCTGGCCGACGAGGCGCTGGCGGCCGCGCGCGAGAGCGAAGCGCGCTGGCGGCGGGGCGAGCCCAGAAGCCCGATCGACGGCGTTCCGGCGACCATCAAGGATCTGAACCTCTTGGCCGGGCATCCGACCCGCCGGGGCAGCCGGACCACCGAGGGTGTGGCGCCCGACCCGGTCGATTCGCCCCCGGCCGCCCGGCTGCGCGAAGCCGGGGCGCCCATTTTGGGCAAGACCACCACCCCGGAGTTCGGCTGGAAGGGGGTGACCGACAATCCCCTGGGCGAGATCGCCCGCAATCCGTGGGACACGAGTCGCACCGCGGGTGGCTCCTCGGGCGGGGCGGCGGTCGCCGCGGCGCTCGGCATGGGCGTGTTGCACCAGGGCTCCGACGGCGGCGGATCGATCCGCATCCCCGCGGGCTTCACCGGGATCGTGGGTTTCAAGCCGACCTTCGGGCTGGTGCCGACGTGGCCCGCCTCGCCGTTCGGCACGGTGAGCCACGTGGGCCCGATGACCCGCACCGTGGAGGACGCGGCGATCATGCTCGACGTCCTGTGCGGGGCCGATCGACGCGACTGGTACGCGCTGCCGCGGCCGCGCACCGACTTCACGATCGGCCTCGAGGAGGGGGTGCGGGGGCTGGTGATGGCGGCCAGTGTCGATCTCGGCCACGTGGCGGTCGATCCCGAGGTCCGCCGGGTCTTCGAGGAGGCGCTGGCGGTCTTCGAAGAGGCGGGGGCCCGGGTGATCCTGCGCGATCCCGGGATCGGCGACGGTCGGGCGCTGTTCGAGCGACACTGGTTCTCGGCAGCGGCCGCGCTGGTCGAGCGGATCCCGGTCGAGTTGCGCGATCGGCTCGATCCGGGTCTGCGCGAGATCGCCGCCCAAGGGGCCAAGGTGAGCGCGCTCGATCTGCTCCAGCTGCAGCTCGACCGGGCGGCCTATGCGCAAGGAATCGAGGCGCTGTTCGCCGAGTTCGACCTGCTGCTCACCCCGACCCTGCCGATCCCGGCCTTCGCGGCCGGCTGCGAGGTGCCGCCCGGGGGGCCCTATCGGCGCTGGACCGAATGGACGCCCTTCACCTGGCCGTTCAACCTCGGCCAGCAGCCGGCCATCAGCGTGCCCTGTGGCTTCACCGCCGCGGGCCTGCCGGTCGGGCTGCAGATCGTCGGGTCGAAATATGCCGATGCGCTGGTGCTGCGCGCCGCCCGGGCCTTCGAGAGCGCCCGTCCGCAGCCGCTGCCCGAGGCCCCCACCTCCCGATAGCGCGAACCGGCTTTCCGAGCCGGCCGCGGGTCGAGTAGCAGACGGGGGGAGGCGGGTGTCGGCACGCCCGCCCGGTCCGTTGCGGAGCCGCCATGAAGCGCGCGATCGCCACCGTGTCGATGGCCGGGAGCCTGGCCGAGAAGCTCGAGGCCGCGGCCGCCGTCGGCTTCGACGGCATCGAGCTGTTCGAGGCGGACCTCACCTACTTCCCGGGCACTCCCGAGGAGGTGGCGGCCCGGGCCCGCGATCTGGGGCTCGCGATCGTGGCGCTGCAGCCCTTCCGCGACGCCGAGGGGCTGCCGCTTCCCGAGCGGCCGCGCATGCTGGAGCGGCTCGAGCGCAAGCTCGATCGAATGCAGCGGTCTGGTATCGGGCTCTTGCTCCCGTGCAGCCGAACCCGGCCGGACGCCACCGGCGATCGGGCGCGGATCGCCGAGGACCTCCGCCTGGTCGCTGAGCCGCAGCCGGGCCGGCCACCGTTCCACGCTCAGCTCTCGACCTCGGCCAGAACCACCGCGTAGGCCCCGAGCCGCAGCTCGGGCCCGCTCGTCTCCTCGGGCCCGCGCACGAGCAGATCGGGATCGCCGCAGGCGGCCACGAACCGGTCCTCGTCGAGCCGGCGCACCGCCAGCCGCGCGAGCCCGGGGCCTTCGAGCCGGACCTCGCGCTCGCGCTCGCCGAGATTGACGAGGACCAGGGTGAGCCGGCCGGCCATGCGCACCGCCAGGATCTGGACCGCACCCGGCTCTTCCGAGCGGCTCTCCAGCACCGCGCCGCCGGCCAGAGCGGCGTGCGCCCGGATCACCTGGTAGCTCGGCACCAGGGGAACACCCGTCTCGTCGATCCACGGCCGCCGCTCGGGCTGCGGCGTCACGACGATGCCCGAGGGCCCGCCCACCGCGGCGAGCGTCACGGCGTCGAGCCCGGCGCGCGCGGCGTGCGCCAGATATCCCGCGTACCAGGCGGCACCGATCAGGCCGCGCTCGCGCGGATCGACCCGGTTCATGGCTTGGCGCCGATTGTGCGGGTTCTCGGCCGGCACGGCGCCGTAGGGATTGTCGCGCATGGCGATCGCCGTGGGGAACACCCAGTAGGGTGTGCCGCCCGCGAAGCCGCGGGTGGTCCGGTATTGAGCGGGCAGGGCCTCGAGGTTCTCCATCATCGTGGCATCGTCGCCCGCGTGCACGAGCGGCGAGCCGGTGTGGCAGATGAAGTCGAGCAGACCCGCGGGCGGCCGCTTGCGGTTGAGCTCGGTGAAGTAGGAGAACATGCCGCCACCCACCGGCACGCCCGGGAACGCCTCGCGAGTGGCGGCCACGAGCGTCTCCCAGGCGGGCGCCTTGGGCCACACGCTGCCCGGGAGCGTGCATTTGAGATCGCAGGCCGGAGAGGTCGCCACCCGGGCGAAGGCGATGCGCGCCGCATCCACCGCCTCGCGGATCGCCAGCAGATCGCGCCGCAGGATCGCCGGATCGTCGCTCGGCCGGCCCTCGCCGTCGAGGCAGGGGACCACGGCTTCCAGCACCAGCGGGCAACCCAGACGCGCCCCCAGCTCCTTGGCGAGGGTCAGGCTCGCCACGCCGTGGCCCTTGCGCGGATCGTGATGGACCACGAGGAAGGCCGGCCGGGCCCGGGCCAACGGCTCGGCCCGGGCCAGCGCCCCGGGCAGATGCTCGGGCGGCGCCGCGAGGCCCAGAGCCGGCATGCGGGCGACCACCGCCTCGCCCACCTCGAGCCGCACCGGGCCGCTCGCCGGCGCGGCGGCCGCCGCGCGCGGGACCGCACCGCGCAGCTCCAGGGTCACCTTCTGCACGACCCGCTCGCCCTTGCCGATCGTGTAGGGCCAGGGTTTGGCCAGCGGCCGCACGTAGGTCTTGAAGGAGGCGTCCATCCAGTTGCGATGGTCCTCCATCTCGAACGCCTCGCCCTCCATGAGGCAGCGCAACCGCACGCCGGGCAGAGGCTCGTGGGCGAGCGCCCGGATGTCCCGGAACGGGCAGTCCGGGTCGACGAGCTCGGGAAACCGGCTCTCGACCACCCGACCGTCGACGTGCTCGACGGTCACGGGCGCACCCGCGACGCCGACCGGGTGCAGCACGACGAAGCCCGTGCGGTTGGTGAGGAAATCCGAGAGCGCCTCGCCCTCGGCCGCGAACACGAGGCTGCCGTCGGGGCGGCCCTCGATGCGGGCCCGGTAGCGATAGGCCTGGGTGGCGTCCGCGGCGGTGGCCTCGTACGAGACCGTGAAGCCGTCGCCGCGCTGGTCGACGACCAGATCGCGGATCTCGGGATTGTAGGTGCCCCAGTTCCGGTCGCGGACGATGTAGGCCAAGGAGCGGATCGCCTCGACGCCGGCGATGCGGATCCAGCGCAGATTGCCGGCCTCGAGCGTGCACTCGAGCGGCCCGGCCACGAGCCGGCGCCGCTCCGGCAGCGGCTCCTCGGTCCCGAACAGACGGATCGCCCGTGACGGCTCCTGGATCATGTCTCGCCTCCCGCGGTTCTCGTGGGGGCCGTCGGCCGATCGGCCCCGTCGCTCGTTCCTGACGCGGACCGTGGCCCCTGGCAACCGACGCGGCGGCACGGCGGCGCTGCGGCCGGGCACGGCGGTGGACGCCGCCCGGCGGCCTTCCCTCTCGTGGTGCTGGCCTCGCGGCCGAATGTGTGATAATCATCCTATCAACGACGACATCGCGGAGCGTATCATGACCGCAGTCTTCGTCGCCGCCGCGACCGCGCCCACGGCCCCGCTGGCCGCCCCCGACACCGCCGGCCCGACGCGGAGCGCGTTCGGGGCCGCCGCGGCCGCGCCTCGGGTCGGCCTCTGCACCCCTGCGCTGCTCGCCCCGGGCGAGGACCCGGCGGTGTTCCAGGCGCTGCTGGCCGCCCTCCACGCCGAGCTCCGCCCGGTCACGACGACCGAGTTCCTGTTGCTCGAGCGGTTGGCCGTGACCTTCTGGAAGCTCGCCCGCTGGGATCGGCTGGAGGCGGCGCTGTGTCCCGCGCAACCGACCCTCACCCGCGGTTCCCCCGCCGCGCGCGACCAGAGCCCCGGCCGATCACCCGAAGCAGGGGCCGAAGCCGCACCGCCCCCCGCCGGGCCCGGTCGACCGGCCGAGCTCGTGAGTGTGGCCGCGCACCTCGCACGCCTGGAGCGGACCGCGCAGCGGCTCCTGCAGCTCCTGGGCCGGCGCGGCTCGCCCGACCGTCGCCCGGCCCGGGTCGCGTGGGCGACTCCGGGGGCGAGGAGCGCGCGGTTCGCAGCGAACGAACCGGAGCGGCCCAGCGATCCCCACGGCTCGCGCATCGGCTCCCTCGCCGACCCGGCCGGCCGGAACGTGAACCCGACCGGCTGCCCCGAGCCCGCCCGCTCGGCGGATCGGGCGCACGGGCCCGACCGCGGCGCCCGGACCCTCGAGCACGACGATCACGAAATCGCACGGAACGAACCCGAGCCTCCCGCGCCGATGCGGACGCATCCGGTCGGGTCGCAGCCGGTGAGCGCGGGAAACGAACCCGAGCGCCCGGGGGCACTCGAAGGTGCGGTCTCGGGAACACTCTCGGCGCCGCACCCGCGGGACGTGGGCGCGGTGCGACCGCCCGAACCGCGCGCGCCGGCGCCGGGCCCGGGGACCGCGGCCGAAGCCGCGGCGCCGACCGATCCCGAGGCGCGTTTGGTGGCACTGGCCCGCGCCCAACCGCGGGTGGCGCTGGCGATCGTCGAGGATCTTCTGGAAGAGGGTGCCTTCGACCGGCTCGACTCGTTCCTGCGCGCGCTCGGCCCGGCCACGGCCGCCGTCGCGGGCCTCGCGGCGGCATCGCCGCCGGCGCGGGTGCACCCGCTCGGGGAACGCGGGTGATCGCACCGCGCGACCGCACGGGCGGAGGCTCGCTACCCCCGCCGCCACGCAAGCCAGGGGCGAGGGCGGCTCGCTTGACCGCATCCGAACCCCGGCCTAGGCCGCAGCGAGGAGCGCTCCAGGGAGGCCGAGGCCATGACCCTCGAAGAGATGACGCGCACGCGCGCGCTCGAGATCGGCCATTTCGTGGTCGAGTTCGCGACACCGGGGATCGGCCACGTCCTCGCGAACGCCGGCTGCGATTTCGTGCTGTTCGACTGCGAGCATTCGGGCTTCGGCTTCGAGACCGTGAAGGCGGCCATGCGTTATTTCGAGGCCGCCCGGCTGCCGGCGATCGTGCGGGTCCCCTCCAAGGCCTACGACCACATCGCCCGGGCCGCCGACATGGGCGCCCGAGGGGTGATGGTGCCGATGGTCAACTCGGCCGACGAGGCGCGCGCGATCCTCGATTGCCTCAAATACACCCCCCACGGCCGGCGCGGGGTGGCCCTCGGCATCGCCCACGACGCCTATACGGGTGGTCCGGTGCTCGACAAGCTCGCCGCGGCCAACGCGCGGACCAAGCTGTTCTGTCAGATCGAGACCACGGAAGGGGTCGAGAACGCCTTCGAGATCGCCGCGGTGGACGGCGTGGATTGTCTGTGGGTCGGCCATTTCGACCTCTCGGCTTCGCTCGGCATCCCGGGCGAGTTCGGCCACCCACGGTTCCTCGACGCGATCGAACGGGTGGTGCGCGCCTGTCGCGAGCACGGCAAGGCCTGCGGCCGGCTGGTCCCCGACGTCGCCACCGGCATCGACTACTGGCACCGGGGCTTCGACTTCCTCTGCTACTCGGGCGACGTCTGGGCGCTCGGCGCGGCGGTCAAGGCCGGGATCGACGCCATCCGCGCCGCGATCGCGGGCGAGGTGGGCGAGAGCGGGTCCGCACCGGCCGCCGTCGAGCCGCACCCGAAGGGCGAGAAGACCCGAGGGAAAGGGCGCGAGGGCGCGGTCGCGGGCGAACGGGTCTCGGGCGAGGGGAAGAAGCGCTGAGGGGAGGTCGAGATGGCACGCTATCGCGTGGCGCTGAGCGGCGATTTCAGGAAGCCGGACGGGTCGCCCACCTATCCGATGTTCGACCTTTCGCCGCTGGAAAGCCGGCCCGACGTCGAGCTCGTCTACGTCGACCCGGTCGACGGCGTGATGCCGGCCGAGGGACTCGAGGGCGTCGACGCGCTGATCCTGCTCGTGCCACGGTTCGAGCGTCGCTCGGTGCCGAAGGACGGCAGGCTGGCGCTCGTGGCGCGGTTCGGCGTGGGCTACGACAGCGTGGACGTCGAGGCCTGCACCGAGGCCGGCATCGCCCTCGCCATCACGCCCGAGGGTGTGCGGCGGCCGGTGGCGGTCGCGATCCTGACCTTCGTGCTCGCGCTCTCGCAGAAGCTCTTGATCAAGGACCGGCTGTGCCGGCGTGGGCCGGACGGTTGGGCGCAGCGCGCCCAGCACATGGGGGTGGGCCTGGTGGGGCGGACGCTGGGCCAACTCGGGCTCGGCAACATCGGCGCCGAGGTGTTCCGCCTGGCCGCGCCCTTCGGCATGCGCCACATCGCCCACGATCCCTACGTCGATCCGGCGTTGGCCCGCGAGCTGGGTTGCGAGCTCGTCTCGATGGAGACACTGTTCCGCGAGAGCGACTTCCTGTCGATCTCGGTGCCGCTGTCGCCCGCCACGCATCACCTCGTGAACGCCGAACGGCTCGCGCTCATGAAGCCCACGGCCTTCCTGATCAACACCGCGCGCGGGCCGGTGGTCGACCAGAAGGCGCTCTACCGGGCCTTGGTCGAGGGGCGGCTGGCCGGCGCCGGGCTCGACGTGTTCGAGGTCGAGCCCTGTCCCGCCGACGAGCCGATCCTGGCGCTCGACAACGTGATCGTCACACCGCACGCGCTGTGCTGGACCGATCAGTGCTTCGCCGGCAACGGCGCGGCGGACGTCCGCCACGTCCTCGACGTCCTGGCCGGCCGGCCGCCCTCCTCGGTGGTCAACCGCGCGGTGCTGGAGAGTCCGGCCTTCCGGGCGAAGCTCGCGGCCCTCTCGGTCCGGGCGCCGGGCTGAGGGCATCGCTGCGGCCGGGGGCGAGCGGCTTCTCGGCGGGCCGGCTCGCCTGGCGGGCGAACAGGGTCAGCACGCCGCGCGGCAGGGTGGGCGCGCCCAGCTGGCGTATCCAGCCCGGCTCCAGGCGGTAGATGCGCACATCGTCCTGCCGCGGGTGGATCAGCCGGGCGAGCTCGCCCACCAGCCGGTCGACCGCCTCGCGGGTGGCGACCAAGAGGAAGACCGAATATTGCGCCGGCAGCGCCCAGGCGACCAGGAGCCGGTGCACCCGCGCGAGCCGCCGCGGGCAGGCGACGTCGTAGGCGACGAGCCACTCGCCGGGCCGGCGGCTCACTGGATCGCCTCCCGCAACAGGCGGCGCAGCACCAGGCCGGCGTCGGCCAGGCGCAGCGCCAACTGGGGTCGGGCGGCCTCGAAGCGGCGCACGACCCGCTCCTGGAGTGCGCGGCCACCCTCGCGCTCGAGCCGATGGCGGGCGAGGTAGGCGGCGAGCTCGCGGACCACCGGCCACAGATCGAGCGCCAGGACCTCGCGCAGATCGGCCGCCAGGTCGAGGTCCGGCTCGAGGCCCTGGAAGCGGGCACCGGCCCCCTCCTCGAGCAGGAGTTCGGCGACGAGCCCGGCGCCGAGCGCGAACAGCCGGGCATAGAGCTCCTCGGTGGCGAACGCCGCACCCAGGGTGTCGACCGCCCGGGCGGCGGCCCGGTGGACCCGATCGGGTCGTAGATCGGGCAGCGCCAGGCCCAAGGCCAGGACGGTGCGGGCCGCGGCGGCGTGGACCACGGCCGCCCGCCAGGAGCGGCGGATCGCCGGGAAGCGGCCGGCGGCCACCGCCTCGTCGACCAGGGCGGCGAGGTCCTGGTGGCGGCGGCGCATCGGCACGAGCAGGCCCAGCGCGTGGCAGCGCGTGGCCGTGCGGGTCGAGGAAGGCCACCGGGACGCCGGCCTCGAGGCAGGCCGGCAGGGCCTCGGCGGCGAAGGTCACGGGGCCGCGCACGGTGATCCGGGCGAGCCGGCGCAGCGGCAGCCGGACGTCCGCCGAGCCGGCCCGGCGGACCCGCAGCGACGGCCCGTCGAGGGCGACCAGGAGCGGGCTCTCCTGCCCGTCGAGATGGACCGGGATCAGCACGGCAGCCATTCCGGCAGCGGCCGGGCGCGCAGCTCGCGGGCGAGCGAGGCGGCCATCCGGCGCAACAGCCGCGGCAGGGCGGCGAGCTCGGCCTCGAAGGCGGCGAAGAAGATCTCGCGGCCGGCCTTGCCCAGAAGGCAGCCCTCGGCGGTGGTCCGGGCGTGCTCGGGGCGCAGCGTGCCGGAGGCGAACAGCCGATGGACCAGCCGGTCGACGTGATGGCGCACGGGCTCGACCAGGTCGCAGGCGAGGGCCGGCCGGCCGTGGGCGGGGGCGTGCAGGAAGCCCAGGAGCGGGTCGAGCCCCACGAGCTGGGCCTGGCGGGCGGCCTCGAAGGTGGCGAGCGTGTAGCCGAGCGACAGGCAGGCGTTGACCGGGTCGCGCGGCGGCCGGCGGTTGCGGCCGGTGAAGCCCACGGCCGGTGGCAGGACCGCGGCCAGGGCCTCGAAGAAGGCGGCCGCCGCCGTTCCTTCGAGGCCGAGCAGGGCGGAAAGCGGGGCTCGGGCGAGTTTGGTGCGGGCCGCCGCGATCGCCTCGCGGGCGGCGAGCAGCGGCCGGCGGGCGTCGGGGCGGGCGTCGAGCCAGCCCTCGACCAGCCGCAGCTGGCCCGCGAGCTTGCCGTCGAGCAGCCGGCGAACCAGGTCGGTGCGGGCGTTCGGGTCGCGGGCCAGCTCGAGCTGGGCCAGGCGCAGCGTGACGTCGGCGTGCGGCCGGCCGAGCAGGGTGGCCGAGGGGTCGCCGCGCCGGCCGGTGAGCACGAGCAGGCCCACGTCGCGCTCGTGGAGGGCGGCGAGCAGGCTCGTGGCGAGGCTGGCGGTGCCGCGCACCACGACCCGCTCCAGGCCGGCGAGCGGCACCCGCGCCGGGCGCTCGCCCGGGACGCGGATCAGGAGGGCGCCGGCGTCGAGCTCGAGCGTGGCGTGCTTGCGATCGACGTAGAGGGTGCGCAAGGCCGGCCTCCGGAGGCGTCAGCCGATGAACAGGAAGCGCGGGTCGCGCGGCCGGACGGCGATGCCCAGGATCCGCACGCCGGCGGAAAGATCGGGGCGCAGGACCAGCAGGCTGTCGACCGCGGGGTCGATCACCTCCAGGAGCTCGCGCTCGAGAAGCGCGAGCTCGCGCTCCGCAAGCCAGCATTCGTGGACGCTCTTCTGGCCGCCCGTGCTCCAGGACTTCACGACCTGGAGCGTGCGGGCCAGGCGGCGCGGGCAGCGGACGTCGTAGCAGACCAGGTAGAGGAGGCGCTTGGCCATCGCTTCGGGCTCGCATGCGCGCGGCGCGCGCAGGATGGCGGCCGCGGGCCGCGGCCGGCAGCCGTGACAAGCTTGTGGTGCGGCGGCGAGGACCGGGGCGGAGCGGGCGGACGAACGCAGCCACGGCCGGGGGTCGGTGGCGGCCGGGGTGGGCGCTCGGCTCGGGGCTCGTCGCGTGGGCGCCCGGTCGCAGCGCACAGGGGGCGAGCTCGGGGCGGTTCGTCAAGTCATCATCAACGACTTGCGTCTTAATCCCTTCTTCTTCAGGGCAGAGAGCTAGAGGTTTCAGGGAGTTGACTATCGGACATCCCGCGAGGCGTCTTAATCCCTTCTTCGTCAGGGCAGAGAGCTAGAGGACACCCGGGTGTGTACCCGGGTAAGTGCACGGTCTTAATCCCTTCTTCGTCAGGGCAGAGAGCTAGAGAGCCATCATCACAAACCTGTTCGATAGTGGTCCGGTCTTAATCCCTTCTTCGTCAGGGCAGAGAGCTAGAGGGGGCCAATGGTGAGCGCCACCGAATGGGCGGAGCGGTCTTAATCCCTTCTTCGTCAGGGCAGAGAGCTAGAGGCTTGGAATTGGTGGGGTACGACTCGAGCGCCGCCGTCTTAATCCCTTCTTCGTCAGGGCAGAGAGCTAGAGGGGTTCCGGGCCCTCGGCTACAAGGGCCCGGACCTGGTCTTAATCCCTTCTTCGTCAGGGCAGAGAGCTAGAGGCGCCGACCGCCGCGACGTGGGCGAAGCGGGGCCCGTCTTAATCCCTTCTTCGTCAGGGCAGAGAGCTAGAGGACGTAATATACAAAGATTTCTGCGTCGGCGGATGGGTCTTAATCCCTTCTTCGTCAGGGCAGAGAGCTAGAGTGTCGGCAGTGGTAGCGACCGTGCCGTCGTCTGTGCGTCTTAATCCCTTCTTCGTCAGGGCAGAGAGCTAGAGACGGCGCCGCGCGGCAAGCTGCCGTCCGGGCGACGCGTCTTAATCCCTTCTTCGTCAGGGCAGAGAGCTAGAGAGAGACGATCACCTGCAATATTCGCGGCCACGATTGTCTTAATCCCTTCTTCGTCAGGGCAGAGAGCTAGAGGGCCTCGGCCGCGACGAGCCGGGCCGCCCCGTCACGTCTTAATCCCTTCTTCGTCAGGGCAGAGAGCTAGAGTCCTCCCGACCGGCAGCGGGAAATCCGTGATCTGGGTCTTAATCCCTTCTTCGTCAGGGCAGAGAGCTAGAGGTGGAGCTGAGACCCTACCAGAGCGCGGCCGTCGAGTCTTAATCCCTTCTTCGTCAGGGCAGAGAGCTAGAGGGCCGAGATGATCCGCGCTGTGGCAACGGAGTGGCGTCTTAATCCCTTCTTCGTCAGGGCAGAGAGCTAGAGGGCGCGCCAGAATGAGATCAGCCCCCGGGCCGGCGGGGTCTTAATCCCTTCTTCGTCAGGGCAGAGAGCTAGAGCCGCGGGCAGCGCCGTGACGATTCGCTGATAGGTGGCGTCTTAATCCCTTCTTCGTCAGGGCAGAGAGCTAGAGGCCACTCCGCCCCGAATTCGATGGGCCCGAGCTGGGTCTTAATCCCTTCTTCGTCAGGGCAGAGAGCTAGAGGCGGCGGCATACGTCAAGGCCGGCGGCCGGCTTCCGCGTCTTAATCCCTTCTTCGTCAGGGCAGAGAGCTAGAGATGCAGAGGAGGAGGAAGAAATGGAGAGGAAGGTCCGTCTTAATCCCTTCTTCGTCAGGGCAGAGAGCTAGAGCGTGAGTCAGGCGGAACGTGCCTTGGCGGCCTGGTCGTCTTAATCCCTTCTTCGTCAGGGCAGAGAGCTAGAGAAGAAGGTGATCCACTCAGTTCGGCAGATCGCCGTCTTAATCCCTTCTTCGTCAGGGCAGAGAGCTAGAGAGAAGCCGGCCGCCACGC
>FWPV01004472.1_pt1 | contig 29678 bp, 29 predicted proteins | sample 2228371 | NCBI WGS metagenome assembly FWPV01 (sample SAMEA103939776, study PRJEB20133) | metagenome | reverse complement strand
CGGTGTGCTTCGAATCCGAGGCCGCCGCCTCCGACTTCCTGGAGCGCCTGCGCCAAGGCGAGCCGCCCGAGGAGGCCGTGCGCAATGCAGAGCGCACCGCCCCCACCCTCAAGACCGCCTGATCCACAAGGAGATGACCCTATGAGTACCGCCTACACCGCCGCTTGTGTGCTTCGAAAGCTGCTCCTCGCCTTTTTTGAACGCGGGGGGCATGTGCACCTGGATAAGAACACCGGGGAGGTGCTTCTGGAGCCTGCCGGATTACTGAATCGCGACGAACAGGCCCAACTGTTCCAGTACCGCCCCGAGCTGGTCGCCATGGTCCACGGGCTTGTGTGGGAAAAGCGCGTGGAGCGGGTGGAACGCCACTACCGCCTCAACACCTGGTTATCGAGCATCGGAGCTAGCGAGCAACGCCTGGCCCACCTGGTGGAGCGCTTCGAGGCCAAACATGGCCCGCTGAAGATGAACCTGTCCGAGGAACTCCGCAGCGCCTTGGCTGAGGCCCCCCTGGATGATTGCATCGCCAGGGGGTTGGGTGTGGCACGTGAGCTGGTGGAGCGCCTGAAAAAGCAGCGCACTGAACATGAGGAACGCATCCACCAGGGCATGGCTGAGGTGCTGGGCTTCAGCAGAGCCGACACCGCTAGCCCTGCCAGCCTGTTTGAACGGCACAACATCCGGCCCAACCCCTACGACCCCGGCCTTTTGGACATGCTGGCTGATCTTGGCGAGGCCGCCCGCTTCTGATCCCGCCCCTAGACCGAGAACCCGACCGAGACCCAGACCGAGAACCTATCCACTCAATCTGGAGATCAACCCATGATCCTGACCGCAAATACCGCATCGTTCGAGTCTGCCCCGGCAGGGGTGCATCCGGCCCGCCTCTATCGCATCGTTGATCTTGGCACCCAAGAGACCGAATACCAGGGCAAGACCCACCGCGCCCGGAAGATTCTGCTGACCTTCGAGCTTTTGGGGGATGAACGCATGGCCGATGGCAAGCCCTTCTCCATCAGCCGCCGCTTCACCGCCAGCCTTTCCGACAAAGCCGCGCTGCTGTCCTTCATCAACCAATGGCGGGGGAAGGCCCTGACCGAGGCAGAGCTTGCCGAGGGCTTCGACCTGCGCCGGTTGCTGGGGCAGTTCTGCCTGCTCAACCTCACGGAGACCGAGCGGGACGGCAAGCGGTACACGAACATTGCCAGCATTTCGCCGCTGCCCAAGGGGATGCCCAAGCCCGAGCCGGTGAACGAGGCGCAGCTGTTCGACCTGGACGCCCCCGACTGGGATGTGTTCAACAGCCTATCCGAGCGCCTGCAAGAGCAGATCACCGCCTCCCCGGAGTACCGCGCCATCCCCTCGCTGCGCAATGAGCCCGCGAAGGATGCCGACCATGACGAGATGAGCTTCTGACCGGGAGGGTTGCCATGCGCCTGTACTTCGACATTGAGACCATCCCAAGCCAACACCCCGAGGCTATGGAACGGGCCCGGGCCGCCATCAAGCCGCCGGGCAACATGAAGAAGGCGGAGACCATCGCCGCCTGGTGGAGCGAGGAGGGGGAGCGGGCCATTCTCGACGCCTACCAGAAGCAAGCCCTGGACGCGGCTGATGGGGAGGTGGCCGCTCTGGCCTATGCCCTGGATCACCACCCGCCGAAAGCCTGGGTACGCAAGAAGGGGGAGGATGAGGCGGACTTCCTGCGGCAAGCCCTTCAGGACATCACCGCCGCTGTGGATGAACACCTGAACCAGTACGGGGATGCGCGGTTTCCCGAGTCCCCCTACCTGGTCGCCCACAATGCCATGTTCGACATTGGCTTCATCCGCAGGCGGTGCATGGTGCACGGCATCCGCCTGCCCACGTGGTTTCCCTCGATGTTCGCCCGCGATAGCCGGGACTATGGCGACACGATGACCTTGTGGGCCGGACCCCGCGAACGCATCAGCCTCGATCGCCTGTGCCGGGCCCTGGGGATCGAAAGCCCGAAGAGCGCCGGGGTGGATGGCGCGGGAGTGTTCGGCCTGTGGCAGGCGGAGCGTTACGAGGAGATCGCCCGCTACAACACGGGGGATGTGCTCGCCGTCCGCAGCGCATGGCTGCGCATGAATTTTGAGGATGGCCCGTGCTGATCCTTGGCGTTGACCCCGGCATCACGGGAGCCCTGGCCTTGCTCGATCCCCAAGGCCGGGTGGAGATGGCGGAAGACCTGCCCAGCCTGCAACGCGGGGGAGGGCGCGGCAGGGTGCGCCGGGAGGTTGACCCTGCCGGGCTTGCGCACCTGCTACGCCCCCATGCCGCCCACATCCGCCTTGCTCTGGTGGAGGCCGTAGCGAGCCGTCCAGGGCAAGGGGTGGCATCCGTGTTCAGCCTGGGGCACTCCCTGGGGGCCATCCACGGAGTCTTGGGGGCGCTGGGTGTCCCGGTGCATCCCATCGCCCCCTCCGTGTGGAAGAAGGCGCTTGGGCTGGGGGCCGACAAGGAGGAGGCCCGCGCCATGGCCGCCCGGCTGTTCCCCATGATTCCCCTGCACCGCAAGGCTGATCACAACATGGCGGAGGCCCTGCTGATTGCGCGGTACGGACTGCGCCTTGCCTAAGACCTGGCCCCTCGATCAACCGGGGGGCCCCTGGAGCCTCCCCTCGCTCACGAGTGCCCGGACTCGCAAATTTGCGCTAGTGCACCGCCGCCATGCAACGGAAACACCGCAACAACCCTAGGGCCGAGCTGCGCGAACTCCAGCGTGAGCTCGCCATCCTCAAACGCAGGAATGGCGCGACTTTCCGCGCCATAGCCAAGGCTGCCGGAATCTCCAAATCCACCGCCTACCGCTGGGCATGTGATGTCGAATTCGCGCCACTGCCTCCGGACTGCCGCTATGAGTTTGTCCCGCGTAATGAAGGCGGCTGGATAACATGGGCTGCCAGACTTACGACCGAATACCAACCGACCCCCGACCGCCACAAACGAGGCGGACGCCGCCGCCCCCAACACATTGAGGACGATGGCGTGGTGAAGTGGTTGCGCTTGGAGGTCGCCCGACGGCTGCGGGAGCTGCACAAGCCTGAAGGCACCGGCTAAGTTGCCGAGCGTGACCACCACACCGCCCCGGCCCCGCGCCGGGGTTGCTGTTTCATGGGGGGGCCACCTGAAACGTGACGGTCACGAAACCACGCCACACGCCGCCTAACTGCCCCGGCCTCCGCCCAAAGGGGGGCGATGCCGCTACCGAGGCACTCATCACACCCCTTCCAACCCCACCTCCAAGCCGCGCCGTGCACCGGGTAAGGTGCCTGGGAGTTTCGTTGCAACGCTACCCCAGCGCTACCCCAGCTTTTTTCGGGCATGAAAAAGCCCGCTCAAAGGCGGGCTAAGTTCTTCGCATGGATGGTGCCGCAAGGCGGAATCGAACCGTCGACCTACTGATTACGAATCAGTTGCTCTACCAACTGAGCTATTGCGGCAATGATTTGGGATTCTAGCGCACGCGGCGCGACGGCCTCAATGCAGCCCGCCGGGACGGGGGGCATCGAGGGCGTAGGGGGCGGGGTCAAGCCGTGGCGTTTCCCCCTCGATGAGCTGGATCAGCAACTCGGTCGAGGCCGGCCCCATCACCAAGCCGTTGCGGAAGTGGCCGGTGTGGAGGAACAGTCCTTCGACCCCGGGATGCGGGCCGATGTAGGGGATGCCGGCCGGCACGCCCGGACGGAGACCGGCCCAGTGGTGCTCGAGGGGTGCGTCGCGCAGCTGCGGGGCCAGCTCGAGCGCGAAGCGGTGCAACTCCTGCCGGGCTTCGGGGGTGGCCCGCTTCTCGAAGCCGACGTACTCGACCGTACTGCCGACCACGATCCGGCCGTCGCGGCGGGGGATGAGGTAGCGGCCGCCGCGCATCACGATGCGCGCAAGGCCACTGCCCGGCGCGTTCAGCACCAGCATCTGACCGCGCACCGGCTGGACCTGCGGCGGCTGGGGCAGCAACCCGGCCAGGCCGCCGCTCCAGGCCCCGGCGGCGAGGACGACGGCATCGGCCGACATGGTCCGCCCCGCGGCCCGCACCCCGTGCACGCGCCCGCCGGCCAGCTCCAGCCGCTCCACCGGGGCATCCTCGACCAGACGGATGCCGCTCAGCTCCACCGCCGCGCGCAGGGCACGCACCAGGCGCGGGTTGCGGACCTGCGCCACCTGCGGCATCCACCAGCCGGGCCCGGTGACACCGGCCAGCCCCGGCTGGATGGCCGCGATCTCCTCCATCGCCACCGCCTCGACCGGCGTGCCGGTGCGGCGCGACCAGGCCAGCGCCTCGTCACCCTCGGCGCCGTCGAGCATGAGCAGACCGCTGGACAGGTGCTCGGGGTCGATGCCCGTCGTCTCGATCAGGGAGGCGACCAGGGCCGGATAGAGCTCCTGCGAGCGTTGCGCAAGCGCATTGACGGGATCGGCATAGCGCCATGGGTAGAGCGGACAGAGGATGCCGCCGCCGGCCCACGAGGACTCGCGGCCAGCCTGCTGTCGGTCGATGAGGGTGACGGCGTAGCCGCGCTGACGCAGGGCGAGGGCCGTCAGCATGCCGATGGCGCCCGCCCCGACGATGATGAAGTCGCTCATGCGTGGGCGGTCATGGGCCGGGGATCAGGAAACTGGAGCGGGTGATGGGAATCGAACCCACGCTTGAGGCTTGGGAAGCCGCCGTTCTACCATTGAACTACACCCGCATGGGTGGCTGATTCTAGCCGCCTTGCCCTTCCGAATCAAAGCCGCATGACCCTCACCGAACTCCGTTACATCGTCGCCGTGGCCCGCGAGCGCCACTTCAGCCGGGCGGCCGAGAGCTGTTTCGTCAGCCAGCCCACCCTCAGCGTGGGGGTGCGCAAGTTAGAAGAAGCGCTCGGCGTGCAGATCTTCGAGCGCGGGCCGAAGAGCGAGGTGAGGCTGACCACCGCGGGCGAGCGCATCGTCGCCCAGGCGCAGCGGGTGTTGGAGGAGGTCGAACGGCTCAAGCAGGTGGCCAGGCACAGCCAGGATCCGCTCAACGGGCCACTGCGCCTCGGCCTGATCTACACCATCGGCCCCTACCTCTTGCCCCACCTCATCCCCACGCTGCATGCCCGCGCCCCGCAGATGCCGCTTTTGATCGAGGAGGGCTTCACTGCCGAGTTGGCGGAGCGCCTGCGCTTTGGCGAGCTGGACGTGATCGTCGTCTCCCTGCCCTTTTCCGAACCGGGCGTGGTGACTCAGGCGGTGTACGACGAGCCGTTCGTGGTTGCCATGCCGCCGGAACACCCATGGAGGGAGACGGCTATCCTGCCGCCGGAGCGGCTCGCGGAGGGCGAGCTGCTGATGCTCGGCCAGGGCCACTGCTTCCGCGACCAGGTGCTGCAGATGTGCCCGGACTGCAACCGCAGCGCGGCGATCGGCGGCCTGCAGCGCACCCTGGAGGGCAGTTCGCTGGAGACGATCCGCCACATGGTGGCGTCGGGGCTGGGGGTGACGGTGCTGCCGTGTTCGTCGGCGCAGAACGACATGGAGGGGGGACGGCTGGTGTATCGCGAGTTCCGCGAGCCCGTCCCCATGCGGCGCGTGGTGCTGGCCTGGCGCAAGAGTTTTCCCCGTCCGGAGGCGGTCGAGGCACTGCGCCAGACCATTCTCGAGGCCAGCATCCCCTGCCTGCGCATGCTGCCGGACCAGCCGATCATGCCGGGCAGGGAGTAAGACCCCAGCTCAGGCGGCGATGACCTCGACCTCCTCGGCCTGCAGCCCCTTGCGGCCCTGGGCGATGACAAACTTCACCCGCTGGCCCTCGTACAGCACGCGATGGCCCTCGCCCAGGATGGAGCGGTAGTGGACGAAGATTTCCGGGCCCGCGTCACGCAGGATGAAGCCATAGCCCTTGCTGGCATCGAACCACTTCACCGTCCCCGTCTCCTCCTTGCCGATATCCGCCGAAGACTGTACCCCGAGCGAGGAGCGGGGCATGCGGCGCGTGGCGAGCAGCTCACTCCATACCCCGCCGGCCAGGGCGGTAAGCAGGGTAGCGATCAGGAACACCACGGAGACCAGGAGATAGTCGACCGCGCCGACTGACTCGACCGGGAGCATGGCGAAGACCGCAAGCGGGGCGAGGGCCGACAGGACAACGCTGGTAACAAGGGAGCGGACAGGAAATTTTCGATTCATGGGTAGCGTGCTTGGGCTGAATTAAGGTAAGGCTCGATGCTCGGGATGACGCGCCAGGCTCCCGGGGAGAACAGCCGATGAATCGCTCGACGGCGACTGCTGCCTCACACCCGAGGGGCGCCCCACAGGCATGGCCGCGGGAGGGCGCGAACCCGCCATTGTGGCATAAGGGACGGGGCCGGGTGAATGCTTCCTCACCGGCTCCAGGGCCATCGCCTGAAGGTCTGGAGCGTTCGCACAAGGTGAAAATCCAGCATGCAAAGGGGAGGCATCTTCGCTCTGTTGGGTTGTAGGAGGCCCGCCCTCGGGCCGACGCTTGCGCACGATGCGCCCGTCGCGGGCATGTACCGCGACGAGGCGGGTTTCAAAAGGACAGGACAGTCCTTTTGAAACAACCTGGGGGGCGCCGCTCCTCCATCGGCGTTCAGGGCGATGAGACAGGTTCATGCGATTGCCCTGCCACCGGCCCGTCAGCGTTGAAGCCGACCGAGGGTGGGTGGCAACATGGCGGCCAGTCTTCAGACCAGGAGCCTCTCCAATGTCCCTCGACCACTCGTGGATCAGTGAAATCGTCCCGCACATGGGCGCGGCCTTCAGCCTCAAGGTCACGCGCAAGCTGGACGAGGTGCAGAGCCCGTTCCAGAAGATTGCCGTGTACGCGACCGAGCACTGGGGCAATCTGCTGGTGATCGACGATGCCTTCATGCTCACCAGCCTGGAGAACTTCGTCTACCACGAGATGATGAGCCACCCCGCCCTGTTCACCCACCCGAACCCGAAAAACGTGGTGATTATCGGCGGCGGCGACTGCGGCACCCTGCGCGAGGTGCTCAAGCACCCGGGGGTGGAGCGCGTCACCCAGATCGACATCGACGAGCAGGTCACCCGGATGGCGGAGAAATGGTTCCCCGAGCTGTGCGACGCCAACGGCGATCCGCGCGCCGACCTGCGCTTTGACGATGGCATCAAATTCATGCGCGAAGCGCCGGATGCCTCGGTAGACATCATCATCGTCGATTCCACCGATCCGGTCGGCCCCGGCGAGGGCCTGTTCGGCCCGGCCTTCATCGCCGACTGCCACCGCGTGCTCAAACCGAACGGGATCATGGTGGGCCAGAGCGAGTCGCCCTTCTACCACATGGACATTCTGCAGAATTACCACCGCGCGATGATCCAGGCCGGCTTCCTTGAGCGCCGCAGCCTGCTGTTCCCGCAGCCGGTCTATCCCGGCGGCTCCATCACCTGCACCCTGGCGAGCAAGGGCCTGCCGCTGGACACCTTCCGCCGCGCGGATGCTGAGGCCAAGGGCTTCCCGACCCGCTACTACAACGCCGGCGTGCACCAAGGCGCCCTCACCCCGCCCGAATTCGTGCGCGAGGCCCTGGCGAACCTTTGAGCACCCATTCGGTCGATAGAGCCTGTATAATCAATCGCTTGCCATTTCTCGCCCCGCAGGGCGACGCCACACCGGTTGCAACCATGCTCTATCCCGAAAGCTTCGAGGTCATCGTCATCGGCGGCGGCCACGCCGGCACCGAGGCCGCCCTGGCCGCCGCGCGCGCGGGCGCCAAGACCCTGCTGTTGACCCACAACATCGAGACTGTGGGCGCGATGAGCTGCAACCCGGCCATCGGCGGCATCGGCAAGGGGCACCTGGTCAAGGAGATCGACGCCCTCGACGGCGCCATGGCCCGCGCTGCCGACCGCGGCGGCATCCAGTTCCGCATCCTTAACGCGCGCAAGGGCCCGGCGGTGCGCGCCACCCGCGCGCAGGCCGACCGCAACCTCTACCGTATCGCCATCCGCCAGACGGTGGAGAACCAGCCCAACCTGTGGGTGTTCCAGCAGGCGGCCGACGATTTGATCGTGGAGGGCGATCGCGTCACCGGCGTGGTCACCAACACCGGCATCCGCTTCCCTGCGCGCGCGGTGGTGCTCACTGCCGGCACCTTCCTCGGCGGCAAGATCCACATCGGCATGGAGAACTACGCCGGCGGGCGCATGGGCGATCCCCCGTCCATCGCCCTCGCCCGCCGCCTGCGCGAGCTTCATCCGCGCGTTGGCCGTCTGAAGACCGGCACCCCGGCGCGCATCGACATCCGCTCGCTCAATCTTACGGTGATGGAGGAGCAGAAGGGCGACGACCCCGCCCCGGTGTTCTCCTTCCTGGGCTCGCGTGCCGAGCACCCGCGCCAGGTGAGCTGCTACATCACCTACACCAGCGAGCGCACGCACGAGATCATCCGCTCCAGCCTCGACCGTTCGCCGATGTACGCCGGGGTGATCGAGGGCGTGGGGCCGCGCTACTGCCCCTCGATCGAGGACAAGGTGGTGCGCTTCGCCGACAAGGAGCGCCACCAGGTGTTCGTCGAGCCGGAGAGCCTGACCTCGATGGAGATCTACCCCAACGGGGTCTCCACCTCCCTGCCTTTTGATGTGCAGCTTGAGATGTACCGCTCGATCAAGGGCTTTGAGAAAGCGCACATCACCCGCCCCGCCTACGCCATCGAGTACGACTACTTCGACCCGCGCGACCTCAAGCCCACGCTGGAAACCAAGGTCATCGGCGGCCTGTTCTTTGCCGGCCAGATCAACGGCACCACCGGCTACGAGGAGGCCGGCGCGCAAGGGCTGGTCGCGGGGATCAATGCCGCACGCCAGGTCCATGGCCTGGAGCCTTGGGCGCCGCGGCGCGAGGAGAGCTACATCGGGGTGATGATCGACGACCTCATCACCCTCGGCACCAGTGAGCCGTACCGCATGTTCACCAGCCGCGCGGAATACCGCCTGCTTTTGCGCGAGGACAACGCCGACCTGCGCCTGACCGAGCTGGGCCGCAAGCTGGGGCTTGTGGGAGAAGAGCGCTGGCGCGCCTTCAACGAGAAACGCGAGGCCATCGAGCGTGAACGTCAGCGCCTGCGCGACATCATGGTCACGCCCAACAGTCCAGCGGGGCAGGCCCTGCTGGAACTAGGCGTGGCCTTCTCGCGCGAGTCCACCGCCCTCGACCTGCTCAAGCGGCCTGAGCTGGACTATGCGCAGCTGTCCACCCTGCCCGGCATCGGCCCGGGAGTGGACAAAGAGGACGTGGCCGAGCAGATCGAGGTGCAGGTGAAGTATGCCGGCTACCTCGACCGCCAGCAGGAGGAGATCGAACGCGCCCGCCGCAACGAGGAGACCGTGCTGCCGGAGGACCTCGATCTCGACACCATCAGCGGCCTCTCCAACGAGATCAAGCAGAAGCTCAAGGCCCACCGCCCGGCCACCCTGGGCCAGGCCTCGCGCATCCCCGGCGTCACCCCGGCCGCCATCTCGCTGCTCTTGGTCCACCTGAAGAAGCGGCAGCTGGCCGCCAAGAGCGCATGAACGTCAAACCCGACTCCACCGTCACCTGCCCCGCCTGCGGGCATGGGTGGACGGCGACCATGCCCCTTGATGCCTGCCAGTGGTACCTGCCCTGCCCGGCCTGCGAGACCCTGCTCCGCCCCAAGCCGGGCGACTGTTGCGTGTTCTGCTCCTTTGGCGACACCCCCTGCCCGCCGATCCAGCGCGAACAGCCGTGCTGCACGGGAGGCCGCTGTGGGCAAGGTTGAGCGGCCAATCCTCGCCGCGCATCTTGCCGACGGCATCGCCAGCATGGGGCTCGCCATCCCGGACGAGGCCCAGGCCACCCTGCTCGACTACCTGGAGCTGATGGCCAAGTGGAACCGGGCCTACAACCTGACCGCCATCCGCGACCCGCTGGAGATGGTGGACAAGCACCTGCTCGACTCGCTGAGCCTGTTGCCGCACCTTGAAGACGCCCCACTGCTGGATGTGGGCGCCGGGGCCGGGCTGCCGGGGCTGGTCATTGCCATCGCCTGCCAGCCGGACGACCAGCCGCTGGAAAACATCCTGCTCCCTCCCCCCCGGGGGGGGAGGGGAGAGGCCTGTGCGCGGCTTGAAGTGACCCTGGTCGATGCGGTGGCGAAAAAGGTACGCTTCATGGAGCACGCCATCCGCAGCCTGAGGCTCACCAACGCCCGCGCCCTGCACACCCGCATCGAGGCACTGGAGGGCCATTATCCCCAGATCACCAGCCGCGCCTTTGCCTCGCTGACCGACTTTCTCACCCTCACCCGCCACCTGCTCGCCCCGGGCGGGCGCTGGCTGGCGATGAAGGGCCAGATACCGCATGATGAGCTGGCGAAGCTGCCCGCCTGGGCCGAAGTGGTCGCCACGCCCCGTCTTGCCGCCCCGGCCGTCCTCGGTGAGCGCCATCTGATCATCCTGCGTGATAAGGAAACCTCGTGAGCGCGATCGTTCTCGCCATCGCCAACCAGAAGGGCGGGGTGGGCAAGACCACCACCGCCGTGAACCTCGCCGCCGGCATGGCGCTCGGCGACAAGCGGGTGCTGCTGATCGATTTCGACCCGCAGGGCAACACCACCACCGCCAGCGGGCTGGACAAGCACACCATCGCGCCAACCGCGGCCGAGTTGCTGCTGGGCGAGGCGGAGATTGGCGCCTGCATCCACCCGACCGAGTCGGGCGACTTCGACATCCTGCCCGCCAACGGTGACCTGACCGCGGCCGAGGTGCGCCTGGTGAGCAGGATCGGCCGTGAGATGGTCCTGCGCAACGCCTTGCAGACCGTGCTGGAAGACTACGACGTGGTCATCATCGACTGCCCGCCGGCGCTCAACATCCTCACCGTCAACGCGCTGGTCGCGGCCCAGGGGGTGGTGGTGCCCATGCAGTGCGAGTACTTCGCCCTCGAAGGCCTCTCCGCCCTGATGAACACCCTCGAGCAGGTGCGCGCCGCGGTGAACCCCAACATTGCCATCTTCGGCGTGCTGCGCACCATGTTTGACGGGCGCAACCGCCTGGCGCAGGAGGTCTCCCAGCAACTGGAGGCCCACTTCGGCCCCCGCCTGTTCCAGACCATCATCCCGCGCAACGTGCGTCTGGCCGAGGCCCCGAGCCACGGCCTGTCCGGGCTTGCCTACGACCCCTCCTCCACCGGCGCGCAAGCCTACGTGCAGCTGGCCCAGGAGGTCATGGAGCGATTGATGAAGGAGCGTGCCGCATGAATGCCGCCGCCAAGCGGGGCCTCGGCCGGGGCCTGGAATCCCTGCTCTCCTCCAGCGACAAGCCGCGCGAGGGCGAGCTGCGCACCCTGCCGATCTCGGCGATCCGCCCCAACCCCTGGCAACCGCGCCAGGTGTTCGAGCCGGAGCAGCTCGAGCAGCTGGCCGCCTCGATCAAGGCCCAGGGCCTGCTGCAGCCGGTGGTCGTCCGCCCGGTGGGCGACGGCTATGAGCTGATCGCGGGCGAGCGCCGCTGGCGCGCGGCCGGGCTGGCCGGCCTCACCCACATCCCGGCGGTGGTGCGCCAGGTGGACGATCGCACCACCGCCGCCCTCGCCCTGGTCGAGAATCTGCAGCGCGAGGACCTCAATGCCTTGGAGAAGGCGCAGGGCATCAAGCGCCTGATCGAGGAGTTTGGCCTCACCCACCAGCAGGCCGGTGAGGCCATCGGTCATTCGCGCACCCACGTGAGCAACCTGCTGCGCCTGCTCGAGCTCGCCCCGGCGGTGCAGGGTCTGGTGGAAACCGGCCAGCTCGACATGGGCCATGCCCGCGCCCTGCTCCCCCTGCCCAGGGCACAGCAGGAAGAGGTGGCGGAGAAGATTGCCGCCCAGCAGATGACGGTGCGCGACGTCGAGGCCCTCGTCGCCCGCCTGCTCCAGACCCCGCAAACCAAGACCCCGGCGCCCAAGGCCGCCGACCCGAACATCACCGACCTCGAACGCCGCCTGAGCGAGTATCTCGGCACCCCCGCGCAGATCCGCCACGGCCAGCGCGGCAAGGGCCAGATCATCCTGCGCTACGGCTCGCTCGACGAGCTCGACGCCCTGCTCTCGCGCTTGACCCCCGCGGACTGAGCACACCCTCAGTCTTTGGAGTAGGGCCGCACGTCCATCTCCAGCCAGGCCCGCGTGCCGCCGCCCTCGCGCGGCTCCATCCCCAGCCGCCAGCCCTGCACCCGCGCGAGCTGGCGCGCGATCGACAGGCCGAGGCCGCTGCCGCCGGTCGAAAGGCTGCGCGACGCCTCCAGACGCACGAACGGCTCGAACACCGCCTCACGCATGTCCTGCGGGATGCCGGGGCCGCGATCCAGAACCTCGAAGCGCACGCGTGCCGGCGTGCAGTCGAGCACCAGCTCGACCGGCTGAAAGCCGCCATAGCGCCAGGCGTTGTCGACCAGGTTGGTCAGGATTCGGCTCAGGGCCTGGGGCACGCAGCGGCCGCGGCAAAGGGCGGGGCCGCTGAAGCTCAGCTCCGTGCCGCCCCGCCGCAACTCTTCGACCAGCTGGCCGGTGAAGGCGACGAGATCCGTCTCCTCCTCCGCCATCGTCTCCGCCCGGGCAAGCTGCAGGGCCTGGCCGATCAGGCGGTCCATCGCCTCCACGTCACGCACCATCGAATCGTGCAACCCCCCGGTACCGTCCCGCGGCAACATTTCCAGCGCCAGCCGCAGGCGGGCCAACGGGGTGCGCAGGTCATGCGACACGCCCGCCAGCAGGGTGGTCTTGTCATGCTCGTGCCGGCGCAGGGCCCGCATCATCTGCTCGAGCTGCTCGGCCAGCTCGCACACCTCGCGCACCTGGCACCCCCCCGGCGGCAGGGGGGCCGGCTGTCCGCGCCCCCAGATCTGGGCGGTGCGCGCGATGCCCTCCAACGGACGCACCAGCCTGCGGGCCAGGAGCAGGGCGACCAGCCCCGCCAGCAGCGCCGACCCCAGCAGGACCAGACCCAGCGCGAGCAGGCGTCCGCTGATGAGGCGCGGCGCATCGAAACGCAGGGTAAACGGCTGGCCATGCACCCACAGGAACACCTCGACAGTCTGCAACCCCTCGACGAGGCTGACGGTGGGAGGGTAGTCGACCCGCCGGGCCAGCGCGCGCTGCAACAGGTAGGGGTAGGGCAGCCAGCGGGACGGGGCCTGGGCGGACTCGCCACCGCCCACGCTCAGGGTCAGGCCGTGCCGCTCACGCAGCTCCGCCTCGAAATCGGGACGCGTCCCCGGTGGCAGCTCGAGCCAGGTCTGCGCCGAGAGCACCAGCAGCCCGGCCTTGTCTTGCGCCGCCCGATCGGTCAGCGGCCACAGCACCAGCGCCACCGCCAGGACCAAGGCCAGCACCAGCTGCGCCGCCAGCACCCAGGCCATGGCGCGGGCAAGGTGCTGGAATAGCGGGCGGGCCGCCTCGTGGGGGCCGGCGGTGGGCGCCTGCCTTTGGCTGTCGCCCAGCGGCGATCCGACGCCGTTCCTGACGGCGTTGTTCATGCGGGCTGGCGCCCCTCGGGCACGAACACGTAGCCTTCGCCGCGAATGGTCAGCAGGTGACGCGGCTGGGCGAGATCGGGCTCGATCCGGCGCCGCAGGCGAGCCACGCGCACATCGATGCTGCGATCGAATGGCGAGCGGTCATAGCCCTTGAGCAGGTCCATCAGCACATCGCGCGAGAGCAGCCTGCGCGGGTGCTCCATGAACACCCGCAGCAGCTGGAACTCGCCCTCGGTCAGTGCGACCGCCTGTCCATGCAGCATCAGGGTGTGCATGTCGAGGTCGATGCGGAATGGCCCATGCTCGACCACGTGGGCGGGGCTGCCCGCCCCCCTCAAGGACAATGCGGGGGAAGCGGCACGCCGCAGCACGGCCCGGATGCGCGCGAGCAGCTCGCGCGGGTTGAACGGCTTGGGCAGGTAATCGTCCGCCCCCACCTCGAGGCCGACGATGCGATCGATGTCCTCCCCGCGGGCGGAGAGCATGATGATTGGCACGGACAGGCTGGCACGCAGGCGGCGGGCGATCGACAGGCCGTCCTCTCCCGGCAGCATCAGGTCAAGGAGGATGACATCGGGCCGGAGGCCGTCCTGCAGGACGCGATCCAGCTCGGCCCCGTCCCCGACGCCCACGACAGCGAATCCCTGCTCGCCCAGATAGCGCAGCAGCAGCTCGCGCAGGGGCTGATCGTCATCCACCACCAGTATCGTGGGCATCGGCCGTCCTCCGGGGCCCTGTTACATTGCGTTACACACGGTTGCACAAGGGACATGCCCATGCAAGACACCTCCCCCAAGATGGCATACGTGCTCCCCCGAGGACCCGCGCCCATGCATCGATTCGTCCTTCCCTTCCTGCTTGTGACCGGCCTGGGGCAGGCGTGGGCGGACGGGCGGACGTTCGATGCCGGGCGCCTGCAGCAGCAGATCGAACGCCACGCCGAGCAGGCCAGCAAGACCCTGCCGGCCAGCGGCGAGACGCCCTGGATGCACGAGCCACGGCGCGAGACCCCGTACGGGCAAGGGCGAACCGATCGCCCGCACCTCCCGCCCGACGCGGCATCCCGCATCCGGGACGACCGAGGCGGCGGTTACGGACGAGGTTACGAGATGCGCTACGGACCCGGGGGGGGCATGTCTCCGGGATCGGGCGGCCGAGGCGGCCGCCGATAAGAGCCACAACAGCCATCAGAGGTGTCACCCCATGTTCACGCGTTCCATGATCATTTCCGCCACGCTCGCCCTCGCCATGACCGGCGGTGTCTTCCTTCCGGTCCAGGCGGACGAGCCCCAGCTGAACCAGGATCGACTGCAGCAGCAGATCCGGGATCGCGCCATGACGCAGCAGAACCTGCCGGACAACGGCCGGCAGCAGATGCGCCAGGAGCAGCATGAATACACCCACCAGAACCGCAACGAAACCGGCTCCGGCAACCGCTCTTCCAACATGGGCCAAGGGGGCTTCGGGGGCATGGGCGGCGGGATGGGCGGCGGGCGCGGCGGGCGCGGCGGGCGCTAAGCCACGCCCCTCTGCCGGGCCGTCTCCACGCCGGAACGGCCTCACCTCAGTCTAAGGAATGTTTCATGCGCAAGCGCCCCATCAAGAGCACATTGATCGCCCTGACCATCGCAGGCCTGGGTCTATCCCTCCTCACCGCCTGCGGTGGCGCCAGCGCGGCTCCCGCCCACACCTCGCCAACGGCCTCGGCCGCCCCTTGCCCGGGCGTGGTCACCCCGCTCACCCAGGCCGAAATCGACGAAGCCCTGTTCATGCGTGAGGAAGAAAAACTGGCGCGCGATGTCTACGACGAACTGGCCGCCTACTGGCTGGCCCAGGCGGGCACCGTGCCCGTGGTCACCATCGCCGATAACATCAGCGACTCCGAGCAGCAGCACATGGACAGCATGAAGGCGGTGCTGGATTGCTACGGCCTGCCCGACCCGGTGGACGCGGCCGAGACGCCCGGCGTGTTCATCGCCCCCGAGCTCGGCCAGCTCTACGCCACCCTCGTCGCACAGGGCCGGCTCAGCCAGCTGGATGCACTCAAGGTTGGCGCGCTGATCGAAGAGGTCGACATCGCGGATCTGCAGGCGTCCATCGAGATCAGCCAGCAGGCCTACACCGACGCGGTCTATGCCAGCCTGATGTGCGGATCGCGCAACCACATGCGCGCCTTCGTCGGCCAGATCATCAAGGCCGAGGGCAGCTACACCGCCCAGGCCATCGACCAGGCCATGGTGGATGCCATCGTCAACTCACCGATGGAAAACTGCGGCCGATGAACCGCCTCATGCCAGCACACACTTGACGGCACCGGGCCGGGCGGCGACGCTCCCCCGGTGTATTCCTTCGTGTGTCCGCCATGCTCCGCTTCGACCTGCCCGGCCAGCCGCCGCTGGAACTGCATCACCTCGTGCTCGACTTCAACGGCACCCTGGCCCTGCGCGGCGCGGTGGTGGCCGGTGCGGCCGAGCGCCTGCGCGCCCTCGCGCAACAGCTTGAACTGCACTGCGTGACCGGGGATACCTTCGGCACCGCGCGTGCGGCACTCGCGGACCTGCCGGTGAACCTGCACGTACTGCCCGCCACCGGCCAGTCCGCCGCCAAGCGGGATTTCGTGGTCAGCCTCGAAGGCGGGGTGTGCGCCATCGGCAACGGCTGGAACGACCGGCTGATGCTGGAGCGCGCCAGCCTGGGCCTGGCCGTGCTGATGAACGAGGGCGCGGCGGGCGCGACGCTGCTGGCCGCACGCGCCATCTTCCCCTCCATCCTCGATGCGCTGGACGCCCTGCTGGTGCCGAATCGCTTGGTCGCGGTGCTGCGGGACTAATTCCCTTTGGCGGCCAGATAGGCGCGCCAGCCGCCGAAGGCGGTGATGTCCTCCGCGCCTTCGATGCCGCGCGGCTCGCAAATGAAGCCACTCACCTCGCGCCCCCCCTCGAGCGTCACCCGGCCGATGCCGAGCGGCGCCGGGATGCCCGCGACGAAGCTGCCGAACTGCTCGGCGGGCACTGCCCAGACCTCCACCTCGATCGCCGCGCCCCCCTCGTCGACCCGGATCAGCCCCGGCCGGAACGGCGGTCCGCCCGCCAGCGCGTAGCAGCGGTAATCGGGCGAGGTGCGGGTGCGCTCGACCAGCCAGGCCCCGCGCCCGGTGAGCTGCCCGTTCAAGGGCAACCCCTCCAGGTGGGCCCCAGCCACCGCCACCTCGATGATCCCCTCGCGCGGCTCTGGGACATCTACCGTGGGCAGTGGCCAACCGGTCGCTCCCATCGTCCCGCCCAGCGCGGCATGGAGGCGCGCAGCGAGCGCGAGTAACGCTCGGTCACGGAAGGCCGGCGCGAACAGCGTGACGCCGAACGGCAGCCCACCCGGGGTGAACCCGGCCGGCACCGCCACGGCAGCGAAGTCCAGCAGGTTCATGAAGTTGGTGTAATAGCCTAGCTCGCTGTTACGCCGGATCGGTTCGGCCTGCAGGGCCTCGATGGTGTAGATGCGTCCGGCGGTAGGGGTCAGCACCAGATCCACCGAGGCCATGACTGCCTCCGCCGCGCGGCGCAGTTCGGCCAGCCGGTAGAAACCGCTGAAGGTCTGGGCCGCGTCGAACTCACGCCCCTGGCCGATGATGGTGCGGATCACCGGCAGCACATCCTCCGCATGGGTGTCGAAGAAGTCACGGATGGCGGCATAGCGTTCGGCCACCCACGGCCCCTCGTAGAGCAGGCGCGCGGCCTCGAGGAACGGCGAGAAATCGATGGTCACCGCGCGGCCGCCCAGCCCCTCCAGGCGCCCGACGGCCTCAGCGAACAGCTTCGCCCCGGCATCGTCACCGAAAAAGGCCAGCTGGTCCGCACGCGGCACACCGAAGCGGAAGCGCGGCGGGAAAGGGGCCTCCGGGCGTCCCGGACGGGCCTGCGCATCGCGTGGGTCGTAGTCCGCCGCCGCGGCCAAAACGGCCTCGGCATCCGCAGCGTGGAGGGCGAAGATGGAGACGCAGTCCAGGGTGCGGCAGGCCGGGACCACGCCGCGGGTGGAGAGCAGGCCGCGCGTCGGCTTGAGACCGACGAGGTTGTTGAAGGCGGCGGGCACGCGCCCCGAGCCCGCGGTGTCGGTGCCGAGCGCAAAGCTGACCTGGCCGAGTGCCACCGCCACCGCGGATCCGGAGCTGGAGCCCCCGGCGATGTAGTCCGGGTCGAAGGCATTGCGGCAAACGCCATAGGGCGAGCGCGTGCCATTGAGGCCAGTGGCAAACTGATCGAGGTTGGTCTTGCCGAGCGGAATAGCCCCCGCATCGATCAGGCGCTGTACCACATGGGCGGACTGCTCCGGACGGTAGGCAAAGGCGGGGCAGGCCGCGGTGGTCGGTGTGCCTGCCAGGTCGATATTGTCCTTGATAGCGAAGGGAATACCGTAAAGAGGGAGCTCAGCCGGATCCCGTCCCTCCAGCGCCCGGGCGTAACCCAGCACAGCCTCGCGCGGCAGGCGCTCGATCCAGATGTGGTGGACATCCTCGCCCTCGAGGCGGGCGAACACCTCCTCCAGCAGGGCGACGGGTGAGAGCTCGCCGGCCAGATAGGCCTGGCGCAGGCTGGTGATGTCGAGGCTGCGTGCCATGTCACACCTCCTCCAGCAGAATCAGCAGGTCCTGCCCGGCGGTGACCGGCGAGGCCTCGCGGCAGAACAGCCTGAACACCTGCCCATCACAGGGGGCCTCGATGGCGATCTCCATCTTCATCGACTCGACGATCACCAGCACATCGCCGGCCTTGACCGTGTCGCCTTCCGCGACCTGCACCTTCCACACATTGCCGGACACCGGCGAGCCGACCGCGCGGCTATGCTCCGGCAGGTCCAGCTCGCTGTCCGCCGCCGCGCCCGCCACCATGGCATCGCTCGCATATTCGGCCTGACCGAGGGCCTTCCAGCGCTCGCGCTCGGCCTCGAAAGCGGCCTGCTGGCGCTGCTTGAAGGCGCCGATGCTGTCCGCGTGGGCGTCCAGGAAGGCCTGGTAGTCGCGCAGGCTGAAGGTCGTCTCCTCGATCCGCAGCCTGAAGCGGCCGCGCGGGAAGTCCTCGCGCATCTTCAGCAGCTCGTCTTCCGTCACCGGGTAGAAGCGGATCTGGTCGAAGAAGCGCAGCAGCCAGGGCTTACCGTCCCGGAAGTCGGCGGTCTGCTTGTAGCGGTTCCACATCTGCACCGTGCGGCCGACGAACTGGTAGCCGCCCGGGCCCTCCATGCCGTACACGCAGAGGTAGGCGCCGCCGATGCCGACGGCGTTTTCCGGCGTCCAGGTACGTGCCGGGTTGTATTTAGTGGTCACCAGGCGATGGCGCGGATCGACCGGGGTGGCGACAGGCGCACCCAGGTAGACGTCGCCCAGGCCCAGCACCATGTAGCTGGCCTCGAACACCACCCGCATGACCTCGTCGATGGAGTCGAAGCCGTTGATGCGGCGGATGAACTCGATGTTGCTCGGGCACCAGGGGGCGTCCGGGCGTACCGACTGCATGTATTTCTCAATCGCGAGGCGCGTCTGGCTATCGTCCCAGGCCAGCGGCAGATGGACGATGCGCGAAGGCACGACCAGGTCGGCGATCTCCGGCAGCTCATCCTCGGCACGCAGCAGGGCGGCGAGCAGGGCGTCGAGCGGCAGGGCGCGCGGATCGTAGTGGATCTGGAGTGAGCGGATGCCCGGCGTGAGGTCGATGATCGCGCCCGCGAAAAGTGTGGCACGCCGGGCCTGCACCCACTCCATCAGGGCATGGGCGCGCATCCGCAGGGCGAGGTCGAGCTTGAGTTCGCCGTATTCGATCAGCAGATAGGCATCGCCTGCGCGGCGGTAGACCACATCCACCCTCCCCGGCCCGGCTGACAGGCGATGCACCACGGCCTCTACTGCGTCTCCCGTGGGATTGTCAGCGACGGGCAGCATGAGCGGTGCATCCAGCCCGGCGATGGCTGCATCCAGCGCCCGGGCACGCCCGGCGGCCTCGGCCTGGGTCAGGCGGTGGAAACGCACCGTGTCGCCCGGGCGCAGCTGGCCGAGCTTCCACAGCTCCGCCTGCACCACCACGGCCGGACAGACAAAGCCCCCCAGGCTGGGGCCATCTGGGCCGAGGATGACCGGCATGTCGCCGGTGAAGTCGATGGCCCCGATGGCGTAGGCATTGTCGTGGATGTTGGACGGATGCAGACCGGCCTCGCCGCCGTCGGTCCGCGCCCACTCGGGCTTTGGCCCGATCAGGCGCACACCGGTGCGGCTGGAGTTGTAATGCACCTCCCAGTCGGTGGCGAAGAAGGTGGCGATGTCATGGTCGGTGAAGAAGTCCGGCGCGCCGTGCGGGCCGTACAGCACGCCGATGTCCCAGTGCTTGCCGAATACTGGACGCAGTGTCTCTGCCAGCGCACGACCCGCAACCGTTTCGTCCGCGGGCGGGCGGATGTGCAGCACGTCGCCCACGCGCAAGGTCCGCCCGGCATGGCCGCCGAACTGGCCGAGGGTGAAGGTGGACCGGCTGCCGAGGTAGTCCGGCACGTCGAAACCGCCCTGCACGCAGAGGTAGGCGCGCGCGCCGCCCTCCTTGATCGCGCCCAGGCGCAGCACCGCCCCGGCGGGCACACGATGGGCGGTCCAGGGCGCCAGGTCCACCCCGTCCAGGGTAGCGGGCATGAGCGCACCGGTGAGGGCGACGATGGCCTCGCAGTTGAAGCGCAGCGTCGGCCCGGCCATGGTCAGCTCGAGCGCAGCCATGCCCTCCTCGTTGCCGACCAGGCGGTTGCCAAGGCGCAGCGACAGCGCATCCATCGGCCCCGAGGGCGGCACGCCGATGTCCCAGTAGCCCAGCCGCCCCGGCCAGTCCTGGATGCTGGACTGCACGCCCGGCTCCAGCACATCGATGGTGTTGGGGCGGTAGTGGAAGCCGTTCAGGTAACGCGTGGTCTGGCGGCCTTCGGTGAACACAGCGTCACGCACGATCTGGCGCAGGTAATCAAGGTTGGTCTCGATGCCCGCCACGTTCGAGGCGTCCAGCGCCGCCTGCAGGCGGGCGATGGCTTCCCGTCGGTCCTCCCCCTTGACGATCACCTTGGCGACCAGCGGGTCGTAAAAGGCAGGCACCTCGCTGCCGCGCTCAACCCAGGTATCCACCCGAACGTCGGGCGGAAAATCGGCGGCGGTCAGCGGCCCGGCGGAGGGCTGGAAGTTCTTGGCCGGATCCTCCGCGTACAGGCGCACCTGGATCGAGGCGCCGCGCGGCTGCGGCAAGGGTCCGGTCAGCGGGCTCTCGCCCGCCGCCGCGCGGATCATCCATTCGACGAGGTCGACCCCGGTGACCTCCTCGGTCACGCCGTGCTCGACCTGCAGGCGGGTGTTCACCTCCAGGAAGTAGAACTCGCCGCTCTGGGTGTCGTAGACGAACTCGACCGTGCCCGCCGAGGTGTAACCGACGGCCTCGCCGAGGCGCACGGCGGTGGCGAGCAGACGCGCCCGCTGCGCATCGGTCAGGCCCGGTGCGGGGGTCTCTTCGATCACCTTCTGGTTGCGGCGCTGGACCGAGCAGTCGCGCTCGCCGAGCGCGACCACCCGCCCCTGGCCGTCGCCGAACAGCTGCACCTCGATGTGGCGCGCGTGCTCGACGTACTTTTCGAGGTAGATGCCACTCTCCTTGAAGTTGGCGCGCGCCAGCCGCTCGACCGACTGGAAGGCCTCAGCCAGCTCGTCCGCGCTCCAGCACAGGCGCATGCCGATCCCGCCGCCGCCGGCGGTGCTCTTGAGCATGACGGGGTAGCCGATGCGGGCGGCCTCCGCCTGCGCGTGCCCGGCATCGCGCAACAGGCCGGAGCCCGGCAGCAGTGGCACATGGTTGGCCAGCGCCAGCTCGCGCGCGGTGTGCTTGAGTCCGAAGGCGCGCATCTGGGCCGGGCTGGGCCCGATGAAGACGATCCCGGCGGCGGCACAGGCCTCGGCGAAGTCCGGGTTCTCCGACAGGAAGCCGTAGCCGGGGTGGATGGCCTGCGCGCCGGTCTGCCGCGCGACCTCCAGGATGCGCTCGGCGCGCAGGTAGCTCTCGGCTGCCGGCGCGGGGCCGATGCACACGGCCTCATCGGCCAGCGCCACGTGCATCGCGCCGGCATCGGCCTCCGAATACACCGCCACGGAGGCGATGCCCATCTTCTTGAGCGTGCGGATCACCCGGCAGGCGATCTCGCCCCGGTTGGCGATCAGAACCTTGTTGAACATCGTTGGGGTCCTCGACTCCTTCCCGTGCCGCGCCGGGCTCTGCTGGCCTCGTTCGCGGGGGATGCCGGGTCGTCCCGGCGGGTTCGGATGGCGACGCGGGCCGTCCCGCGCGCGGGCCTTCCCTTCAGACCGGATCCCACACCAGCAGGCGGATCGGGGTCGGGTTGTAGGCGTTGCAGGGGTTGTTGAGCTGCGGGCAGTTGGAGATCAGCACCGCCACGTCCATCTCGGCGCGCATCTCAACGTATTTGCCGGGCGCGGAGATGCCGTCCTCGAAGCTGAGCCGGCCCTCGGGCGTCACCGGCACGTTCATGAAGAAGTTGATGTTGCTGGTGATGTCGCGCTTGCTCATGCCCAGGTGGTGGGCGCAGCCGCAGGCGTTCAGGGCGTGCATGAAGTTGTCGCGGCAGCTGTGCATCGGGCGCTTGTCCAAGGCGTAGCGCACGGTGTTGCTCTCCGCCGCGCAGGCCCCGCCGAGGGTGTCGTGACGGCCGCAGGTGTCGGCGGTGATGGTCAGCATCACGTTGCCTTCGGAGGAGATCAGGCGCGAGCCGGTGGTCAGGTACAGCCTTCCCTGGCGGCGGATGGTGTCGGTCGCGCTGTAGCGCTCCTCGGCGTCGTGCGCGTTGTAGAACAGGGTGTCCACCGCCTGGTTGCCCTCGAGGTCGACGATGCGGAAGGTCTGGCCCTTCTTCACCGTGCCCATCCATCCCTCGCCCGCCGGGCAGATTTCGTCCAGCACCGCATCACGCGGGTCGAGCGGACTTTCGATCAGCATGTTCATGGTCGCTCCCCCTTACTGTGCGAAATAGCGTTCGGTGTTGATGAAGGCCCTGGCGTTTTCCGGACGGAAGTTGCGACAGTAGTCATCCTCGGCGGCAAGGCCCGCGCGGTAGGCGGTCAGCAGGACCGGCCCCGGCGCGTATTCGGGCTTCGGGTCGAGCGGGTGCGGCGCAGCGGAGAGCACCACCAGCACATCCATGTCGAAACGCAGGTCCACCGTGGCGCCCGCGCGCGAATGGCCCGCGGCGAAGGACAGCTCGCCCTCCTCACCCACGATCACGCGGCTGAAGAAGTTGACCCCGGGCACCAGGTCGCGCTTACCCAGGCCCCACTTGCCAAGCTCGATCAAGAGGCCGTCGCGGCCGTTGCGGTACATGGCGTTGCGCGCCACGCCAAACGGGCGCTCGCCGTATTTTTCGCGGATCAGCGCGGCATCGGACACCCCGCAGAAGGCATCATGACCACCGACATCATCGGCAATGATGGAGGCGAGCACGCGCCCCATGTCGGACATCAGCACATGCCCGCGTGTGAGCAGGGCGGTGTGCTGGGCCTTGAGGGTGTCCGCCATGTTGTAGCGCTCAAGGCGCTCGTCGAAGTTGTAGAACAGGGCCGAGAGATTGGCGCCGCCCTGAAGATCGGTCAGGCGCAGGGCTGTGCCGCGTCGCATGAGACCGGACCAGTGGTTGCCGCCGGGGACCAGCTCTTCCCACAGGATGGACTCAGGACGGGACGTGTCCGCATGGGAGGTCATGGACAGTACTCCGTAATGAATGCAGGGGTTGTGTGTGCGCAGGCCAAGTCCCCGAACACCCGGCGCACACGTTCATCCTTGCACGTGGCGTGCCAGCCCTCAGGGTCGCTCCCCCTGCTAGGCCTCCGACGAGTCCCTGCAACCGAAGCCCACCCCATGCGCACAACTTTGGTGCACCGCGCACCCAAATCGCCCCGCGTGGCCGCAGTCTGCCTCGTACCCAAAACCGCCTCCCTGCCGTGGTGCGGATTGCCGGCCCTGGCACGGCCCTTGCGTGGTCTTAAGCGGGCGCCTCTAGGGTTCCGGCTCCTTGCACGGGAGTGCTGGTCCGAGAGAGGCGGTCCGCCGGAGATTCCGGCGGATACACGGCGGGACAAAAGCCCGGGAGGTCACCCACGAGGAGGGAGCACACCATGCTCGCTATCCCCGAGGCGGCTTCGTGTCCCCTCCTCAAGCAGCGCGATTCAACACGCAATATTTGAGGAGTGGACTCATGCGCAGATCCTTTCTTTCCCGAGTTCTCAAGCCACTGGCCCTGGCCACCGCACTGACCGGCCTCGCTGCCAGCCCCGCCGCCCTTGCGGCCGAGAAGAGCGAGTTCAAGATCGGCTGGAGCATCTATGTGGGCTGGATGCCGTGGGACTACATGTCCAAGAGCGGCATCATGAAAAAGTGGGCCGACAAGTACGGCATCAAGGTCGACGTCGTCCAGATCAACGACTACATCGAGTCCATCAACCAATTCACCGCCGGCCAGTTCGACGGCTGCACCATGACCAACATGGATGCGCTGACCATCCCCGCCGCCAGCGGCGTGGACAGCACCGCCCTGATCATCGGCGATTTCTCCAACGGCAACGACGGCATCGTGCTCAAAGGCGCGGGCAAGAAGCTGGCCGACATCAAGGGCCAGAAGGTCAACCTGGTCGAGCTATCCGTCTCCCACTACCTGCTCGCGCGGGCGCTGGACACGGTCAAGCTCAAGGAGAAGGACATCAAGGTGGTCAACACCTCGGATGCCGACATCATCGCCGCCTACGGCACCCAGGACGTGACGGCCGTGGTGACCTGGAACCCCCAGCTTTCCGCGATCAAGGCTCAGCCGAATGCCTCACCCGTATTCGACTCCAGCCAGATTCCGGGCGAGATCCTCGACATGCTGGTGGTCAACACCGAAACGCTGAAGGACAACCCCAAGCTGGGCAAGGCCCTGGTGGGCGCGTGGTACGAGACCATGGCCGTCATGTCCAGGGATGACGCGGCAGGCAAGGCCGCACGCGGGGCGATGGCCAATGCCTCCGGCACCGACCTCGCGGGCTTCGATGCCCAGCTCAAGACCACCCGGATGTTCTACACCCCGGCCGAGGCGGTTGCCTTCAGCAAGAGCGCCGATCTAGTGAAGACCATGGACCTCGTGCGCACCTTCTCCTTCAGCCACGGCCTGCTTGGCCAGGGCGCGAAGAGCGCGGACGCGATCGGCATGGCCTTCCCGGGCGGCAAAACCCTGGGCGATACGAAGAACGTCAAGCTGCGCTTCGATGCCGACTACATGAACATGGCCGCTGAAGGAAAGCTCTGACATGCGCCTTCTCAATCGGACCCCGAGCCTGGGGCGCGCCATCCTGCTGGGCGCGCTGCCTTTCCTGGCGGTGATCGTCATCTATCTGCTCGCCTCCGACATGCGTCTGGCGGCGAACCCGAATGACAAGCTCCTGCCATCCCTCGCAAGCTTCGCCGAGGCGATCCAGGGCTTTGCCCTGGAGCCGGACAAGCGCACCGGGGAGTACCAGCTCTGGGCCGATACCACCGCCAGCCTCACCCGCCTGGGTCTTGGGCTGGCACTGAGCGCGCTGATCGGACTGGCGTTCGGCATCCTGACCGGGCTGATCCCCTACGCCCGCGCCACGCTGTCGCCCTTCATCGCCGCGCTCTCCCTCATTCCCCCCCTCGCCCTGCTGCCGGTACTGTTCATCGTGTTCGGCCTGGGCGAGGTGTCCAAGGTGGTGCTGATCGTGATCGGCATCGCCCCGTTCATCATGCGCGATATTGCCCTGCGGGTGGCCGAGCTGCCGCATGAGCTGCTGATCAAGGCGCAGACCCTCGGCGGCTCGACCTGGCAGATCGCCCTGCGCGTGATCCTGCCGCAGATGCTGCCACGCCTGATCGACGCGCTGCGCCTCGCCCTGGGCGCCGCCTGGCTGTTCCTGATCGCGGCCGAGGCCATCGCCGCCGAGGACGGCCTCGGCTATCGCATCTTCCTGGTGCGCCGCTACCTGGCAATGGACGTGATCCTGCCCTACGTGGCCTGGATCACCCTGCTGGCCTTTCTGATAGACGTGCTGCTGCGCCAGGTCTCGCGCCGCCTGTTCCCCTGGTACCACGTCGGGAGCGCCCGCACATGACCACCCTGTCCATCAAACACCTGTGGAAGGAATACGGCGACCAGGTTGTGCTCGAGAACGTCAACCTGGAGGTGAAGGATCATGAGTTCATCACCATCGTCGGTGCCTCGGGCTGCGGCAAGACCACCTTCCTGCGCATGCTGCTCGGCATCGAGCAGCCCTCGCGCGGGACCTTCCTGATCGACGGCCAGCCGCTGCCTGCCGAGCCGGGCCCGGACCGCGGCATCGTGTTCCAGCGCTACTCGGTGTTCCCGCACCTGACCGTGCTCGAGAACGTGCTCCTCGGCCTGGAGCTTGAGCGTGCGCCCGTCCTCGGCCGGCTGTTCGGTGCAGCGCGCAAGGCCGCCGTGGCCGAGGCCGAGGCGGTGCTGGAGGAGGTTGGACTGTACGGCGCACGCCACAAGCATCCGACCTCCCTGTCCGGCGGCATGCAGCAGCGCCTGTCCATCGCCCAGGCCGTGATCAAGCGGCCCAAGGTGCTGCTGCTGGACGAGCCGTTCGGTGCGCTGGACCCTGGCATCAGTGCCGACATGCACCAGCTCATCCTGCGCCTGTGGGACGAGCACAAGATGAACATCTTCATGATCACCCACGACATCAAGGAGGGCTTCGAGCTCGGCACCCGCCTGCTGGTATTCGACAAGGTACGCCTTGATCCGCAGGCGCCGGGCGCCTTCGGCGCCACCATCACCTACGACATCCCGCTCGGGGTGACCCACAAGAAGCTGTACAAGGAGCTGGTCGAGACCACCAGCCGCACGGAGCGCTTCCATGACGAACTCATCCCCCCCGCCTGACGGCGCCCCCGTGCGCTGGGCGGAGCTGCGCTGGGAAGATATTGCCGCCCTACCCCCCGCAGGGATCGACATGGCGATCCTTCCGGTCGGCGCCACCGAGCAGCACGGCCCCCACCTGCCGCTCGGCGTGGACACCCTCTCCGCCGTCGCGGTGGCGGAAGGCGCATCCGCCCTGACCGGCATCCCGGTCCTGCCCGCCCTGTCCTACGGCTGTTCTCTTGGTCATTCCGCCAAGTGGGCCGGCACGCTCTCCCTGCGCCCGGAGACGCTCTCCCGGATGGTCCTCGAGATCGCCGAGTGGGTGCATGCCGCCGGCTTCCGCCGCCTGCTGCTGCTCAACGGCCACGTGACCAACTGGGCGCCGCTGCGCTGCGCGCTGGAGAACATCCGTCACGACCTGCCGGAGATGCGCATCGCCCTGCGCTCCCTGTGGGACATCTCCACCGAGATCCGCCGGCAGTACCACCAGGATGCGGAGAACTTCCACGCCAACGGCGCCGAGACCTCGCTGATGCTCGCCCTCCATCCCGATCTGGTGCGGATGGGCGAGGCCGTCGACGAACCCGACCGCTCGGCCGGCTGCTTCTTCAGCTACCGGGTGGACCAGGAATGCCTGCACGGCGTGGTCGGCCAGCCAAGCCGGGCCAGCGCCGCCGAAGGCCGCGAGCTGCTGGAGCGCTGCGTGAGGTCGCTCGCCGCCCAGCTTGAACAGGCCCTGCACGAGACCACGCCGCTCGAGATGTGGCACGACTCCCTCATTTGACCCGAACTCCGACCAGGAACCTCCAGCATGGCAAAACACCCCCGCTCGCCTGAAATCCAGGCCCTCCACAGCGCCCTCGAGAGCGAAGGCGTGAAATACGCCCTCGCCAGCTTCGTCGACATCCACGGCGTGTCCAAGGCCAAGGCCGTGCCGCTCGCCCACCTCGACCAGATGCTGCGCGGCTCCGAGCTGTACACCGGCGCGGCGCTCGACGGCGTACCGCAGGCGATCAGCGACGAGGAGGTCTCCGCCCGACCCGACCCGTCCTCCGCCACCGTGCTGCCGTGGAATCCCGAGATCGCCTGGTTCGCCAGCGACCTCTACCACCAGGGCCAGCCGTTCGAGGCCTGCGCGCGCGGCATCCTCAAGCGCCAGCTGACGAAGGCCGCCGAGATGGGGTTCACCTTCAACCTCGGCGTGGAGACCGAGTTCTTCATCCTGCGCGAAGGCGAGGGCGGGCTCCCCGTGCCGACCAGCCCGCGCGACACCCTGGCCAAGCCCTGCTACGACGTGGAGGGCCTGCTCGACAGCTATCCGCTGGTGGACGAGCTTGTGCAGGCCATGAACAAGCTCGGCTGGGACGTGTACTCCTTCGACCACGAGGATGCAAACGGCCAGTTCGAGATCGACTTCATGTATGCGGACGCGCTGACCACCGCCGACCGCGTCACCTTCTTTCGCATGATGGCGCGCGAGCTGGCCAAAAAGCACGGCTTCTTCGCCAGCTTCATGCCCAAGCCCTTCGCCAACCGCACCGGCTCCGGCGCGCACTACAACATGTCGCTGGCCGACCGCAAGACCGGCACCAACCTGTTCGAGGACGACCATGATCCGCGCGGCTGCGGCCTGTCGGAGCTCGGCTACCAGTTCACCGCCGGCATCCTGCGCCACGCCAGGGCCGTCGCCGCCGTGATCGCACCGACCGTCAACAGCTACAAGCGACTGGTGCGCAAGGGCAGCATGTCCGGCTTCACCTGGGCACCGGTCTACGTCTGCTACGGCAACAACAACCGCACCAACATGATGCGTATCCCGCTCGGCGGCGGCCGGGTTGAATGTCGCGCGGCGGACATCTCCGGCAACTTCTACCTCGGCGCGGCGATGATGCTGGCTGCCGGGCTGGAAGGCATCCGCGAGGGGCTCGACCCCGGCGCACCGAACACCGAGAACATGTATCAGCTGCCGACTGCCGAGCTGAAGGCGCGCGGAATCGAGCTGCTGCCGCGCAACCTCGAGGAGGCCGTGGACGCGTTCGAGGCCGACCCGCTGTCCGAGGAGGTGATGGGGCCGCTGATGTTCCGCACCTATGCCGATTTCAAGCGCCAGGAGTGGCTGGACTACCACAGCCACGTATCCGACTGGGAGCGGGATCGCTACCTGCACCTGTTCTGAGCAGGGCGAACGACAGGGACCTGAGGACGGGGCCACGAGCCCCGTTCTTTATTTCTTCGCTCAGCCTGCCACCGGCCGCTTCCCCTCGCGCCAGCCCTCCAGCAGGGCCGCGCCAAGGATGAGCGCGCCACCGGCCATCTCCAGAGGGCTCATCCGCTCCCCGCCGAGCAGCATGGCGGACACCACCGCCACCACCAGTTCAAGGATGATGAGGATGGCCGCGCGTCCGGCCTCCATGTGGGTCACGCCCCACTGCGTGCCCAGGGTGGCGAGCAGCACCCAGCCAAGGCCGAACAGCAGCACTCCGCCCCAGATCGCCGCCGGGGCTGCGGGCCAGTCCTGAACGCCGGCCCCCAGCCCCGCGGCGGCCATGACGGCGCAGCCCAGGAACATGGCCGCGAGCTTGCTGCCCATCGGCAGCTGCGGCCGTGCGCGGAACACGATGTTGTTGCCGGCGAAGGCCAGGCCGCAGCTGATGGCCAGCAGGTCCAGCCAGGACACCTCCCCCTGCAGGACCGCCGGCCCCCCGAGGATCAGCAGCGCCCCGGTCAAGGCCAGCACCACCCCGAGCAGGCGCGGCCGGTCGATCGCCTCGCCCAGGAACAGGCGCCCGCCCAGCACACCCCACACCGGGACGAGGTAGAACAGCACCATCACCCGCACCACCTCGCCGAGGGCCATCCCGGTGGTGAAGGCGAAATTGGCGTAGCCGCCGAGCAGGGCGATGCCCAGCAGGGTCAGCCCCTGGCCGCGCCAGGCCGCGCGCTGCCGCCACAGGAAAGGAAGGAAGAGGAGGGCCAGGCCGCCATAGGCGACGAGGTTGAGCGACACGCCGTGCACGTCATGGGTGGCGAAGTGCTTGAGCGGAATCCAGCTCAGGCCCCACAGGATGGCGGCCAAAAGCAGAGCAATGAGCGGAGCGCTCGCGGGCAAGATCATGCGTCAGTCCTGTGCGGTACGCGTTGAAGGCGGTCAGACCTGGGGCCGCCAGCGCATCCGCTGGCCCGTGCCCCGGTCGCGGAGGAGGCTGACTCCCGACGCC
>FWPV01004471.1_pt1 | contig 29697 bp, 29 predicted proteins | sample 2228371 | NCBI WGS metagenome assembly FWPV01 (sample SAMEA103939776, study PRJEB20133) | metagenome | reverse complement strand
CTTCCAGAAAGCCGCTTGCTGTCCAGCGCAGCGCCATCTCGGCATCCCGATAGCGGCACACGCGACGCGTCACCCGGCGCACGGCACCGTTCGGATTCTCGATCAGGTTCGTCGTCGCGAGACACCGCATCAGCGCCGGCGTGAGCCCGAGCCGATTGACCGTGAAGAGCTCGTCCAGCCCCTCCAGCAGGCTTGCCGCCGCGTCGGGATAATCGGTTTGCAGCCAGTTGGCCTGTTGCCGCAGGCGCGCCTTGCCTTCCCTTTCCGGCAGCTTGTAGGCGGCGCGCATCACGCTTTTGACCTGCGCGGCCAGCGCCTTGGGCAGCCGCTCGGTGACGTTGCGCACCTTGTGCGTGCGGCAGCGCTGAACCTGGGCCGCCTCGCCGAACACTTCCTCGACGGCGCTTCTCAACGCCTTCGAGCCGTCGATGACGAACAGACGTGTCAGCGCCGGGTTCAGCCCGTGTTCGACCAGGTGCGTGAGCAGGTCCTTGGCCACCCGCTTGTTCTCGCTGGAGCCCGAGGCGACTCCCAGGAGGTGCTTGCCGCCCTGGGCATCGACCCCGACCGCGGCCAGGATGTGGTGGTTGGCCACGACGATGCCGTCGAGATAGACGGCAAGGATGTCCACGCCGTCCCAGCGCCGTGCCGCCAGGGCTTCCAGAACCTTGCGGCTTTGCGCCACAAACGCCCGCGACACCGAGCTCTTGGCAATGCCCACCGTGCCGGCCATCGCCGGCAGCACGCGGCCGTATTTGCGCGTGGAGACGCCAGTCACGAGAATGTCGTGGATGCGCTCGCCCAGATCGGCATGCTCGACAAACCGGGCATAGGCCGGCACGGCGACCTCGCCGCCGCCCCGGGCGCGCAGGCGCGGACGCTCGACGGCGAGCTTCCTCTCGGCCAGCGTGATGCGGCCCGGCTGTTTGCCGTGCCAGCGCACGTCCCCGCCCTTCTTGCCCGGATGCTTCGCCCCGGCTACCTCCTGGGCCGAGATGACCAGCAACTGCTCGATGAATTGCCGGGCTGCCCCCATCATCAGTTCATCCACGCTCGCCTTGGTGTCGCGCACCAGCTCCAGCAGCGGCAGCAGGTGCTGCCCGCCTTCGCTGAAGCAGGCCCGCAGCGCCTCCTCCTGTTGCCGCGCCACGACCTTCAGCGCCCCTTTGGTGCCAACCTTCTTTCCCTTACGATCCTGCATGGCGGTTTCCTTTCCTTGAGTTTCCAGTTTTGGCAAACCCGATTCTCTCGGATTCACCGGGAAACCGCCGCCTTCAACCTTCAACTATGGATGGGACACCCCCGATCGAACCACTGGAGTAGACATCATGCTGCCAAAATTGCGAGAAGCAAAATACCGGCGCGACTACTGTATTTGGCTGGAGTTTGCCGATGTCGCAGAAGGCGAAGTCGATCTCGAAAACGAGCTGTGGGGTGAAGTATTTGAACCATTAAAGGACAAATCCCGTTTCGCGGACTTTGCGCTGGACAAAGAACTCGAAACCATTGTCTGGCCGAATGGGGCCGACTTCGCTCCTGAGTTTCTTTACCAGAACCTGCGCCCTAACTACGCGCTCAAGCCGACGCCAAAAAGCGGCGCGGCTTAGCGCAGCGTTAGCCGTCAACAACAGAAGAACCAAACATGGCAATACCTGATTACCAGTCAATCATGCTTCCCTTGCTCCGTTTCGCTGCGGACGGAAACGAACATTCCCTCCGGGAAGCTATCGAGGGCTTGTCCGAAAAGTTCGGGCTTACGGACGCCGAAAAGAATGAGTTGTTGCCGAGTGGCCAGCAACCAAGATTCGACAACCGTGTCGCTTGGGCGCGCTCCTATATGAGTAAGGCGGCTTTGTTGGAGGCCACGCGGCGCGGACATTTCCGCATTACCCAGCGAGGGCGAGAAGTCCTTTCCAGGAATCCATCCGAAATCAACGTGAAGTTCTTGGAGCAATTCCCTGAGTTCGTCGAGTTCAGGGCAAAACATCGAGCAAGGGAAGAAACCGCAGAAACTGCCGAAACAGAAACTCTTCAAACGCCCGGCGAGCTTCTGGAAACCGCGTACCAGAAACTCCGCGAAGACCTTTCGGCCGAGCTTCTCAAATTCGTAAGAGAATGTTCCCCATCCTTCTTCGAGCGCCTCGTCATCGACGTACTGGTGAAAATGGGTTATGGCGGGTCTCGGAAAGAAGCCGGGAAGGCCATTGGACGCAGCGGCGATGAAGGAATTGACGGAATCATTAACGAGGATCGCCTTGGCCTCGATGTCATTTATATCCAAGCGAAGCGGTGGCAGGCTACGATCGGGCGGCCTGAAATTCAGAAGTTCGCGGGTGCCTTACAAGGGCACCGCGCAAAGAAGGGAATCTTTATCACCACTTCTGACTTCAGCCGTGACGCCGAGGATTATGTGGCGAAAATCGATTCAAAGATCGTGCTTATAGACGGTGAGCAACTAGCCCAACTCATGATCGACCATAATGTTGGGGTAACACCGGTCACGTCTTACGAAACGAAGAAAATTGACAGTGACTACTTCATTGAAGGGTAAGACGGCTGCTAACAACCGCTTCCAGCCAACGTCGGCGCTGACGCGCTGCTGGGGCTGCTCATGGCAGTCTTTGTCCTGGTTTATTTTTCCCTGGCGCTCGCCGCGACCCATCCGGACACGGGTTATCGCCAGGCTCTGGTGGCGATGTGCGGCGCATTCATGGTGCCGTTTCTCGCGTGGCAAGGCTGGATAACGTTTTCCTGAGCGCAGCGCGCCAGAGCACGATCGCTTTGGCAAACTCCGTGTCGCCACGCCATGCGCCGGCGCTCATGCCATGCGCATCCGATGTCGCTGGCCGCAGTCGCGCCACCGGTGTCCGGGGTCGGGCGGTGTAATCACGGTATTATGATGGGGGAATGATGGTTTCAATCTGCAGGAAAGGGGCATTGGCGCTCGTGCTTACGGTCGCCGCGGCCGTGCCGCTTCCTGCGGGAGCGGAGGAGCAGGATGCGGCCGTGAGGGCGGAGAATGCCGTGACCGCCATTCTGTTCGAGGCAGAGGCCGACGAATTCACGGCGTATCAGATCGACAGGCGGGGGTTCGTCGAGCTGACCTTTGCATCGAACGTGCCCGACGGCATTTATGCGGACATCGTGCAAAAAATGAAAAGTCACCCGGACATCAAGGGGGTGCTGGCCGGCAAGGGCGGGCGGCCGTGCCGCCGATTCTGACCAGGCGGCCCAATGCCGAAGCCGCGGACTAGGTGCCGGTTCGGCGCTCGGGGGCTGCGGGTTCGCTGTTCGGCGTGCCGAGCTTGGCAAGGATGCCCTCTAGCACGGTGAGCTGGCGCACCAGCGCCGCGTGGGTGGATTCCAGCTCGGCCAAACGTTCCTGGAGCGTATCGATGTTATCGTGGATCTTCTGGATGTTGTCACGACGCCGGTCGATCACCAGGCGATGGTCGTTGATCTGGGTGAGCAGCGGCGCGAGCACACCGCGCAGCCAGGCTTCACATTCGACGCGGGTCTTCTCGAACAGGATGCGCGCCTCCGCAACGATGGAGAGAAAAAACTTGCGCACCATGAAGCGCTTCTCGGTCATGATGTTGATCGGGTCGCGGCAGAAGGCCTCGGTGCGCATGGCGAGCTTCTTGAATTCCCCCAGATAGGCGTCGATCGCCAGTTCCGGCGCTTCGCGCCGCTCGAAGCCGTGCTTGAGGTGAAAGCGGATGTAGGCGGCATCCACGAGCCCCTTGATCTGCTTGGCGTGCTTGTGGATGTGCCGGTACTGCTTGGCGGTTTGCGCCATCAGGGATTGCATGCCCCGGGTGAGCCCGGCGGTGGTCCAGCTGCCCTGGATGGCCTCGTGGGCCTTTTCCAGGATGTCGTCCAGACGCTCGAGGGCGAGGTTGGCGAGCAGCATGCGCCCCTGCTGGGTGATGACACCACGGGTGACGTTGAAGGCTTTGACCGTCTCGTCGTAGGCGCGCTTGTCCTGATCCAGCAGCGTGAGCATTTTCTGGATCACTTCCTTGTTCTTGCCGGCGAGGGAGGACAGTTCTTTCTGTTCGAGCCGTACCGCAGCGATCTGCTGGCGCACGCTGCCATGCGCGGCCAGCACCATGGCGCCGATCTCCCGCGTGACGCTGGCGCGCAGAATCTGCTGCCGCTCGGGGATGATCTGGTGCGCGAGCACCTGCTCCAGCCGCTCGATGCCGCTTTTTCGCAGCAGGTCTGCATCGCCACGGATCTTGGCGAGCAAGGCCTTCTGTGCCGAAAGGGTGAGCACGCTGGTGACTGGCAAGCCCAGCTGCTGCGCCGTGGCCTGCTGCTGGCGCGCGATGCTCTGCTCGATCTTGTCCCAGGGCTTGAGTTCGTCCCACAGCACGTCGATCTTGTTGAGCACCGCAATGGTGTGCTTGGCGTGCTGCTGCACGTGCTTTTGCCAGATCTCCATGTCGGACCGGGTGACGCCGGTGTCCACCGCCAACAGAAACAGCACCGCATGGGCATTGGGAATCATGCTCAGGGTGAGCTCGGGCTCCGCACCCAGAGCGTTGAGCCCCGGGGTGTCCAGGATGGCAAGGCCATCGGCCAGCAGCGGATGGGGGTAGTTGATGAGCGCGTGGCGCCATTTGGGAATTTCGATCCGGTCGCCCTCGCGCACCATGTCGCGCTGGGCCGGATCCTGTTCGTCCCACAGGCCCAGGGTGCGCGCTTCGACCTGGCTGACCAGTTTGGTTTCGGTGAGGCTTGCCATGGCCGCGACCATGTCGTCCACCGAATCGAGATTGAGCTTCATGGTCACCCACTCGATGGGCTTGCGCTTCAATTGCGCCACGGTCTCGTCACGGTAGCGGGTCTCGATCGGCAAAAGGCGGATGAAGGGCGCCTCGCGGGGATCATAGAAGAGCTCGGTCGGGCACATGGTGGTGCGGCCGGCATCGGAGGGCAGCAGGCGCTGCTTGAAGTCGGCGAAGAACAGCGCGTTGATGAGCTCGGACTTGCCGCGCGAAAACTCGGCGACGAAAGCCAGAGTGACGCGGTCCTGCTTGAGCGCCTCGAGCAGGTCGAATAGCTTGAGGTTCTGCGTCACCTCGAATTCAACGTGCTCGTCGAGCCAGGCTTTGTAGGCTTCGATCGCCGCCACCAGCTCGTCGCGCCAGCGGTGATACTGGGCCACCTGGCTTTCGATCGAGGTGCTCATGCCTCCCTCCAGAGCTGCTCCGGCGATGCCTTCGAGTCGCGCACTTCGACCACCTTGCGCCGGCCATGCGCGCCCTGGCGCAGCACGATGCGCGCCTTGGGCACGCCGAAACATTCACTCAGGAAGTCCACCAGACACGCGTTGGCACGGCCTTCCAGCGGTGGGGCCGCCAGCTGGAGTTTCAGGGCATCCGCGTACACGCCTAGGATGCGCGTCGCCCGTGCACCGGGCTGCACATGCAACCGCAGCACCAGGACGCCGTTCTGACCCTCGCGCCGGTACCACGCCGTCATCACAGGGGGCCGGGGCGCAGCATCGCCGCGAGCCCCGGCAGGATGAACTGCAGCAGCACCATGCAGATCAGCACCACCACCATGGGCGAGAGGTCGATGTTGCCGATCGGCGGCAGGTAGCGGCGGATGACCCGGGTGAAGGGCCGGTTGAGGGTGTCGAGCAAGCCCATGTAGGGACTGTAAGGGTTGACGAAGCTGACGATAAACAGCATGAACTGCAGGAAGATGACCATCCACAGGGCGATCCTGGCGAGCTCCAGCAGGGCGAACAGCGCCAGCACCAGGAGCATCATCCCGCTGGCCTCGGCGAGCCGCCCGCTGATGCCCAGCACGATCAGCATCAGCAGCGCCTGCACCGTCCACGCCACCACCAGGGTGGCGAGGTCCATACCCCACAGGCCGGGAATCACGCGCCGCGCCGGCTTGACGATGAAATCCGTGAGCGCCATGGCGAACTGGGACACCGGATTGTTGAACGACGCGCGGGTGAATTGCATGTGGAATCGCAGCAGCAGCACCGCGGTGAAGGCGGTGGCCACGCTGTCGAGCAGAAAGAGGAAGGCTCCGGTCAGCATGCGTTCGGCATCCAGTCAACAACCGCCATTCTTGCAGAAAAGCCGAGAGTACTCCAGCAGTTACGCCTGTGCGCCGAGTTCGTCGCCCAGTTCCTTGGCGCGGGCAGCGGCGGCCTTGACGGCGGCGTTGATCGCCGCCTTCACCCCGGCCTGCTCCAGGCTTGCCAGAGCGCGCTCGGTGGTGCCGCCCTTGGAGGTGACCCGCGCCCGCAGGGTGGCGGGCGACTCGTCGCTTTGGCTCGCAAGGCGGGCTGCGCCGAGAAAGGTGGCCAGCGCGAGCGCACGCGCAGCAGCCTCGCTCAGTCCCAGCTCCACGGCGGCCGCCTCCAGCGCCTCCATGAAGTAGAACACGTAGGCCGGTCCGCTGCCGGAGACGGCAGTGACGGCGTCGAGCAACGGCTCGTCCTCCACCCAGAGGCACTCCCCCACCGCGCCCAGGATGCGCTGCGCCTCCTCGCGCTCCCGCGCGCTCACCGCCGGCAAGGCGTACAGGCCGGTGATGCCCGCCCGTACCAGCGCCGGGGTGTTGGGCATGGCACGTACGATGCGTGCGTAGCCGTGAAGCCAGCGGGACAAATCGGCGGCGCGCACACCGGCAGCGATGGAGATGACGAGCTGGGATTTCAGCTGTGGGGCAATGGCCGCGGCGACGCCGCGCAACTGCTGGGGTTTGACGGCGAGCACGATGATGTCCGCCTCCAGGGCCGCCGCGTCTGGCGCCTCATGGCAGGCGATCCCGTAGTCGGCGGCAAGCCGCGCGCGCGCCTTGGGGTCGATCTCCACCCCATGGATCGCTGCGGCGGCAAAACCCTGCTTCAGCAGGCCCCCGATGAGGGCGGAGGCCATGTTGCCGCCGCCGATGAAGGTGATATTCATTGTTCAGAACCTTTCTTTATTGAACCGAAACGAACCAAGTTGGCCTTTCCCTATCCCCTCCCCCTCGACGGGGGAGGGTTAGGGTGGGGGTGACGTTCAAGTTCAAGCTTTTCCGATCAATCACCATGAAGAGCACAAAGAACACGAAGGTAAACCTTCACCCGGCTTTTCTTCGCGCTCTTCGTGTCCTTCGTGGTTCACCGCTTTTGCCGTTCCCCGAAAATCGCGGACCCCACGCGAACGATGGTGGCGCCTTCCATGATCGCCGCCTCCAGGTCGCCCGACATGCCCATGGAGAGGGTATCGAGCTTGAGGCCACCGTCGTTGAGGCTCGCGCAGAGTTCGCGCAGCACGCGGAACTGCGCCCGCTGCACGGCAAAGTCCGCGCTGGGCGCGGGTATGGTCATGAGACCACGCAGCCGCAGACGCGGCAGGGCCGCCACCTGGCGCGCCAAAGCCTCGGCGTCGCGCGGCGCCACCCCGCCCTTGCTGGCCTCGCCGCTGACGTTGATCTGAATGCAAACATTGAGGGGGGCCATGCCGTTGGGACGCTGCTCGGACAGCCGCCGGGCGATCTTGTCACGGTCGATGCTGTGCACCCAGGCGAAGCGCTCGGCGATCGAACGGGTCTTGTTGCTCTGGATCGGGCCGATGAAATGCCATTCGATCTCGAGGTCGGCAAGCTGCGCCATCTTCGCCACCGCCTCCTGGACATAGCTCTCGCCGAACGCCCGCTGGCCCGCCTGGAAGGCTTCGCGGATCGCTGCCGCGCCGAAACTCTTGCTGACCGCGAGCAGCATGACCGAGGCCGGATCACGCCCCGCCTGCGCCGCCGCCCGCGCGATGCGGCCGCGCACGGCTTGCAAGGCGTTTATGATTGTTGTCATAATGGCTCGGCGCCGCTCAAGTCTGCGCAAACACGGCCGAAATCACAGTTTCGGCGCGTTTTCTTCACACCCGCGCGCAGACATCCGCAAATCGAAAGGATTATAAATGGAAATCGCCGATCTATTGGCCTTTTCGGTCAAGAACAGGGCGTCCGACCTGCATCTCTCCGCCGGTCTGCCGCCTCTGATCCGGGTCAATGGCGACATCCGCCGCATCAATGTCGAGCCGCTCGACCACAAGGGCGTGCACAGCATGGTGTATGACATCATGAACGACGCCCAGCGCAAGTTCTACGAAGAGAACCTGGAGGTCGATTTCTCGTTCGAGATTCCCAACCTCGCGCGCTTCCGCGTGAACGCCTACAACCAGCAGCGCGGCGCGGCGGCGGCATTCCGGACCATTCCGTCCAAGGTGCTGACGCTGGAACAGCTCAATGCACCGGCGATCTTCAAGGAACTGTGCCAGCAGCCCAACGGCATCGTCCTGGTGACCGGGCCCACCGGCTCCGGCAAGTCCACCACGCTGGCGGCGATGATCAACGAGATCAACGAGAACGAATACGGCCACATCCTCACCATCGAGGATCCGATCGAGTTCGTGCACGAATCGAAGAGGTGCCTGATCAACCAGCGTGAGGTGGGCCCGCACACCCTGTCGTTCAACAACGCGCTGCGCTCCGCCCTGCGCGAGGACCCGGACGTGATTCTGGTGGGCGAGCTGCGGGATTTGGAAACCATTCGCCTGGCCCTGACCGCGGCGGAAACCGGCCACCTGGTGTTCGCCACCCTGCATACCTCCTCGGCGGCGAAAACCATCGACCGTGTGGTGGACGTGTTCCCGGCGGCGGAAAAAGACATGGTGCGGGCCATGCTGTCGGAGTCCCTGCGGGCGGTGATCGCGCAGACCCTCCTCAAGACCAAGGACGGCAGCGGTCGCGTGGCGGCCCACGAGATCATGATCGGCACCCCGGCGATCCGTAATCTCATTCGCGAGAACAAGGTCGCGCAAATGTACTCGGCGATCCAGACCGGGCAGGCCCTGGGCATGCAGACCATGGAGCAATGCCTGCAGGATCTGGTGCGGCGCAACGTGGTGTCGGAAGCGGAAGCGCGCAAGGCCGCGCGCAAGGACGCGAAATTTTGAGGTGGTTCGGCCCGGGAGAAGCACATGGAACGCGAACAAGCCCAGAAATTCATGCACGACCTGTTGCGCCTGATGGTGAGCAAGAAGGCGTCCGACCTGTTCATCACCGCCGGCTTCCCGCCAGCGCTGAAGATCGACGGCCGCGTGACCCCGGTCTCGAACCAGACCCTAACGCCGCAGCACACCCAGGATCTGGCCCGGGCCATCATGAACGACAAACAGGCCTATGAGTTCGAGTCCACCAAGGAGTGCAATTTCGCCATCAGCCCCCCGGACATCGGTCGCTTCCGCGTCAACGCCTTCGTGCAGCAGGGGCGCACCGGCCTGGTACTGCGCACCATCAACTCGGTGATCCCCAAGTTCGAAGAGCTCGGCTTGCCGGAGGTGCTCAAGGACATCGCCATGACCAAGCGCGGACTGGTCATCTTCGTCGGTGGCACCGGCTCCGGCAAATCCACCTCGCTGGCGGCGATGGTGGGCTACCGCAACGAAAACAGCCAGGGCCACATCATCACCATCGAGGACCCGATCGAGTATGTGCACGAGCACAAAAAGAGCATCATCACCCAGCGCGAGGTGGGGGTGGACACCGATGACTGGTTCTCGGCGCTGAAGAACACCCTGCGCCAGGCGCCGGACGTGATTCTGATCGGCGAGATCCGCGACCGGGAAACCATGGACTATGCCATCGCCTTCGCCGAAACCGGCCACCTTTGCCTATCGACCCTGCACGCCAACAGCGCCAACCAGGCCCTGGACCGCATCATCAACTTCTTCCCGGAAGACCGGCGTGACCAGCTGCTCATGGACCTGTCCCTGAACCTGAAAGCCTTCGTGTCCCAGCGCCTGATCCCGCGCCGCGAGGGCAAGGGCCGCGTCGCCGCGGTGGAGATCATGCTGAACTCCCCCTTGATCGCCGATTTGATCTTCAAGGGCCAGGTGCACGAGATCAAGGAGGTCATGGCCAAGTCGCGGGAACTCGGCATGCAGACCTTCGACCAGCACCTGTTCGAGCTGTACGAGGCGGGGCTGATCAGCTACGAGGATGCCCTGCGCAATGCCGATTCCCTCAACGACCTGCGGCTCAAGATCAAGCTCCAGGGCGCCGAGGCGAAGGACCGCGACATCATGGCAGGCATCGACCACCTCGACATCCTTTAGGCCGGGCATCTCGCCCGCGCGGCTCTGAAACCCGCGCTGACGGTTCGAGCTTCCCTCGGCGGGAAGGGGGAAGCAAGCAGCGTCAGACATCGCCTTTCACCCCCAACCTTCCCCACCGAGGGGAAGTGCGCGGCGGGGGTGCAAGGCATTCCCTTGCCGAACATTCATGCCGGTTTCCCGATGGTCACGCTCGGTCCTGGAAAGATCCGGCTAGCGCCTGGCGGGGCGGTTGCTGCCCGGGACGAGCCTGAACTCGTACAACCGGCACTCGATCGGGCCGTTGTACAGCGGCGTCCTGCGCGAGGGTGTCAGCCGGATCAGCTTGGGCAGGCGCAGGTCCCCGGTCAGGATGAAGGCGCGCCAGCCGGCGAAGCGTTGCTTCAGCACATCGCCCAATTTCGGATACAGGGCCGCCAGCGCCTCCGCTTCACCGATGCGCTCTCCGTAGGGCGGATTCATCACCAAGATGCCGTTTCCCGCAGGGGGCGCGATGTCCAACACGTCGCGCCGCGCGAGGGTCACGACGTCGTCAAGACCGGCGGCACGGAAATTCTGCTCCACGGCCGCGACCGCTTTGGCGGAAGCATCGCTGCCGAAGAGGGGCAGGGGCTCAGGTGGCGCGCGCCGTGCCGCCGCCTCGTGGCGCAGGCGCGCCCACAGCTTGGGGTCGAAATTCCGAAGATTTTCGAAACCGAACGCCCGCGCGAGCCCGGGCGCGATGTGGAGGGACATCATTGCCGCTTCCATCAGAAAAGTGCCGCTGCCGCACATGGGATCGAAAAGCGGCGTGCCCGGGCGCCAGCCGGCGAGATGGAGAATGCCCGCGGCGAGGTTTTCCTTCAGCGGCGCCTCGCCCTTGGACTGGCGCCAGCCGCGCTTGAACAGGGCCTCGCCCGAGGTGTCCAGGTAGAGCATCGCGTGATCGGCGGTGAGAAAAACATGCACCCGCACCTCGGGCGCCCGGGTGTCCACGTCCGGGCGGCTGCCGCAGGTGGCGCGGAAGGCATCGCACAGCGCGTCCTTGATCTTCAGGGTGACGTAGTTGAGGCTTTTCAGCGGCGACTTCTGTGCCGCGGTGCTGACCAGGAAGGTTTGCGTCACGTCGAACAGCGCAGGCCACTCGATGCTGCGTGCGAGCCGGTAGAGATCCTCCTCGTTGCAATAGCCGCCAGCGGCCACGCGCCACAATACGCGGCTGGCGATGCGGCTCCACAGATTGACCCGGTAGCACAGATCCCAGTCCCCGGCGAACGCCACGCCGCCCTCCGTGGCTGCAACCGCCGCCGCGCCGAGCGCGGCCAGCTCTTCGGCGAGCGCGCTTTCCAGCCCGCGCGGACAGGGGGCAAAGAACTGTTCCGGCACGTTCGGCTCAGAACGGCTTGACCACCACGAGGATCACCACCGCGATCAGGATGATCACCGGAAATTCGTTGAACCAGCGAAACCACACATGGCTTTTGGTGTTGCGCTCGTGCTTGAAGTCGAGCAGCAGCTTCAGGCACCAGACGTGATAGAAGATCAGCACCGCGACCAGGGCCAGCTTGGCGTTAAGCCAGCCGCCCGTGACGCCGAAGCCCCACCACAGCCACAGCCCGAGCACCACGGTGAGGATGCCGCCGGGGGTCATGATGCCCCAGAACAGCTTGCGCTCCATGATCTTGAAGCGATCGATGGACGCCCGATCGTCACTCATGGCGTGATAGACGAACAGACGCGGCAGGTAGAATAGCCCCGCGAACCAGGTGACCATGAAGATGACGTGGAACGCCTTGACCCAAAGCATGTCGTACCCCCCTCAACGAAACCGCCCACAAGCATAGCGATGTCAGCCCGCGAACGCATCGGAAATTTCATCCGCCGTCACATCACGACCCTGGCATTGCTCGGCCTGGTGGCGTATCTGTGGTTTCGTCCCCCCGCCTGGGTGAGCGACCTCGACGAGCCGGTGGCGAACGCGGGCTTCACCACCCTGGACGGCCGCGCGGGCAGCCTCGATGCCCTGCGCGGACGCGTGGTGCTGGTGAACTTCTGGGCCACCTGGTGCCCCTACTGCCGTCACGAGATGCCGGCGATGGAGGCCTTCTACCGCGACCATCGCGCGCGCGGCTTCGAGATCCTGGCCTTGTCGGTGGACGACGATCCCGACACCGTGGCCGCCTTCATGCGCGAGAAGGGCTACAGCTTTCCCGTGGTGATGGCGGGTCCTGAACTGCGCCAGGCCTTCGGCAAGGTCACACGCCTGCCCACGTCCTTCATCATCGACCGCGACGGGCGGATCCGCCACAAGGTCAGCGGGCAGGTGCACTATCCACGCCTGGAGAAGCTGGTGACGCCATTGCTTGCGCCGACGCCTTGAGCTCGCTTGCCACCCAGCGGTCCAGGGCGGGGAAATCGAGCCGGCCGACGCGCTTCTCGACGATGCGGCCGGCGCGGTCGATGAAGAAATGGGTGGGGGTGACGGCGACGTCATCGAAGGCACGTGCCACCTTGCCCTCTACGTCCAGCGCCACCTTGAAGGGCAGCGCGCGCTCCCGGGCGAACCGGGCCACATAGCTCGGCGGGTCATAGGGCATCGCCACCGCCACCACCTCGAAACCCTGCGGCGCAAGCCTGCGGTAATGGGCGATGAGCTCCGGCATTTCCGCCACGCAGGTGGCGCAGGTGGTCGCCCAGAAGGTCACCAGCACCGCTTTGCCGCGCAGGTCGGCGAGCGGCACCGCGCCCTGGCCGAGGATCGTGAAAGTGACCTCCGGCGCCGGGCGCGATGCCGGTGTCAGCAGCAGGGTCGCGGTGAGAAAGACCGCCACCGCGGCAAGCAGGCCGAGCTTTTGCGCTACACTGAAGCGCATCATTTGCCCCAGGATCGATGGGTCGTCATGCCGCGCGCTATTCTGTGGATTTTCTTCGCCCTTGTCATCAGCGCGGGGGCGCGTGCCGCTGCGCTTTCCGACCTGTCCGACGCCGACACAGCCAAGGGCCTCAAGGAGGCGCTGAGCCAGGCGGCGGTGGCCGCGGTGACGCGGCTCGGCAAGCACAACGGCTATCTCGGCGATACGCGCGTGAAGATTCCACTGCCCGAGGGGCTCAGACAGGTGGAGCGGCTGATGCGCACCTTCGGCGCGGGCCACCATGCCGATGAGTTGATCGTGGCGATGAATCGTGCCGCCGAAGCCGCCGTGCCGGAAGCCCGCGGCGTCCTGCTCGATGCCGTAAAGAAGATGACGGTGGAGGATGCCAAGCGGATCGTCACGGGCGGAGACGATGCCGCCACGCGCTACTTCCGCAGCCATACCGAAACGGCCCTGCACGCGAAGTTTCTGCCCATCATCGCCCGCAACACGCAGAAGGTGAAGCTGGCGGAAAAGTACAACCGATTCGCCGGCAGCGCGCAGAAGCACGGCCTGCTCGGCCAGGAAGACGTCCGGCTCGAGCAGTACGTCACGCGGAAGGCGCTCGACGGCCTGTATTTCATGATGGCGGAAGAAGAGCGGGCCATCCGAAAAGACCCCATCGGCCGCAGCGGCTATTGGCTGAAGAAGGTGTTCGGCGCGACGTTCTAGCCGGTAAAATGGCGCTTTGAACTGGGCCCGCCCTCGCTCACCCTGTAGCCGTGACCGCCCGCCTGCGCGAAATTCCCTACAACTACACCTCCTTCTCTGACCGCGAGATCGTCATCCGCTTTCTCGGCGCGAACGCCTGGGACGTGTTGAACGAGTTGCGTGCGGAACGCCGCACCGGCCGCTCCGCCCGCATGCTGTTCGAAGTACTGGGCGACATGTGGGTGATTTCGCGCAATCCCTATCTTCAGGACGATCTGCTCGCCAATCACAAGCGCCGGGTGGCGCTGATCGGCGCCCTGCGCCACCGCCTCGGCGAGATCGAGGCGCGGCGGCAGGGCAACGACAAGGTCAAGCAGCTGCTCGATGCGGCGCACGCGGCAGTGAATGCCTTCGAGGCCGAGTTCGAGCAGACGCGCGCGCTGCGCCGCCGCACGCTGCAGCGCCTGTCCCGGGTGACACGCAGGGACAACATCCAGTTCGACGGCCTAAGCCGCGTCTCCCATGTCACCGACGCCACCGATTGGCGCGTGGAGTATCCCTTCGTGGTGATCTTTCCGGACAGCGAGGAGGAGGTCGCGCCCATCGTGCGCGCCCTGATCGAGCTGGGGCTCACCATCATCCCGCGGGGCGGCGGTACCGGCTACACGGGCGGCGCGGTGCCGCTGACCAAGCGCGCCGCCGTCATCAACACCGAAAAGCTGGATGAGCTGGGCAGCGTAGGCCTGCGCATGTTGCCGGGCGTGGCCCAGCCGGTGCCCACCGTGCGCTGCGGCGCCGGGGTGGTGACCAAACGGGTGATGGAGGCAGCGGAAGCGGCGGGCCTGGTGTTCGCGGTCGACCCCACCTCCGCGGACGCTTCCTGCATCGGGGGCAACGTGGCGATGAACGCCGGCGGCAAGAAAGCGGTGCTGTGGGGCACGGCGCTGGACAACCTGGTCTCCTGGCGCATGGTGAACCCGGACGGCGAATGGCTGGAGGTCACCCGCCTTGAGCACAATCTCGGCAAGATCCACGAAGTCAAGACCGCGCGGTTTCGCATCACCGCACTCGCCGACGACGGCCGCACCCCGCGGGGCGAGGCACGGGTGCTGGAAATTCCGGGGCACGCTTTCCGCAAAACCGGGCTGGGCAAGGACGTCACGGACAAGTTTCTCGCGGGCCTGCCCGGCATCCAGAAGGAGGGGTGCGATGGCATCATCACCAGCGCCACGTTCATCCTCCACCGCATGCCGCCCGCGATCCGCACCGTGTGTCTGGAATTCTTTGGCCAGGCGCGCGAGGCGGTACCGGCGATCGTGGAAATCAAGCGCTATCTGGAGGCCCATCCCGAGGCCAAGCTCGCCGGCCTGGAGCATCTGGACGCGCGCTATGTGAAGGCGGTGGGCTACGCCACCAAGGCCAATCGCAGCGAGCGGCCCACCATGGTGCTGATCGCCGATATCGTCGCCGAACGCGAAGAAGCGGCGGGGGCCGCTGCCTCCCATATCGTGCGGCTGGCCAATGCCCGGGGCGGCGAGGGTTTCGTGGCGGTGAGCGCCGAGGCGCGGCGCAAGTTCTGGCTCGACCGAGCCCGCACCGCCGCCATCGCCGCCCACACCAACGCCTTCAAGATCAACGAGGACGTGGTGATCCCCCTCGATCGCCTGGCGGATTACACCGAAGGGGTGGAGCGCATCAACATCGAGTTTTCGATCACCAACAAGCTCGCGCTGCTGGACGCGCTGGAAACATTCCTGCGCGGCGAGCTGCCCCTGCACCGGGACGAGGACACCCAGCCCGATCCGGTGTTGACCGAAAACCGGCGCAGTCGTGCGCTCGCCCTGATCGCCGCCCTGCGCACGCGCTGGCAGTGGCTGCTCGACCATCTGGACGTACCTGCGTCGGAGTACGCCGCGGCCCATCCCGGGGCCGCGGCGCCACCGCGCGCGGGGGCCAGCGTCTTCCAGGTGCTGCAGGAGCGCAGCCTGCGGGTGTCGTGGAAGCGCGAGCTGCGCGACGCGCTGCACGAGATCTTCAACGGGCGCGAATACCAGCCGGTGCTCGCGCGGCTCGACCAGATCCACCAGGAGGTGCTGAAAAGCCGCGTCTTCATCGCCCTGCACATGCACGCGGGCGACGGCAACGTGCACACCAACATTCCGGTCAATTCGGACGACTATGCCATGCTGGCCGCCGCCAACCGCGCAGTGGAGCGCATCATGGCGCTGGCCAAGCAGCTCGGCGGCGTGGTGTCGGGGGAGCACGGCATCGGCATCACCAAACTCGACTTTCTCGAGCCGGAGGAAATCGAGCGCTTCGCCCGTTACAAGCGCGAAGTCGATCCCCATGGCCGCTTCAACGCCGGCAAGCTGCTGCCGGGCGCCAACCTGGCCAATGCCTACACCCCCAGCTTCAAGCTGCTGGAGGTGGAGTCCCTCATCATGGAGCAGTCGGCGATTGGCAAGATCGCCGATTCGATCAAGGACTGCCTGCGCTGCGGCAAGTGCAAGCCGGTCTGCAACACCCACATCCCGCGGGCGAACCTGCTGTACAGCCCGCGCAACAAGATCCTGGCCACCTCGCTGCTCATCGAAGCCTTCCTGTATGAGGAACAGACCCGGCGCGGCGTCTCCCTAGCCCATTTCGACGAGTTCAACGATGTGGCCGACCACTGCACCGTGTGCCACAAGTGCCTCAATCCCTGCCCGGTGGACATCGACTTCGGCGACGTCTCGATCGCCATGCGCAACTTCCTGCGGGAGCGTGGCCAACGCCGCTTCAACGCGGGCAGCTTCGCGTCCATGCTGTTTCTCAATGCCACCGATGCGGACGCCATCAAGCTTTCACGCAAGCTGTTGATCGAATGGGGCTACAAGGCGCAGCGCGCCGGCCATCGTCTGGCCAAGCGACTGGGGCTGCTCAAGGCGCATGCGGTGCGCCCGCCCGCGACCGTGGGACGCGCGCCCTTGCGCAGCCAGGTGATCCACCTGGTCAACAAGCCCATGCCGGGCGCACTGCCGAAGAAAACCGCGCGCGCGCTCCTGGGGCTGGAAGATCCGCGCCTGGTGCCGGTGATCCGGGACCCGCTGCGGAGCGCGGAGGAGTCGGAGGCGGTGTTCTATTTTCCCGGCTGCGGCTCGGAACGGCTGTTTTCCCAGGTGGGCCTCGCCACCCAGGCCATGCTGTTCCATGTGGGCGCCACCACCGTGCTGCCGCCGGGCTATCTGTGCTGCGGCTATCCGCAGACCGCCTCCGGCCACCACGACAAGGGGCGGGAGATCAGCACCCAAAACCAGGTGCTGTTCCACCGCGTGGCGAACACCCTCAACTACCTGGACATCAGGACCGTGCTGGTGTCCTGCGGCACCTGCATGGATCAGCTCCAGCAATACCAGTTCGAGCGCATTTTTCCCGGCTGCCGCCTGCTCGACATCCACGAGTATCTGATGGAGAAGGGGGTGAGGCTCGAGGGCGTGCGCGGTGTACGCTACCTCTATCACGATCCCTGCCACACGCCGATGAAGCAGCATGCACCGCTCAAGGTGGTGAATGCGCTGGCCGGCGGCGAGGTCCTGCTGTCCGAGCGTTGCTGCGGCGAGGCCGGCACGCTGGCGGTGAGCCGGCCGGACATCGCCACCCAGGTGCGTTTCCGCAAGCTGGAAGAACTGCGCAAGGGGCAGGCCCTGCTCACCGCCGACGGTGCATCCCGGATCAAGGTGCTCACCGCCTGCCCTTCCTGCCTGCAGGGACTGTCGCGCTACGGCGAGGACACCGGCATGGAGGCGGATTACATCGTGGTGGAACTCGCCCGCCATCTGCTCGGCGAGAACTGGATGCGCGACTACATCGAACGCGCGAGCGCCGGCGGCATCGAACGGGTGCTGCTGTAGCGGTGGGTGACGGTCCGCGCCATGTGCGAACTGTGTGAAGTGCCCGGCGGCACCCTGATCTGGCAAAGCCCACTGTGCCGCGTGGTGCGCGTCGAGGACCCCGCGTATCCGGGCTTCTGCCGCGTGATCCTCAACCGCCACGTGGCCGAGATGACGGATCTGGCGCCCACCGAGCGCGAGGCGCTGATGCGGGTGGTGTTCGCAGTGGAAGCCGCCTTGCGCGCCCTCGTCGCACCCGAGAAGGTCAATCTCGCCAGCCTGGGCAACCTCGTGCCGCACCTGCACTGGCATGTGATCCCCCGCTGGCGCGACGACCCCTGCTTCCCGGCGCCCATCTGGGGCATCCCGCAACGGCCGGGCGCCCCACGTCCAGCGCCGTCCGTCGCCGCGTTGCGCGACGCGCTTGATCGTGCGCTGCAAAGCCCCTAGCATAGGCGTCAAAACCACGTCCGCACGGTGCCATGCTGTCCTCCGAACCGCCCCCCCTCACCGGCGCCACCCAGCGGCCCCCCATCACCGATGCGAAATCCTGCAGGCAGTGGCTCGATGCCCTGCCGCTTTCCAACACCGCCGCCGCCCACGCCGAAGTCGCACTGCAGCTCGACCTGCTCAACCACAGCAGCGCCTTGTCCGGCATCGAGCGGCTACGCATCCTGGAGCTGCTGCGCGAGCCGGTCCGCGATTTGCAGGAGGGGATGGCAAAGAAGTACATCGGTAAGCCGGTTCCGCTCGACGAGGCGGAGGAGGCGGTGTGGAAGAAAGTGGTCGCGCTGTGGGCGGCCATGAGCCGCGGCTACAAGATCTGCCTGCAGAATTTCGCCGACAACGACCACGGCCTGAAAAACCAGGGCGCCCTGCTGTACCAGCGTGCCCTGCGTCTGACGGGCGTGGAAATGCTGGAACGCTACCGGGTGTACCGGGACATCCCGGTGAGCCTGTGGAAACAGTTGCACCGCCTGTTCGCGGCCGCCGAAGCAGCGGGCTTGGCCAAGACACCCGTTAAGGACCCCCTGAACCGGATGGTGGAAGGCAGCTCGCCGGAGGGCGCCTACGTCCAGGCCCTGCTGCTCGACTTCGCCGACCCATTCCATCTGAACGCGCGCCAGATCGACCAGATCGACCGCTGGCTGGACAAGTGGGCGGGCCGCGTCAACCTGCTCAAGGCGCCAGCGGCACCCCCGCGCCCCGACGTGCAACTGCCCGCCCTGGTCACGGATCTCGAGCGCGGCAGCGGGCTTGCGTTCGGCACCGAATTCGACACCGGCCCGTCCGTGCGCCATCTCGACACCACCCTGCTCGCCGCCACCCTGATCAAGCGCATTCGCCACCTGCGCAAGGGCGGCGCACCCGCCGATCTAGACGTCGGCAGCGATTGCGTGCAGCCTGCCTGTGAACAGGCGCTGACGCGCCTGTACCAGGCCTGGTGCGAACCGATGCAGCCGCGCGCCTACGAGCGCCGCAAAAGCGATGTCAAGGCGCAGGTCTCCTTTACCGTGGCGGCCATCCATTTTTTCTGCAACGGCGGCAAGCCGCTCAGGCAGCCGGGGGGCACGGATCAACCGCAGCTAAGCTGGCGGGAAGCGCAGGACTTCCAGATGTTCGGCCACGTGTCCGCCAACACCCAGCGCATGCGGAGCACCCAGCGCGGCTTCGCGGCGGAATCGTGGCAGATCGAGGACGAATGTGCGCTGGGCTTCCGCCTCACCGCCGACGGGTTGCGTGCGGCGCGCCTTACGCTCAACCAGCTGATCGCGGTCCGCCACCCGCAGGCGCCCAATTTCGCCATCGGCCACATCCGCTGGATGCGCTTCGAGGGCGAGGGGGGTGACTTGCACATCGGCGTGCGCACCTTCCCCGGCATTCCGATGGCGGTGGGTATTCGCGCGCCGGTGCTGATCCCGAGCCTGCAAAACAAATTCCAGCCCGCTTTCCTGCTGCCGGAGATTCCGGCGGTGTCACAGCCGGCGAGCCTGGTGTTGCCCAAAGGCTGGTATGCGCCGAGCAAGCATCTCGAATTGCAGCTCGAGCAGCCCATCGACATCCGGCTCACCACCTTGCTCGACCACGGCGCGGATTTCGACCGGGTCCGCTTCGAGCTCAAGCATTGACGCGGGCCGGCTCCCCGGCGCCCGGCTTCAACACCCGCGTGATCGGAAACACCGCGCTGAAGGTGCTGCCCTCACCGGGCTTGCTCACGATGTCCAGGCGCGCCTGGTGCCGGGTGAGCACGTGCTTGACGATGGACAGCCCCAGCCCGGTGCCGCCCGTCTCGCGCGAGCGGCTGCGGTCCACGCGATAGAAGCGTTCGGTCAGCCGCGGGATGTGCTGCGGCTCGATGCCAACCCCGGTGTCGCTGACGGAAAAGCACGCGCCTTCCACACTGTCGGCCCAGCGCAGGGTGATGCTGCCGCCCGGTGGCGTGTAGCGCACCGCATTGCTCACCAGGTTCGCGAACGCGCTGGTCAGCTCCGCCTCGCTGCCCAAGAGACCCGCCTCCGATTCGAGGACGAGGCGCACCTCATGGCGGCCCTGACTCAGCCCTTTCGCTTCCTCGTACAGACGCCGTGCCAGCGCCGGCACGTCGACGCGTTCCTCCTGCAGGGGGTTGGCGGCACTCTCGAGGCGCGAAAGCATCAGCAGATCGTCCACCAGGCGGCGCATGCGCGCGGTCTGGTCCGCCATCAGGCCGAAGATGTGCGCGCGCTCTGCAGGCGAGAGCTCGGTGTAATCCTGCAGCGATTCGAGGAAGCCCCCCACCACGGTGAGCGGCGTGCGCAGCTCGTGGGAGACGTTGGCGATGAAGTCGCGACGCATGGTCTCGGCGCGCTCGAAGCGGGTGATGTCGCGGGAGATGAGAAGTTTCTCCCGGTCGCCGAAGGGAATCAGCTGCAGCGACATGGTCACCTCCGGCGAGCGGATGGATCTCATCACCAGGGGTTCGGCGTAGTTTTGCGCCGCGAGGTACTTGTTGAACTCCTCCTGACGGATGAGATAGGTGATCGGGCGCCCCACGTCGTGCCTCGCATCCAGGCCCCATTGTTTCTCCGCGACGCGGTTCATCCACTCGATGACGTCACGCTCGTCCAGCACCACCAGCCCGTCCGGCATGGCCTGGCCGGCGCGCTGAAACCGCACCAGGGCGCTGGACAGCTGGTGCTGACTCGCAAGCTGCCGCTTGGCCAGGCGCCGCAAGGACAGGAAGACGCCCTCCCAGAGCCCGGTACCATCGGGCACGGTGGCCGGCTGCGGGTGGGCCAGCCACCTCATCAACCGCTCGAGGTGCCGCAGGTGCCGGTAGACGTACACGAGCAGACAGAGGCTGAAGAAGGCGAGCGCCGCAGTACCGCCAAAGGCGGGCCACACCAGGAGGGCGAAGAAACCGAAGATGCCCAGCACCATGGCCGGGCGCAGCCAGAAGGAAGAGGGCATGGCGATGGGCGTGCGCTCCGTGTCGGGCCCGCAGCGGGCGCCCCGGCCCCGGGGGGCCAGGCGTCGCCATTATGGCACAGGGGTCAGGCGCGCTGGGACAGCCGGTAGCCGGCGCCGCGCACCGTCTGCACCAGGCGGTCGTGGCGGGTGGGCTCGAGGGCGCGGCGCAGTCGGCGAATATGGACATCCACCGTGCGCTCCTCCACGAACACCTGGTTGCCCCACACGCTGTCCAGCAGCTGGGCGCGGGAATGGACCCGCTCCGGGTGGGTCATTAGGAAATGCAGCAGACGGAACTCGGTCGGACCCAGGTTGATGGTCTGGCCGTCGCCGGTGACACGATGGGTTGCCGGATCCAGGCACAGCCCGGCGATTTCCACCGGCTCGTCGGTCATCTGGGGCGCGCGGCGGCGCAACACGGCCTTGATGCGCGCGTTGAGTTCACGCGGGGAAAAGGGCTTCGTCACGTAGTCGTCGGCGCCGGTTTCCAGCCCCCGCACCTTGTCCTGCTCCTCGCCGCGGGCGGTGAGCATGATGACCGGGATGCTCTTCGTGTAGCTTTCGTTCTTGAGCTTGCGCGCGAAATCGATGCCGCTCATGCCGGGCAGCATCCAGTCGAGCAGGATCAGATCCGGCAGCGCCTCCTTGATGAGTTGGCTTGCCTGCTCGGCGCTCGGCACCGCCAGCACAGTGTGGCCGGCCTGCCTGAGATTGAAGGCGATCAGCTCCTGGATCGCCGGCTCGTCTTCCACGACCAGTACGGTTGCGGGCATGGGCACTCCTCCCGATGGTTCACCGGGTTGGCATATTATGACGGCTCTGTGACATCCCCATGACAACCGACAAAACCCCGATCGCCGCGACAATTTCCGGCGGCCACCGCCTCGGGTATCATTTTGTTTTTTATCTCAAGGAATTGCCATGGCAGGGCTGAAAGAAGACACACCGCCGCCGACCGAGATCAAGCTGCATCAGAAGTCGCGCATCCTGGAGATCGCCTTCGCCGACGGCAGCCGCTTCGAGTTGCCGTGCGAATATCTGCGGGTTTACTCGCCTTCCGCCGAAGTGCGCGGCCACGGCCCCGGGCAGGAAGTGCTGCAGGTGGGCAAGAAGAATGTCGAGATCACCGGCATCGAGCCCGTGGGCACCTATGCGGTGGCGCTGCAGTTCTCCGATGGCCACGACTCCGGCATCTACTCCTGGGACTACCTGTACGAGCTCGGCAAGAACCACGACATGTTGTGGGAACGCTACCTCAAGCGCATGGAAGAAGCCGGCGCGAGCCGCGAGCCCTCCGCCGCCAACGCGCCATTCGAACGACCGAAGTCCAAGTGATGGCCGAGACGGATTTCGGTTTTCAGAAGGTCGACGAGGCCGAGAAGGCGCGCAAGGTCGCCGAGGTGTTCCACTCGGTGGCGAACCGCTACGACCTGATGAACGATCTGATGTCGGGCGGGCTGCACCGACTGTGGAAGCTCTTCACACTGGAACAAAGCGGGGTGCGGCCCGGCAGCCGGGTGCTGGACGTGGCCGGCGGCACCGCCGATCTCGCGATCGGCTTCGCGCGCCGCGTGGGGCCAGAAGGGGAGGTGATCCTCACCGACATCAACGGCTCGATGCTAAGCGTGGGGCGGGACCGCATGCTGGATGCCGGTTTTGCGCCGCGGGCGGTGCAGTGCGACGCCGAGAAGCTGCCCTTCCCCAGCGATCATTTCGATTGCGTGAGCGTGGCTTTCGGGCTACGCAACATGACCCACAAGGACGTGGCGCTTGCCGAAATGGGCCGCGTGTTGCGGCCCGGCGGGCGCCTCCTGGTGCTGGAATTCTCCAGGGTGGCAAAGCCGCTCGCCCCCCTGTACGACTTCTACTCCTTCAAGATCCTGCCTCTGATGGGGCGGCTCGTGGCCAAGGACGAGGCGAGCTATCGCTATCTCGCGGAGTCGATCCGTGTCCACCCGGGCCAGGAAGAACTGAAACGCATGATGGAAGACGCCGGGCTGGAACGGGTCGAATACTTCAACCTCACCGCCGGGGTGGTGGCGCTGCACAAGGGCTACAAGCTGTGATCCTGGCGGCGGCCGCAGCCCTCAACCACGTGCTGGCGCAGAATGCCTGGGCCATGGAGCGGCTCGCGCGCCATGCCGGGCGCACCTTCCGCCTCGGCGTGGCGCCGTTCGCTTTGACCTTCCGCATCGAGGAAAACGGTCACGTCACACCCTGCACGGATGCTGCACCGGAAGCGAGCCTGATCGCCACGCCCGACGCCTTGGCACGCTATTTCCTCGTCACCCCCCATGACCCCAGACTGATCCGCATCGAAGGCGACGCCGCCCTCGGCACCGAGCTTGGCCATGTCTTCGCCCATCTCTCCTGGGAGGCGGAGGAGGACCTCGCGCGCGTGTTCGGCGACATCCTCGCCCACCGCATGGTCGGCCTAGCCCGCAGACTGTGGGACTGGCAGAGCGAAGCCGGGCAGCGGCTGGCCCGGGCCCTGGCCGAATACTTCACCGAGGAGCGTCCGCTCTTGGCCAAGCCCGACGAGGTGCGGGACTTCATGCAGGAAGTGGACGCGCTGCGCGACGCTGCCGCGCGGCTGGAAAAGCGTATCGAGCAGCTCGCCGCGCGGCGCTGAGCATGCGTCCGCTGCGGCTCGTCCACATCCTGTACATCGCCTTTCGCTACGGCCTGGACGAGTTTTTCCTGGCCCATGCCCGGCTGGCCTGGCTGCGCACTCTGGTGCGCATGGCGTTCTTCTGGCGGCCGCTCAGACACCCACGCGCCGTGCGCCTGCGGCTCGCGCTGGAACGCCTCGGACCCATCTTCGTGAAATTCGGTCAGGTGCTGTCCACGCGGCGCGACCTCCTGCCGGACGACATCGCGGACGAGCTGACCAAATTGCAGGACCAGGTGCCGCCGTTCCCCGCCGAGCAGGTGGTGGCCACGCTCAAGCGCGTGTACGGCAAGCCCCATACGGAAGTGTTCCGGTCATTCGACCTGCTGCCCGTCGCCTCCGCCTCGGTGGCGCAGGTGCATTTCGCCGTCCTGCCGGATGGCACCGAGGTGGCGGTTAAAATCCTGCGCCCCGGCATCGAACGCGTCATCGCCAAGGACATCGGGCTCCTCAACGCCGCCGCCGGGCTGATCGAAACCCTGTTCGCCGACGGCAAGCGCCTGCGCCCGCGCGAGGTGGTACAGGAGTTCCACAAGCACTTGGGGGATGAACTCGACCTGCTGCGGGAGGCCGCCAACGCCAGCCAGCTGCGGCGCAACTTCGCCGATCAGCGTCTGCTGATCGTGCCCGAAGTGTACTGGGACTATTGCCATACGGAAGTGATGGTGATGGCGCGCATCCACGGCACGCCGGTGAGCCACGTGGAGACCATGCGCGCCGCCGGCATCGACATCCCGGCACTCGCGCGCCGGGGCGTGGAGATCTTCTTCACCCAGGTGTTCCGCGACGGTTTTTTCCACGCCGACATGCATCCGGGCAACATCTTCGTGGCGCCGGACGGGCGCTACATCGGCGTGGACTTCGGCATCATGGGCACGCTCACCGAGCGCGACAAAAACTACCTCGCGCAGAACTTCCTCGCCTTCTTCAACCGCGACTACAAACGCGTCGCGCGTGCCCATCTCGAGGCCGGCTGGGTGCCGGCAGAAACGCGCGAGGACGAATTCGAGGCGGCCATCCGCGCGGTGTGCGAGCCGGTGTTCGACCGCCCCATCAAGGACATCTCCTTCGGCCGCTTCCTATTGCGCCTGTTCCAGACCTCGCGCCGCTTCAACATGGAAATCCAGCCACAGCTGGTGATGCTGCAAAAGACCCTGCTCAACGTCGAAGGTCTGGGCCGCCAGCTCGACCCGGACCTGGACCTGTGGACCACCGCCAAGCCCTTCCTCGAGCGCTGGATGAGCGAGCAGGTGGGCTGGCGCGGCCTGCTGCGTGGACTGCGCGAGGAAGCACCGCACTGGGCGGTGATGCTGCCGCAATTGCCGCGGCTGCTGCACACCGCGGTGACGCGCGATCCGATGCCGAAGATCGAGCAGGGCTTTTTGCTGCTGATGGCGGAACAGCGCCGACGCAACCGCTGGCTGATGGTGATCGCCGTCCTGCTTGGGGTATGCTTGCTCGCCACGCTTTATTTCAACCTCCGGTAAGGGAATCATCATGCTGATCGGTTTCGTCGTCCTGTACCTCGTGATTTCCATCGGCATCGGCCTCTACGCCGCGACCAGGGTCCACAACGCGCGCGACTACATCACCGCCGGCCAGTCACTGCCCATGATCGTCGTCGTCGCCATGGTGTTCGCCACCTGGTTCGGCGCGGAAACCGTGCTCGGCATCCCCGCCACCTTCCTCGACGAAAACCTCGGCGGCACGATTTCCGACCCCTTCGGCGCCTCGCTCGCGCTGATCCTGTTCGGCCTCCTGTTCGCGCGCCCGCTCTACCGCATGAAGCTCATCACGCTCGGTGACTTCTACCGCCAGCGCTACAACCGCCCGGTGGAAATCGTGATGTCGCTGGCGATCGCCGCATCCTACCTCGGCTGGGTGTCGGCGCAGGTGATGGCGCTGGGGATCGTGTTCAACGTGCTGTCCGACGGCGTCATCACGACCTCGCAGGGCATCCTCATCGGCGCCAGCGTGGTCGCGCTCTACACCCTCTTCGGCGGCATGTGGTCGGTGGCAATCACTACTTTCGTGCAGATGACGGTGATCGTGCTTGGCCTGCTGTGGATTTCCTATCTCGTCGGCGGCATGCCCGCGGTAGGCGGCGTCGCGCCGGTGGTCGAGCACGCGGCGGCTGCGGGCAAGTTCGAGTTCTGGCCCGAGATGCATTGGGCGGCGATCGTCACCTTCGTCGCCGGCCTTCTCACCATGGGCCTGGGCTCGGTGCCGCAGCAGGACGTGTTCCAGCGCGCCAACTCCTCGAAGAACGAGACCATCGCCGTGTGGGGCACCGTCATCGGCGGCGTGCTCTATCTCCTGTTCGCCGCGGTGCCGATTTATCTGACCTATTCAGCCACCCTCGTCGACCCGGCGATGACCACCGCGCTGCTGGCCGAGGACGCGCAACTTGTGCTGCCGACCTTCGTCAAGACGCATTTGCCGCTGGTGGCACAGATCATCTTTTACGGTGCGCTGCTCTCGGTGATCATGTCCACGGCCTCCGGCACCCTGCTCGCGCCCTCGGTGACCATATCCGAAAACATCATCAAGGAAATGATGCCGCAGCACCGCCTGAGCCAGCAGCGCCTGCTTCTCATCACCCGCGCAGTCGTCCTTGCCTTCGCCGTGCTGGTGGTGCTGTACTCCCTGTGGTCGCTGGAAGCCGAAACGACCATCCACCAGATGGTGGAAAACGCCTACAAGGTGACGCTGGCCACCGCCTTCGTGCCGCTCGTCGCCGGCATCTACTGGAAGCGCGCCGATTCCCATGGCGCCGGGTGGTCAATCGTGCTGGGCTTCACGGCCTGGATTGCAATGGAATTCATCGCGCCTGAAGGCGCGCTGCCGCCGCAGTTCTGGGGGTTCTTTGCTAGCCTCGCCGGTATGGTGACCGGCTCGTTGCTGGCACCCGCCCGGTCGCAACACGGTTGACACGCCCCTCACCTTGCTGCGCGTGTCGGAAATTTTTACATCTGCGCGCCAACTCAGTTGGCTTGCGCGTGGCTTTCCCATCAAATTTCTCTTGATGGAAAACAGAGAAAACAGGGGACAGACCACGATTTACCTCATCCCCCAAGCAATCCCCCCGTTTCCGGCTCCACCGTTCGACGTGGCCTTCCCGGCTTTCCGGGCACGGCACGCCGCCCCAAAGCCGTTGATACCTGTGCCGCGAAGGCCGCATTTCCAAGCGCATAATTTCCGTTCGTTGCACGACGGATTTCATCGACCAGGCCCGGTTCCAATTCGTATCGGAACAATTCACGATACGCCGCGGCGCGGCTCGCCGCATCCTTACCCAGTGCAAGGTACAACGAATGCGGTTTCAGTAACGAATCAGGCTCGCCTTGTGCGTTGCTCCGGTAACTCGACTGGAAAACATCTGCTCTCGATAACACATTGACGGTAAGGCTATTTTGCATTACTTTGAGCACATCATAAAGCGACTGTGAGGACACCATGGCCATCTTGACCGTTACCGCACGGGGACAAGTGACTCTCAGAAAGGACGTGCTGCAACACCTCGGCATCAGGCCAGGGGACAGAATCGAGCTGGATTTGCTGCCAGATGGCCGGGGTGTACTCAAAGCAGCCCGGCAAACCGGAACGATTGCCGGCTTCGTCGGATTGCTCGCGGGCCGGACAAAGAAGGTCGCCACCATTGAGGAAATCAACACGGCGATCGCACAAGGCTGGGCCGGTGAGGAATGAAAATTTCTGTTGATACCAACGTACTTGTTCGTGCTGCCGTGCGCGACGACCCCGCACAAGCAAGCATTGCCGCCAAGGTTCTGATCGATGCCGAATTGATTGCTGTCGCGCTGCCGTGCCTGTGCGAATTTGTGTGGGTGCTGCTCAAGGTCTACGGCTTTCAACCATCCGACGCAGCCGCCGCGATCCGCGCTCTGCTTGCCGCCGCCAATGTGGAAATGAATAGGCCGGCCGTGGAGGCTGGCCTGTCGGTGCTCGATGCTGGCGGTGATTTTGCCGATGGCGTCATTGCCTATGAAGGAAATTGGCTCGGTGGAAGAACCTTCGTCTCCTTCGACAAAAAAGCGGTTGCCCTTCTCACGGCACAAGGTCAATCGGCACGCCTTTTGGGAGAATAGAGAATAGGGAGAAAGGGGGGGAGGAGAGAATAGGGGACAGACCACGATTTACCTCATCCCCCAAGCAATCCCCCCGTTTCCGGCTCCACGGCTCGACGTGGCCTTCCCGGCTTTCCGGGCACGGCAGCAGAAAAACAGGGGACAGACCACGGTTTAAAGAGATAAACCGTAGTCTGTACATTATTAATCTATTTCTATTGGATCGCGATGGAGTTCCTGGCGCCTGAAGGGAACTGCCGCCTCAGTTCTGGGGGTTCTGCGTCAGCACGTTTGGGATGGTCGCAGGGAGTGTTCGGGGCACACAGCGGCCGCAATAGATGTCGGTTTTTTTTACAAGCGGGGACCCCAAGGTTCACAAACACAGACTCAAATAATTCTTAGCACATTGATTATATTAGAATGTTTTTTCACCAGATTACGCTGGCACAAGAAGTGCTATGTATCTGTCCAGTTGTATACCTGTAGCTCGCTGATCAAGTAGCGCGTAATTTTTTATTTTTTCTAAGGGGATGAGGAAATGAACAAGGGCAAACACAAGCTCGCAAGCTTATCAATTGCCATGCTTGCCATGGGATTTGCCACGGGCGCCCAGGCGCTCGCATTGCTGGGGCAGGAACCCGACGCAAGCGTGATTGTTACGATCGGTGGCCTGGAATGGGTGTATGCCGGACCTTGCGCAGGACAGGATCCGAGCTGCGCCATTGTGCAGTTGCATCACGACTTCAGATTCGCAAGCGATTCGGAGTGGGTTGCCAGCTTCGCCAGTATTAATGATTTGGCAAACGCTTTCACCAATCCAGATGGGTCAGTGAAGTGCGCAGCCACATATTTTAATACACTTTGGAACCACTGTGACATGTCCGATACACAGGGTGGTTATATTTGGCATTCGCCCCTAGCTCCGGATGATTTTTCCCGAAACCACCCCAATTCTGAAACTTTCCTTGTCCGTGGCGCCGTTTCCGTGCCCGAGCCCGCTTCTTTGGCACTTCTCGGTATAGGTCTGGCGGGACTGGGCGCGATGCGTCGCCGCAAGACCGTTTAACTCATAGTTGGCGTTCGAAATTAATACCCGGCGTAAAGCCGGGTGTTTCATTTTATTTCCTGATTACCAATGAGGCTCAGCCTGTGAGCCGGGCGGTGTCCCAACCCCAGTTGAAGGTTTGAGCGGCGGTTGAACACGAATCATACGCTACGCGACCTTGTTGTTGGCTTTGATGGGGTTCTCGACATGACGTCCGAGCGCGACCGCCAGCACCCACAAGTCCCGATGTCCCTGCAAGCGCCGGAAGTTCTTCTCGGCTTCCAGAAAGCCGCTTGCTGTCCAGCGCAGCGCCATCTCGGCATCCCGATAGCGGCACACGCGACGCGTCACCCGGCGCACGGCGCCGTTCGGATTCTCGATCAGGCTCGTCGTCGTAGTACACCGCATCAGCGCCGGCGTGCGCCCGAGCCGATTGACCGTGAAGAGCTCGTCCAGCCCCTCCAGCAGGCTTGCCGCCGCGTCCGGGCGCTCGGCCTTGAGCCAGGCGGCCTGTTGCCTGAGCCTGGCCATGCCTTCCTGGGCCGGCAGCTGAAACGCGGCCCGCATGACGCTCTTGACCTGCGCGGCCAGCGCCTTGGGCAGCCGCTCGGTGACGTTACGGATCTTGTGGGTGCGGCAACGCTGAACCTGGGCCGCCTCGCCGAACACTTCCTCAAGGGCGCTTCGCAATGCCTTCGAGCCGTCGATGACGAACAGACGCGTCAGCGCCGGGTTCAGCCCGTGCTCGACCAGGTGCGTGAGCAGATCCTTGGCCACCCGCTTGTTCTCGCTGGAGCCCGAGGCGAGCCCCAGAAGGTGCTTGCCGCCCTGGGCATCGACCCCGACCGCGGCCAGGATGTGGTGGTTGGCCACGACGATGCCGTCGAGATAGACGGCAAGGATGT
>FWPV01004470.1_pt1 | contig 29698 bp, 27 predicted proteins | sample 2228371 | NCBI WGS metagenome assembly FWPV01 (sample SAMEA103939776, study PRJEB20133) | metagenome | reverse complement strand
CGCAGAAGAACCGCGGACCCGATCGGCGCTGATCGAAATGGCTTCGATGAGCTGAGACAGGCCGCTGACCGCAGCATTGAAATTGCGCCGGAGGCTATCGTAGGATCCCGGAAATTCGCTGTCGATCCGCACCGTGAGGTCACCCCTGGACAGCCCGTCGAGCGCTCTTGCGAGGTTGTCCACCACCAGTGATTGCTCGGCGTTGCGCTGCTCTCGCTCGGCCTCTGCCTTGCGGCGTATCTCGTCGCGTTTCTGCGCTTCGGCCAGGTCTCGGGCGCGCGCCTCGGCTTCAGCCCGCATACGCTCGTCGGCAGCCGCAAGCTCCCGTTGGCGTTTCGCTTCCTCCTCGATGCGCTCTTGATCTGCCTGTTCCTTCTGACGCCGGATTTCGTCGGCCTGCATTCTCTCGCGCTCGACCAGACGATCCCGGAAGACGGAGAGCGTCCGACCGAGGCGGCCAATTTCGCCGCCCGCTTGCTCGAATCCCTCGATCGGTCGCAGGTTTCCAGCGGCGAGACGTTCGGTGGCGCCAGTGATCGTTCGGATCGGCCGGACGAGGAGGAGCCAAGTTCCCGACGCGGCCGCTAGGGTGATGAGGACGCAAACCACCGCAAGGCCCCACATACGGGTCTGGCTGGTCTTGGCTGAGGCAAGGAGTCTGCCCCCCGACGTCGACGTTGCTTCCACCGCGTCGGTCATCGCGTCGCGGGTCAAGGCAACAATATTGCTGAGCAAGGCCCCGGCGTTGCGAGAGCTCTCCAGTGCCTCCTGTTGGGCCGCGAGGACGGCGACCCTTGCGGCGACGATGCCGTCTTCCCGATCAACGATCGCTGCTAGCCGCTGTGCAATGCCTTCAAGCCGCTCATCGACCGGACCAGACGCAAGCAGCTCTGTCAGTCTTGCCGTCGCGCCGTCAGCTCGCGCCTGGACGCCCGAGGCTGCAGGTTGGTCCGGCGCACTTGCCCCAAGTAGCGCGGCGTCCAGGACATTTCTAACCGCCGTGTCGATGTCGGCCGCTGCGCGCAGTCTACCGACCTCGTCTTCAACAAGTGCGCGTATTGCGGATTCGTTGCGCTGGGCCATGTCCTCACTCTGCACGGCCATGGCGAAGGTAGCCTCGTCGATCGCCGAACTCAGGGCGGCTTCAGCCTCCTGCCGAAGTGTGAGAATCCTATCCCTTGCGGCGGTTCGAACGATCATGCCCCCGTCATTGAGTGAAGCAAGATAGTCGCGCAGACGCTTCAACGGCTCGAGGTATGGCTGAAGCGCTTCCTCGCCGGCAAGACGTTCGAGCCCACGCTCGAAATCCCGCAGGCTCGATGTGGCCAGATCGCGGGCAATGCTTGCCATGGCAGCGTCGCGTTCATCAGCAAGGGCGAGGACAAGACCGGTCAGGAGGTTTACCTCGGCGCGCACTTCCAGCAAATGACGCGTCATTGCGAAGTCTCGACCGACAAGCGTATCGAGCGTGCCGCGAACAGTTCCGACCGCCTCCTCGCCTCCGATGGTCATAGCGAAGAACGCGGTGTCGGAAGTCTCGACCAGGACGGCCTGGGCTTCTTCCCCCAGGTGAGTCACCCCATCAACCATAGTGCGCATGCGCCCTTCGGTCTCGATACGACGCTCCAGCGCCCGATGCATCCGGTCTACGGCCTGGTCGAAATCCCCAAGCGACTCCTCGATGCGTGCCCTTGTTTTGCCATCGAAGGCGACAACGGCCTGTCCGACATCGTCGCGCTCATCCTTGAGAGAGGCGAGCGCGTCGGCAAGCGATTGGCGCGAGTTCGCCGTCAGCACCCCGAGCAGACTGTCGGAGAGCTCGTTGACTTTACCGATTGCATGCTTGCCGACAACGATCTGCGGCACTTGATGGCCAAGAAGCCCTTCGATCTCGGCCACAAGCCGCGATGACATGTTCGAGCCCACGCCAATCGCTGCGAAGGTGGTGCAGGCCATGCCGACAAGGATCAGGCCGACCTTGCAGGCAATGCTTCCGAAGAGCGCAGGCACGCGGCTGATCATGGCGAAAGTTTCCTCGACACCAGGAGATGAGCATGCGGTGGCATCAACATGCCGCCGCATGGTGACGTCAGCCGCCTTCGACCGGCTGCTGGGCCGTGATGCTTTCGAAACCGCCCGAGCCGTCGATCCGGGTCAGAAAGACATCGTCGAGTCCCTGATTGTCCGCAGGACCATAGCTGAACCGCAGTCCGCCCATGTCGAAAGACCCCAGCGACCGTAGTGCAGCACGGTAGGTTTCACGCGTCGGGTCAGGACCCGCCGCTTCCAGCGCTGAAAGCGCGACCCGCCCGGCCAGGTAGCCTTCAAGCGAAATGAAGCCCGGCGCGACGCCACCGGCCGCCGCCTCGAGCGCGGCATGGTATTGAGCGACGATGGGAATGCTGGAGTCCCACGGGAAGGGCACGACCTGGCTGACGATCACGCCCTCGCCGTCGGCGCCAAGCTCTGCGGCCAGAGCCTCAGAGCCGACGAACGAGATGTTAACGAACACCGGATCGAAGGAAAGCGACCGAGCCAGCTTGATGAATTCAGCCACGGGGCGATAGGCGCCGACCATCACCACGGCTTGTGGTTCCGCGCGGCGGATTTCGAGCAGGGCCGACTTCACCGCCACAGTGTTGCGCGTGTAGCTTCCTTCCGCGACCAGCGACAGGCCGCGCTTGTCCAGCGCGGCCTGGATGCCGCTCAGCCCGGCACGTCCGAAGCTGTCGTCCTGATACAGGATCGCGATGTCGGTCAGGCCGAGTTCATCGACCAGATGACGCGCCCATGCCTCGGTCTCGGCGGCGTAGGACGCGCGCACGTTTATGACGTTCTCAAGCGTGCTGTCGCGCAAGAAACCGGCCCCGGTGAAGGGCGCGATGAAGGGCATGCCTGCCTCGGTCGCCACCGGCTGCGTCGCTTGCGATGTCGGCGTGCCAACCGGGCCGATCAGCGCGAAGTGATTGCCCTCGTCGATGACGCGGCGCAGTTCTGCGACCGACCGATCCGGCTCGTAGCCGTCATCGAAACTTTCGAGCACTACCTGCCGGCCATGGATGCCGCCTTCTCGGTTCGCTTCCTCGAACGCGGCAATGATCCCCTGGCGCATGCCGGTTCCCAAGGCGGCTGCCGGTCCGTCCAGCGCGGCGATCTGGACGAAACGGACCACCCCGACCTCCACCCCGTCCGCGCCGAACGAGGGGGCCGAAAGCGAAGACAGGACCACAAGGGCCGGCACGAGACGGCGCGGGACGAGCTTCATTGATGTCTCCCATCAGAACCACAGGTCCGAACGCTCTAGCAGGAAGACGTTAACGGCAGCTTGTCCCGAACGGTGCACATGCCCGCGCCCGGAAAAGCAGACGCCGCCCGCGGAAGGCGGGCGGCGCTGATGGGTGCGAGGTGGATCAGGCGATGTCGAAGCGGTCCGCGTTCATCACCTTCGTCCAGGCAGCGATGAAGTCGTGCACGAACTTCTCATGGCTGTCATCCTGGGCGTAGACCTCGGCGTAGGCGCGCAGGATCGAGTTCGAGCCGAAAACGAGGTCGACGCGCGTCGCGGTCCATCTGGCCGTGCCCGTCTTGCGATCCTGAAGCTCGTAGAGGTTCGTGCCCTTGGGCACCCACTTCCAGGCCATGTCGGTCAGGTTCACGAAGAAATCGGTGGTCAGCGCACCTTCGCGGTCGGTGAACACCCCATGCTTGGTCCCACCATGGTTGGTGCCGATGGCCCGCATCCCGCCGACCAGGCAGGTCATCTCGTGGGCCGTCAGGCCCATGAGATGGGCGCGGTCGAGCATCAGCTCTTCCGCCGGGACGACATAGTCCTTTTTCATCCAGTTGCGGAAGCCGTCCGCCAGAGGTTCCAGCACGTCGAAGGACGCGGCATCGGTCATTTCGTCCGTCGCGTCACCACGGCCCGGCGCGAACGGAACCGTAACGTCGAAACCCGCGGCCTTCGCTGCCATTTCGACGCCCAGGTTGCCAGCCAGCACGATCACGTCGGCGACCGAGGCGCCGGTTTCGGCCGCGATCGGTTCCAGCACCGAAAGGACGCGGGCAAGACGTGCGGGCTCGTTGCCCTCCCAGTCCTTCTGCGGAGCCAGCCGGATGCGCGCGCCGTTCGCGCCGCCGCGATAGTCCGACTGCCGGAACGTCCGCGCGCTGTCCCATGCAGTCGCGACCATGTCGGCCACCGACAGGCCCGCCGCGGCGATCTTCGCCTTGACGGCGGCCACGTCGTAACCCGTGTTGCCCGCAGGGATGGGATCCTGCCAGATCAGGTCCTCGGCCGGAACCTCGGGTCCGAAGTAGCGGGCCTTCGGACCCATGTCGCGATGGGTCAGCTTGAACCAGGCCCGCGCGAACGTGTCCGAGAAGTAGTCCGGATCGGCCATGAACTTCTCGCATATGGCGCGATAGGTCGGGTCCATCTTCATCGCCATGTCGGCATCGGTCATCATCGGCATGACACGCTTCGTCGGGTCCGAGGCGTCGACCGGCATGTCTTCTTCCCTGATGTCGATTGGCCGCCATTGCCAGGCACCGGCGGGCGACTTGGTCAGCTCCCATTCATAGCCGAAAAGCAGCTTGAAATAGCCCATGTCCCACTTCGTCGGATATGTGGTCCAGGCGCCCTCGATCCCCGAGGTCACGGCGTTCGCGGCCTTGCCGTCCAGGTTTGGGTTGATCCAGCCCAGACCAGCATCGGCGATGTCCGCTGCTTCGGGGGCGGGGCCAAGGTTCTCGGCCCGGCCGTTGCCGTGGGCCTTGCCGACCGTGTGGCCGCCCGCGGTCAGCGCGGCGGTTTCCTCGTCGTTCATCGCCATGCGCGCGAAGGTCTCGCGGACCTGAGCGGCGGTCTTCAGCGGGTCCGGCTTGCCGTTCACGCCTTCGGGGTTGACGTAGATCAGGCCCATCTGCACGGCAGCAAGGGGGTTTTCCATCGTCGCGGGTTCGTCGACGTTTTCGTACCTTTCGTCCGATGGCGCGAGCCATTCACGCTCGCTCCCCCAATAGACGTCCTTTTCGGGCGCCCAGATGTCCTTGCGCCCGAACGAGAAGCCAAAGGTCTTCAGCCCCATCGATTCGTACGCGACGTTTCCGGCAAGGATAATCAGGTCCGCCCAGCTGACGCGGTTGCCGTACTTCTTCTTGATCGGCCAGAGAAGACGCCGCGCCTTGTCGAGGTTGCCGTTGTCCGGCCAGCTGTTCAGTGGGGCAAAACGGATGTTGCCGGTTCCGGCCCCGCCACGGCCGTCCGCCAGACGGTAGGATCCCGCCGCGTGCCAGGCCAGTCGGATCATGAGCCCGCCGTAATGGCCCCAATCAGCCGGCCACCAGTCCTGGCTGTCGGTCATCAGCGCCTTGAGGTCTGCCTTCAACGCCGCAACATCGAGCTTCGCCAGTTCCTTGCGGTAATCGAAATCCTTCCCCAGCGGGTCGGTCTTCGTGTCGTGCTGGTGCAGGATGTCGAGGTTCAGCGCCTTCGGCCACCAGTCCATCACAGAGGTGCCCGTTCTCGTCAGGGCGCCATGCATGACCGGGCATTTGCCGCCGGAGTTGATGTCGTTACCGTCCATGGTTCTCTCCAATCCTCGCTGAATGTCGTAGCGCGGTCCCGGGCCTGGCGCCGCTCTCCGCATCGCGGCAGAGGCGCAGCATCCGCCCTCGCGAAAGGCTTAGCAAACTCGACCGATTGGATTAAGTAGAATGTTCTGATGCTTTTGATAAGCTGCCACTATGAATAACCTCACCCTGCGCCAATTGCGCTACTTCGATGCGCTCGCACGCCAAGGACACTTCGGACGTGCGGCCGAGGTCTGCGCCGTCTCGCAGCCCGCTTTGTCCATGCAGATCAAGGAACTGGAGGAAAGCCTTGGCGCCCCCCTGTTCGAACGGTCATCGCGCCAGGTACGTCTGACCGGCCTCGGCGAGGACTTTGCCGAGCGCGTGCGCGATATTCTGCGAAAGGTCGATGAACTCGGCGACATGGCGCGCGCGGCGCGCGACGGGCTGGCCGGCCGGCTGAGGCTGGGTGTCATCCCGACCGTTGCGCCGTACCTTCTTCCTGCAATCCTTGGGGAACTGACTCGTGGCAAGGCCGTGCTCGACGTCCGGGTGCGCGAGACGGTGACGCAGAACCTGATCGAGGACCTGAAGGACGGACGGCTCGACGCCGCCATAGTGGCATTGCCCGTATCCGAGCCGTCGTTCCTCGAAACGCCGCTCTTCACCGAGTCCTTCGTCCTCGTCCGTCCGTCGGACCAGGCGCACGACCGTGTGCCCGACCCCGAGGCACTGGGCGAAATGCGGCTCCTCCTGCTGGAGGAGGGTCATTGCTTCCGGGATCAGGCGCTGTCCTTTTGTGGACTCCGCTCCACCCAGCCGCGAGAGATTCTTGACGCAAGCTCGCTTTCGACACTTGTCCAGATGGTGGGCGCCGGCGTTGGCGTCACGCTCATTCCCGAGATGTCGGTCGAGGTCGAGACGCGGTCAGCCGAAGTCGCCATCGCGCGCTTTCCGGACCCTCAACCCAATCGAACGATAGGAATGATCTGGCGTCGCACCAGCCCGCTAGCCCGTGAACTCCAGCAGCTTTCCGCAGCCGTCCGGCGCGCATCGGTTGGCGCGCGGGTGACAACCCAGAAGGGTCGTCCACCGGACTTCGCGGCGGGGACGGCCAAATGATGCGCGCGTTGCGATTGGCGCACCCGACAGGATTCGAACCTGTGACCTCTGCCTTCGGAGGGCAGCACTCTATCCAGCTGAGCTACGGGTGCACGCGCCGTCCGTATAGCGGCTTGGCCAGCCTGCCGCAATGTCGAATTGGCAGCACTTCGGCAGCCGATCTCATTCACAAATTGCTTCCGAATTGCAGGGGCAGTGCTACTCATTGTGACAGGGGAACGGGTGGCACGCTTCATGAACAGGACCATCAGGCGGCGCCTGCGCGCTTTCACGGCTGCCGCAGGCTTTTCGGCCCTCTCGGCCTGCGGTGGGGGCGGCGACGGGGATGGTTCCGGCATCGGGCTCGGCGGAGCGGGCATCCTTGGATCCTACTTCGTGCAATCCTTCGCGGCTTTCGAGACGGCGGCGGCAAACCTGAGGGACAATGCCAGCCGCTATGTCGTGCAGTGGAACAGCTGGAATTTCCGCGACGACCCCGGCACCCCTCAGAACGAGGCGGCGACACGCTACAGCAGCTACCCGCTCGCGTCGTCTCGGGTCGAATACGCACACGCTGCGGGGTTGACGGGCCAGGGACAGACCATCGCCATCGTGGACGAGGGGTTCTTGACGACCCACGACGTCTTCTCGGGCAAATCGGTGGCGATTTCCGGGTCGATACCAGTGCGCGATCACGGCACGCAGGTCGCCTCGGTCGCGGCGGGCAGTTCGACGACGATGACCGGCGTCGCACCGCGCGCAAGCTTGCTTCTGGGCGGCTATCAGTCCCGCTCGACCCTGGCAGAGGCGACAAACCGGGCGCGTCAGGCCGGAGCAGTCGCCCAGAACAACTCCTGGGGATACCCCCTGCCCGCGACGCCCAGTTCGTTCGACCTGATCTTTCAGGGGACAGACGGGCTTGCCTATCTGAATGCGCTCGATGCCTATGCCGCGCGCGGGGTCGTGGTGTTTGCCGTGACAAACAGCCGGTCGGGCGCCCAAGCCGAGCTGATGGAGGCACTGCCGATGCTGCGCCCGTCGCTCGAACCGGGCTGGCTTGCTGTTGGGAACGCGGCTCCCAGCTTCGACAACGACCGCATCCTCTCGGCCGAGATGGTATCGCAGGACTGTCTGGAAGCTGCGCGCTGGTGTATCGTTGCAGATGGCGCATGGATCGGCGCGTCGAGCGCTTCGAATGCCTCATACAGCTTCGCGACCGGATCGTCCTTCGCGGCGCCACAGGTGTCCGGCGCGCTTGCGCTGCTGGCCGAAGCCTTCCCGAACCTCACCCCGCACGAACTTCGCATCCGGCTGCTGGCGTCCGCCGACAATCGCTACTTCACGCATGACGGGCAAGTCGACTTGCTTCCCGGACCCGAAGAATTCCTGCATGGCTATTCCACGGTCTTCGGTCATGGGTTCCTCGACATCCGGGCGGCCCTGCTACCCATCGGCACGCCGGCTGTGGCGGCGGCTGATGGATCGTCCATCGAACTCGCCGATGCCGTGATCGTTTCCGGTTCCGCCATGGGCGACGCGATTTCGCGCAGCCTGGCGGATGTTCGCGTCGAGGTGTCCGACAGCCTTGGCGCTGGCTTCTCTGTCCCGGGAACGGCCTTCGTCGCGGAAAGCCGCCCGCGAGCGCTGGCAGACGGAGTCCTGACCGACCTCTTGAGCAGCGATCTTTCCGCCGCAAGAGTCGCGGCGACGGGCCCGGCACTTGCCGCTTTCGCGGGCCACCACGGCCGCACCACTGACTTCGCCGACGCAGCCAACGGACTCTCGGCGTCGATCCTCCTGCCCGAGGAAGGCAGTGGCGACGACATCTTCGGGGTCGAGCTGCGGCGCAGCCTGACCGGGGGACCTCTGGATGTGTCGCTGGGCGTCAAGTTCGGGCGCGACGACGGGTCGCTTCTCGGCTTTGGGAGCGGGTCCGACACCGGCGCCGACCTTGCCGCGCTGACATTGAACCTGACTCACGACGGCGATGCCGGTGGATTCTTCGGCCTCTCGGCCGAAATCGGCGTGGCGGATGTTGGCAAGCCGGCAGTCCTGACCGATGTTGGCCGCGTGGGATACGACAGCTTCGGCGTCACGTTCGGCACCCGCGATGCGCTCACCCTTGGCGACCGCATCGCGTTCGGCGTATCGCTGCCAACGACCGTCACTTCGGGAACGGGCACTGTCCTGCTGCCTGTCAGTCGTGGCGCAGGCCTGCCGGCGGAGATGCGCGCGATCGACGTCGACCTTGCCCCACGCGAACGGCAGGTGGACCTTCGGCTTGGCTACCAGATGCCGGTAGGCAAGCGAAGCGAGCTTGCCCTGGACCTTGTGCATGCCGAGAACTGGGGCAACCGTGCAGGTGCACGGGATACCGGCGGCGCGATCGCGTTCACCTTCCGGTTCTGACTCGCAGTGCTTCTACTGCCCGATGTAACGCGCCAGAGCCGCAGCGGTGCCTTGCGACCAGATCAGGTCGAGCCAGCGCGCGAACGTGCTGGCAAAGCGCGGATCCTCGCCCAGCGTGCCGTAGAAACGCCGCTGTTCCAGCCAGGCCATCGGTCGCAGACGCGCCGAAGCCGCGACCGCGGAAAGGTCGCCCCAGTGCGGATCGTTTGGTTCGATGATCGATCCGTCCTCTCGCGTTCCCTCGCACATGCGCGCCCAAAGCGCCTCGACCAGGGCCAGCCCCTCGACATCCGCACCGGCCGCCAGTCGCTCTCGCACGACCGGCAGAATGAATCCTACATGGCGCGATGACCCGTCAAAGGCCACGCGGCGGGTCGTATCGACGATGGCCGGGTTGGAGAAGCGACGTTCGATCAGCGCGACGTAGTCTTTCGGTGTCATGCCCGGGACCGGCTTGACCTCCGGCGCGATCTCTTCCGCCTCGACCTTGTTGAACAATCCGCGGATCAGCGGGTGGGCCATGCAGCCCGAGATCGTCGCAACCGAAAGGAGCTCGCCCGCGTTGGCGATAACCTGATGACCGCCGTTGAGGATGCGGATCTTCATCGCTTCATAGTCGTGCACGTCGTCGGTAAAGGTCGCACCGACCAGATCCCAATCGGGCCGCCCCGCGCAGAAGTCATCCTCGATCACCCACTGGCGGAAGTTCTCGTGCGTCACCGGGGAACGGTCGTCGATCCCGAGCGAGCGCACGAGCGCAAGTTCGGTCGGGCCTGTGGCCGGCACGATGCAATCGACCATCGAATTCGGAAAACTGCACTCCGCGTCGATCCAGTCGGCCAGATCCGGATCTGAGAGCCGGGCCAGGGACACGACCGTCTGGCGCAGGATCCCGCCGTTGCCCTGAAGGTTGTCACAGCTTTGGCCGGTAAACGGCCCCTGCCCTCGCTCGCGGCGCAGCTTCAGCGCGGCGACCATCGCGCCAAAGGCCGTGCGCGGCCGGTCCGGATGTGCGGCGTCGTGGCGCATGTCGGGGTCACCAGCGTCGAACCCGCCGTCAGCATCGACGTAGTAGCCGCCTTCGGTCACCGTCAGTGACACGATACGGATGGCCGGGTCGGCCATTTGCCGGATCAGGGCGGCGTTGTCCTCCTCGACCGGGACGTAGCCGATCATTGAACCTGTGACTTCTGCCGACACGCCGCCGGGATCGAGTTCGATCAGAGTGGTCAGGCAGTCCTGTGCCAGCAGTCTCCCGCGCTGCGCCGCGTCGGCCGGACGCACGCCGGCTCCGATGATCGCCCAATCATGGCAAAGGCCACGCTCGAAGAGCCGGTGCAGATACCACGCCTGGTGGGCGCGATGAAAATTGCCCAACCCGATGTGGACGATGCCCGGAGTCAGTCGGGACCGGTCATAGGTCGGGCGGCGTATCCCCTCGGGAAGATCGCGCAGACTGGCGTCGGAGAGAGGGATCAGCTCATCCATTGGCCACCATCGACATTATAGGTCTGCGCCACGATGTAGTCGGCCTCCGGCGTGGCTAGAAAGATCGCCATGCCTGTCAGATCCTCCGCCCGGCCCATGCGTCCGTAGGGTACGCCTTCACCGACCTCCTTCTTCTTCTGGCCCGGGGCCTTGCCCTCGTACTTCGCGAAGAAGGCGTCCACGCCGTCCCAGTGTTCGCCGTCCACCACCCCCGGCGCTATGGCATTCACATTGATACCGTGCTTGATGAGATTGAGACCGGCCGACTGCGTCAGGCTGATCACCGCAGCCTTGGTCGCGCAATAGACCGCCACGAGAGGCTCCCCGCGACGCCCAGCCTGGCTGGCCATGTTGATGATCTTGCCGCCCCTGCCCCGTTCGATCATGTGACGCGCCACCGCCTGCATGGTGAAGAGCGTGCCAGCGACGTTGATGTCGAAGACGCGCTGGTAGTCTTCGCGGGTGATCTCGACGATCGGCGCGGCCGTGAAGATCGCCGCGTTGTTCACCAGGATGTCGATGCCCCCGAAGGCCTCAACCGACTTTGCCACCGCCATGTCGATGCTGGCCTGGTCAGTCACGTCCAGACGGACGGCCGCAACAGAGCCACCGAAGGACCCGTTGATCGCCTCGGCCGACGCTTTTGCCCGGTCGATGTCGATATCCCCGATCATGACCCGGCAACCTTCACGGGCGTAGGCCTCCGCGAAGGCCAGCCCAATACCCCGCGCAGCCCCGGTGATAAGGGCCGTCTTTCCATCAAGCCGCTTCATGCGATCCTGAGCCCCTTGGCGTCAAAGCGGTGAATCATGTCCACACGCGGCGCCAGCCGGATCCGGTCGCCATGGCGGAAGTCAACCTCCCCCGGGGCGCGGACTGTCAAGACTTCGGCCAGACCGGTGTCGTGGACATGGAAGAACGTGTCAGACCCCAGGTGCTCGGCCACACCGACGCGCCCTTCCCAGACAGCGCCCGTTTCCACGACATCGACATGTTCAGGCCGTATGCCGATGGTGTGGGCGTCGTGTTTTCTTGCCTCGGGGCCTTCGATGAGGTTCATCTTCGGACTGCCGATGAACCCCGCCACAAACAGGTTCCGCGGCGCGCGATACAGCTCCAGCGGGCTACCCACCTGTTCGATATTGCCGGCGCGCAGGACAACGATCTTGTCGGCCATGGTCATCGCTTCAACCTGGTCGTGGGTGACGTAGATCATCGTGGTCCTGAGCCGCTTGTGCAGCTCGCTGATTTCCAGCCGCATGCCCACACGCAAAGCCGCGTCAAGGTTCGACAGCGGCTCGTCGAACAGGAACGCTGCCGGTTCGCGCACGATGGCGCGGCCGATCGCGACGCGCTGGCGCTGGCCGCCCGAAAGCTGCCCTGGGCGGCGATCCAGGTAGTCGGTCAGGTTCAGAACCTCGGCTGCCTGTTTGACGCGGCGATCCTGCTCGGCCTTGTCAAGTCCGGCCATCCTCAGCGGGAAGGCGATGTTCTTGCGCACGCTCATGTGCGGATAAAGCGCGTAGGACTGGAACACCATCGCCAGACCGCGCTTGGCCGGCGGAATGCTGGTCGCGTCGTCCCCGTCGATACGGACGGTACCCGACGACACGTCCTCGAGCCCGGCGATCAGTCGCAAAAGGGTGGACTTACCACAGCCCGATGGGCCCACGAAGACCGCGAATTCTCCATCCTCGATGGTCAAGTCGAGCGGCGGAATGACCTCGACCGAGCCGAAGCGCTTCGTCACCTTTTCCAGCGTGATCTTTCCCATGAAGGCGTTCTCCTATTTGACCGCGCCGAAGGTAAGGCCGCGCACCAGCTGCTTCTGACTGAACCAGCCCAGGATCAGGATCGGCGCTATGGCCATGGTCGATGCCGCAGACAACTTGGCGTAGAACAGCCCCTCGGGGCTGGAGTAGCTCGCGATGAAGGCGGTGAGCGGCCCGGCGTTCGCCGCAGTCAGGTTCAACGTCCAGAACGCCTCGTTCCACGCCAGGATGAAGTTCAGAAGGATGGTCGAGGCTATTCCCGGCACGGCCATCGGCGTCAGGACGTAGAGGATTTCCGCGCGAAGGGTCGCCCCGTCCATCCGCGCAGCCTCAAGGATCTCTCCCGGGATTTCCTTGAAGTAGGTGTAGAGCATCCAGACGATGATCGGCAGGTTGATCAGCATGAGCACGATCACCAACCCGATCCGCGTGTCGAGCAGGCCGAGTTCAATGAACAGCAGGTAGATCGGATAAAGCACACCCACCGCCGGCAACATCTTGGTCGACAGCATCCACATCAGGATGTCCTTGGTCCGCCGCGACGGCACGAAGGCCATGGACCAGGCTGCCGGCACCGCGACAATGATCCCCAACACGGTTGAACCGCCTGCAATGATGACCGAATTCCACAGGAAGCGCATGTAGTTCGACCGTTCCTGAACGACCGCGTAGTTCTCGAGCGTCCAGTCGAAGAACAGGAACAAGGGCGGGTCGTTGATCGCCTGAGCCTCGGTCTTGAAGCTGGTCAGGATCGTCCAGAGGATCGGGAAGAAGATCAGGAAGCCGACCGCCCAGGCGAGGAGCGTGTTCAGCGTCTTCCGTTGGGTCGTGACTGCGCGGGCCATCGGTCTGTCCTCCTCACGCGTCCAGGTTCTTGCCGACGATCCGCATCAGGAAGATCGCGACGATGTTGGCAAGGATGATGGCGTAAACCCCGCCCGCGCTGCCAAGGCCGACGTTCTGGCTTTCGAGCACGCGCTGGAAGATGAGGTAGGTCAGTGTCCGGGTGCCAAAGGCGCCGCCAGTCGTGACGAAGATCTCGGCAAAGATCGACAGCAGGAAGATCGTCTGGATCAGGATGACGATCGTGATGGCCCGGCTCAGGTGCGGCAGGATGATGAAGCCGAACCGTGCCAGCGGCGAGGCGCCGTCCATCTCGGCAGCCTCCAGCTGCTCGCTGTCCAGCGACTGGATCGCCGTCAGAAGGATCAGCGTCGCGAACGGAAGCCACTGCCATGCCACTATCACCACGATCGAGAAGATCGGCACGTCGGTCAGCCACACCACCGGGTCGGCCCCGAAGAAGCGCCACAAATGGGCCAGAAGGCCGTTGACCGGATCCATGAAGATGTTCTTCCAGACCAGGGCGGACACGGTCGGCATGACGAAGAACGGCGCAATGACCAGAATCCGGACGATGCCCTGCCCCCACATCGGCTGGTCGAGCAGCAGCGCCAGCAGCACGCCCAGAACCACAGTGATCACAAGCACTCCGCCGACGATCACCAGCGTGGTCTGGACGGCGGGCCAAAACGAGCTCGATGTGATGAAGCTGACGTAATTCTCGAACCCGACGAACCCTTGATCGCCGCCGCGCAGGGGCAGGTACTTCCGGAACGAGAACCAGAGGGTCATCGTTAAGGGAACGAGCATCCATCCCAGGAGCAGGATGACGGCTGGGGCCATCATGAGACGGGCGGCCGATCGGGCATGCCGTGTTGCCATGGCGCAGAACCTCCGTGAAGGGGAGCCACATCCCTGAACGGGATATCGTCTCTAGGGATGCATGGCGCGTGTCGGGAGCCGGCAGGCGGACCAGGCCGCCCGCCGGACCCGGGAGGAACGCTTAACGGTAGCCCGCAGCTTCCATCGCTTCGTTCGTGATCTCCTGAGCCTTGGCCAGCGCTTCGTCGATCGACTGCTGTCCGGCGTAGACGGCCGAGAACTCCTGGCTCACCTCGGACGCAATGCCCGCAAACTCCGGGATGGCCGCGAACTGGATGCCAACGTATGGGCTCGGTTCGACGGTGGGGTTGTTCGGGTCGGCCGAAAGGATCGACTGGAGCGTCATCTTGGCGAACGGGATGTCCTTGTAGTTCGGGTTCTCATAGAGCGAGGTCCGCGCACCCGGAGGCACGTTGGCCCAGCCTTCCTTCGAGGCAACCAGCTCGATGTAGTCCTTGGACGTGGCCCATTCGATGAACTGGAGCGCCGCATCCGCCTTGGCCGTGCCGGCTGGAATCGCCAGCGCCCAGGCCCACAGCCAGTTCGACCGTTTGCCAAGGCCGTTATCCGGAGCGAGCGCGAAGCCCACCTTGTCGGCGACCGTCGAGTCGTTGGGGTTGGTCACGAAGGACGCCGCCACGGTCGCGTCGATCCACATGCCGCACTTGCCCTGCTGAAACAGCGACAGGTTCTCGTTGAAGCCATTGGTCGCGTAACCCGCAGGACCGGATTCGTTCATCATGCCGACGAAGAATTCCAGCGTGTCCTTCCACGGCTGGGTGTCGAACTGGGCATTCCAGTCCATGTCGAACCAGCGCGCGCCGAACGAGTTGGACATCGCCGTGATGAAGGCGCCACCTTCGCCCCAGCCGGCCTTGCCACGCAGGCAGATGCCGTTGATGTCGTTGGCGCGGTCGGTCATCGCCGCTGCCGCCTCGCGGATGAACTGCCAGTTGGGGGCTTCCGGCATGGTCAGCCCGGCCTTCTCCATCAGGTCAGTCCGGTACATGATCATCGACGACTCGCCATAGAACGGCGCAGCATAGAGCGTGCCGTCGTGGGAAAGGCCGTTGCGCATCGCAGGCAGAAGGTCGTCTACGTCATAGTCGGCCGACAGGTTGTCGAGCGGCACGAGCCAGCCGTTCTTGCCCCAGATCGGCGTCTCGTACATGCCGATAGTCATGATGTCGAACTGGCCGCCCTTGGTGGTGATGTCGGTCGTCACCCGCTGCCGCAGGACGTTTTCTTCCAGCGTGACCCACTCGACGGTATGGCCAGTCTTCGCGGTGAAGTCGTCGGTCAGACCCTGCATGCGGATCATGTCGCCGTTGTTCACGGTGGCGATTGTCAGCGTCTCGGCCTGGGCGGCAGCCGCCGAAACGAGCGTAAGCGCCGTGGCCGCACGAAGTGCGTTCCTGAGCAACATCCTATCCTCCCTTAACCTGGATGTGCCAGCAGCGTAGCCGCGAAATTGACGCGCAGTCAATAAAAAGTTTACGCGCGCAAATGTTTAATCAGGCGGATTCGCGCAGCACCAACCGCGCCGGAAACAGCGTCTCGGTCCTGGCTTGAAATTTCCCACCGCCTTCAATGAGTTGCAAAAGGCTCTCGACCGCGCGGCCGGACACGCTGTCATAGTCGTGTGCCGCGGTTGTCAGCGACGGACAGGTGAAGCGCGAGAAGGGGTGATCGTCGTTCGAGGCCAGACGCAACGAGCAGTCTGGGGCACGGCCGACTCGAATGCCGAGCTCGCAGCAGGCCGACAGGACCCCGATGGCAAGCCTGTCGTTGCTGCACAGAATGGTGTTTCCCGGTAGGCTCCCTTCACGCAGCACCTTCAGCGCACCCTGTCGTCCGATTTCCTCGAACGCCCATCCTTCACCCTCGACCTGGATCAGAACGGGTTCGAAGCCCAGCCGTTCCATCATCTGGATATAGGCAGTACGGCGCTTGTTGGCGTTCGGGTTCGCAGGCGTGCGCATCTCGAAGAAGGCAGGCGGCTCGCCCGTACGGGTCAGATATTCGACGGTTTGCGACACAAAGCTGAAGTTGTCGGAACCCACGAAGGCCTCACCCATGCCCTCGATATTGCTGTCGAAAAGTACGGTTGGGACATCCCGGCAGAACTTCTCGATCGCGCGCGTGTCCGATGCGCGGCCCAGCGGCGCAAGCAGCACACCCGCAGGCTTGAGCCCGCGAAGGCTGTCCATGATGTCGTTTTCAAGACGTTGCTCACCGTGCGAGCTGAAGAGCATCGGCCAGAAACCTTGTGCGATGCAAAGCTGTTCGATGCGGCGGGCGATTTCGGCGAAGAAAGGGTCGGCCAGGTATGGAACGACGATCCCGACATTCTTGGTCAAGCGGCGGTTTTGATTGATGGCGTAGATATTCGGGCGGTAGTCGTAGCGCTCGAGCGCTCGTTCGATCCGTTCGCGAGTCGAAGGGCGCACACTGTTCGGATCGTGAAAGTATTTCGAGACTGTCGGACGCGAGATTCCCGTGAGGGTGGCGAACTCCTCCATGTTCTTGATCTTGTGTCCGCTCATCTCTCGACCTTCCGTCAGTGTCCGGCAATCACGGCTACCCTGCGCGGGGCACAGCGACATGCCGTCCGCATCTTTCCGCGCGCAAATTTTTTTCCTTTACATTAGGAGGACGCCCGCGCGCGGGTCAAGAATGCGCGCCGAAAGCGTCGCCGCTGCCCACGGGGCGTCAGCCGAACAGGTCGTGGGCCAGTTCCAGCGCCTCGACCAAGGCGTCCACCTCGGCCGTCGTGTTGTAGAGCCCGAAGGACGCGCGGCAGGTCGCGGGAACGCCCAGGTGCTCCATCAGCGGCTGGGCGCAGTGGTGACCGGCGCGCACCGCCACCCCCTTCTTGTCCAAGATCGTCGAGATGTCGTGCGCGTGCGCCGCCCCCGACATGGTGAACGAGAAGATGGCACCCTTGGTGGCCGAGGTCCCCTGCAGGTTCAGCCAATTCAGCCCAGACAGCCGCTCGCGCGCATAGTCACGCAATGTCTCCTCGTGCGCGGCAACGTTCCGCATGCCAAGGCCCATCATGTAGTCCAGCGCCGCGCCCAGCCCGATCTGCTCGACGATGCCGGGGGTGCCGGCCTCGAACTTCATCGGCGGGTCGTTGTAAGTGACATGGTCGCGGGCGACCTCGCGGATCATGTCGCCGCCGCCCATGAAGGGACGCATCTCGGCCATCCGCTCCTTGCGGATGTAGATCGCGCCGGACCCCGAGGGGCCGTAAAGCTTGTGACCGGTGATCGCGTAGAAGTCGCAACCGATGTCGGCGACGTCGACAGGCATGTGAACTGCGGCCTGGCTGCCATCCACCAGCACCGGAACCCCTTGGGCCCGTGCGCCTGTGCAGATCGCCTTCACGTCAACTTTCGTGCCCAAGACGTTGGACATGTGCGTGACCGCGATCAGCTTTGTCCGCGGGCCGATGGCCCCAAGAATGGCGTCGGGCGACAGATCACCCTTCGCGTCGGGCTCGACCCATTTCAGCACCACGCCCTGGCGTTCGCGCAGGAAATGCCAGGGGACGATGTTGGCGTGGTGTTCCATCACGCTCAGCACGATCTCGTCGCCCGCCTCGAACCGCGGCATGGCCCAGCCGTAGGCGACAAGGTTGATCCCCATCGTGGTGCCGGTCGTAAAGACGATCTCTTCCTCGGATGGCGCGCCGAGGAAGCGGGCAATCTTGCCGCGCACGGCCTCGTAGTTCTCGGTGGCCAGGTTCGACAGGTAGTGCAGGCCACGGTGGACGTTGGCGTATTCCATTGAATAGGCCTGCGTGATTGCGTCGATCACGGCCCTGGGCTTCTGCGCCGAAGCACCATTGTCGAGGTAGACCAGCGGCTTGCCGTTCACTTCGCGCGACAGGATCGGGAAGTCGCGTCGGATCAGGTCGACGTCATACATCGGAGAGCACTCCCGGCGTCAGAGGCAGACCCAGCAGGTTTGCCAGAATCGTCAGCACGAAGACGACGGCGAAGAACGAGGCGACGATCCCCACGAGCACCTTGAACCGGTTCTGGAAGCCATGAAGCACCATGATGAAGCTGGTCAGCACCCAGAAGAACCAGATGATCGCGGCAAGACCGATTAGGGGCGCCAGCGGCGGAAGGATCAACAGCGCGACCAACTGCACGATCTGCAGGGCCACAAGCATGATCTGAAGCCAGACCACGATCTTCAATGACTGCTCGAAATCCCCTTTCCCGCCGAAGAAGGCTCCTATCCGGTGGACGGCATGGACCATGATGACCAGCAGGACCGCCTGGACCAGTCCGGCCGCGATCGGATTGTCGCTCATCCAGGCGAAGACCGACTGGGCCGGTGGCAGGAAGAACGACGCGATTTCGGTCAGCAGCACGCTGAGCACGACGACCAGCGCGAAAGCCTGCCACACGACGGCACGCGGCAGGTTCAGCGCCATGGCGCGCCGTCCGCCCTCCATCGGGTCGGTCAGGGTCAGGCGCATCAACGCCCAGACAGGCTCGAGACTGCGATCCATTCCAGGTTCTCCAGAACTGCGCCGTGGCGCAAGGTAGGCCCCGCCATCGGCAGGCTCAAGATGTCCCCAACCCCTCGGCCTCGGCCAGGGCCAGTGTCCAATGCGCCAGAAAGCCCATGAGCAGCACGAGGCCCGTGACAGACAGAGCGGCGCCCGGTCCGATGAAGCCCGCGACCAGCCCGTGCAGCAGAAACAGCGGCACAGACGCCAGCAGCGACCAGAACAGCGCCACCCGCGCCCCGAGCCACGACCCCCGCCCCCCGAACATCCGTGCGAACAGGTGCGACAAAGCCGCGACGCCATAAAGCGCGAGCGGCATGATGAAGACCCACCCCATCAACGCACCTCCGATCCGTGCGTCGAGCGGCACCTCGGGGTAAAGGTAGGCCTCGCGCGACAGCCGGGGCCATTGTGCGACGAAGATCAGTCCGCAGGCCGCCATCAGATAGGCCAGCGCGCGGGCTTCGCTCAGGCCCGCCGCCATCTGCCGCCGCATCGCGGCACGGGGGCCGCGCCAACTGCGGACAAGTTCGGTCGTGACCGCCATTCCCGCCTACCTGCGATGCCGGGAGAGCCAGCCTTCCAGCCGACCCAGGATTTCGGCGCGCAGGCCCTCGTCGTCGATTTCATCCAGCGCCTCGGCGAGGAACGCCAAGACCAGAAGGTCCGTCGCCTCCGATCGCGGCAACCCGCGCGAACGCAGGTAGAACAGCGCCGTCTCATCGATCGCGCCCGAGGTCGAGCCGTGCGAGCACTTGACGTCGTCGGCATAGATTTCGAGCTCCGGCTTCGCAAGGAACTGGCTATCTTCATCGAGGAGCAGCGCCTGGCTGATCTGGTAGCCGTCGGTCTTCTGCGCACCGGGTTTCACAAGGATCTTGCCCTGGAACACGCCCGTTGCGCCATTCCGCAGCACCTTCTTGAATACTTGCCGGCTTTCGCAGCCGACCGCGTCATGGGCCACAAAGACCGTGTCGTCGTGATGGAAGTCTCCATCACCGACGCAGGCACCTGCGACATGGGCCACCGCGTTGTCGCCGACGATCTCGATCACGGTCTCGTTCCGCGTCAGCCGGCCGTTCTTGGTCAGCGTAAAGCTCTTGAAAGTCGCGGCGGAGGCAACGCGCGCGAAGATGTGGGTCGCGGCAAGCCGCTCATGATCGCGGCCCTGGACACGGACGTGGTGGAAGGCTGCGCCGTCGGCCACATCGACTTCGAGACACTTGTTGAATCGCGCCGCCGCCGGCCCAGCCTCGAGAAGGGTCAGCTCGGCGCCCTTCTCGACCCTAACACAATGGTGGAGGATCGCGTCGGAATGATCTGATTCATGAAGATAAAGGATGGATATGGGCCGCGACGCCTTGGCCGTCACGCGTAGCAGAACGCCGTCGCTCGCGAAAGCCGTGTTCAACGCGGCCAGCGGCCGGTGAACCGGGGACTGGCCGCGGGCTTCGAGGATACCGTAGAGGTCACGCGCCCAATGGATGTCACGGGACTGCGCCTCTGCAAGGCGCTCGATCTCGATCCCGGACATGGACAGCTCGTCAGAGGCCTCGGCATCGAACACGCCATCGACGAAGACGATCTTCAACGCGTCAACCTGATCGAAGACCGGCGCCTCACCGGCCTCGACAACCGTCGCCTTCGGAGGTTCGGCCGTCGTGAGCCGTGAGGGGTCCGTGAACCTCCAGTATTCATCACGTCGCCCGGGCAAGCCCATCGTCTCGACCCGGTTGAGCGCCGCCTTGCGTGCTTCGGCCGCCCAGGCGCCGCCGACGGGCAACGTCAGCCCGGCAAGCCGCGCTTCGGTCGTTTCGGTTTTCCGTGCAGGGGCGGCCATCACGCCACCTCCGCAAGGATATCGGCATAGCCGTTCTTTTCGACCTCCAATGCAAGCTCGGGTCCACCCGTCTTGACGATCCGTCCGTCTGCCATGATGTGAACGACATCCGGGGCGATATGATCGAGCAGCCTCTGGTAATGCGTGATGACGAGGAACGCCCGTCCCTCGCTGCGCAGCGCGTTGACGCCCTCGGCCACCAGGCGCATTGCATCGACGTCCAGGCCCGAGTCCGTTTCGTCCAGGATGCACATCTTCGGTTCGAGCATCGCCATCTGGAGGATCTCGTTGCGCTTCTTTTCGCCACCCGAGAAGCCAACATTGACCGGCCGTTTCAGCATCTCGGCGTCGATGTTCAGTGTCCTGGCCTTTTCCCGAACGACCCTGAGGAACTCCGCTGCGCTCATCTCCTCCTCGCCGCGCGCCTTGCGCTGCGCGTTCACCGCCGTGCGCAGGAAGGTCATGTTGCCGACTCCGGGGATCTCGACCGGGTACTGGAAGGCAAGGAACAGGCCCGCGGCGGCGCGTTCTTCCGGCTCCATCCCCAGAAGGTCCTTGCCCTCGAGCGTGGCAGTGCCCTCGGTGACGGCATAGCCCTCGCGACCTGACAGGACATATGACAAGGTCGACTTGCCCGAACCGTTGGGGCCCATGATGGCATGGACTCTGCCGGCCTCGACGGTCAGGTTGACACCCTTGAGGATTGCCTTGTCCTCTTCTTCAAGTTTGACGTGCAGGTTCCTGATTTCCAGCATCTTTTCCTCTCTCAAACGACAAAGGCCGGCGTCGCCCCAAAGGGGCGCACCGGCGATTTCAGGGTTGCGTGAAGGTGGGCTGGCGCGGCGCTTATGCGTCGGTGCGCGACAGCCCGGTCAAGACTTCGGCCACATGCGCCTCCGAATAGATCATTCCGAACACCTCGGGCGCTCGTGCAACGGCGCCGGGTTCGAACAGGAACATGGCCAGCGCCCCGGCCAACGCTGCACGATACAGCGCCGGAGAATTGAGCCGAAACACCGCCCGAAGCACCGCAAGCGCGATCAGCGCCAACGGGACCTGAAGCAATCCTATTCCGGCGAGGTCCAGCACCTCGGGCGGAAGCGCCATCGGCAGCTGCGGCAGATGAAACTCCGCAGCGCGACCGCCAAGGACAGCCAGGGCCCCTGCGGCCAGCGCGATCGGAAGTCGCAGCACCTGTCCCATGAAGGACGGCCCTTGCAGGACGACTCCGTTCTCCTTGACGGCGTGACCCTTGGATTTCTTGCCCGATACAGCCTCCTCCACCGGGCCGATGTAGACATGATGCGTGGTATTCACGCCACCGGCAGAGATCCTCGACAAACGATCCTTGAACACTTGCTGCTGCAGCGGAGTGCCGATCATCGCACCCATGACACTCTCCGGTCCTCTCGTACAGGACTGAGCGTGACACAGGAGGATGGCCGAAAAGGGGCGCGCGCATGGTCAAACCCGGGCTCAACGGACCGAAACAGCCGTTCCAGAGGCAGAAACCATCAACATATTGTTGATGACTTCGTAATCGAGGTCCACGCCCACGACCGCATTGGCTCCCAGACGAACGGCCTCGGCCTCCATTTCCTCCAGCGCAACGCGGCGTGCCTTGCCCAGTTCTTCCTCGTATGCGGCCGACCGGCCACCAACGATATCGCGAATTCCGGCGAACAGGTCGCGGAAGATGTTTGCACCCAGGATCGCTTCGCCCGTCACGATCCCGTGGTACTGGGCAATCGACTTTCCTTCGATCGACGGCGTAGTTGTGACGATCATCCTGCGTTCCTTCCCCCTATCTTGAGCCACGTCGCCAGGCAATCAGCTCGTCGCGCAGTCGCGCCGCGGCCATGGTGGCGATATCGTCGATGTCGGCGTCCTCCATGACACGGATCGCGTCGCGCACCTGGCGCAGGTATGCTGTGCGCGCCGTCATCCGCATCGCCAGCGCTCGCTTGAACGACGCCCGCCCGTGCACCGGATGGACGATGCGCGGCCCGGTCCCATCGAGCTGTTCGAGAAGGATGTCGGGGCTGGGCGAGAACTGCGTCGAGGCGAACCACTCAGGCGCAACATCCTCAAAGCTCCGCGACGACAGAGCGGCATCGGCGAGGACATGCGAAAAGACGAAGATCTCGTCATTCACATAGAACCTGGGCGCGATGTCCCTGCCCGGATAGTCGCGCCTGAGCCTGGCGAGCTTGTCGATTGCCCGCCCTGAGAGACAGGTCAGAGCGAAAAGCGCGCGCAAGTGTGTAACGCCTGGCAGGCCGCGCTTGAAAGCAACGTCCGGGTCTACTGGCCCGATATCGTGTCCCAATGCATCTGCTTCTTCGGACAGGAAAGTGGCAAAGAATTCCGACGCAGCGCCGACGAAATGCACGTCCGGTTCGATCAGCCAGTAGTGACTGTAGCCCGGGCGCGCTGCACGTAGCGCATAGAAGGCATAATCGCCACAACGCCAGCCGTAGTCCGGGACGATACGCAGCCCGAGGGCGGAAACCACCGCGTCATCCAGATCGACGACATCGAGCGGCGGCACGAACCCCTTCGGACGATTGTGGAACACGACTACAAGATCGTGCCCGGGCACCTCGCGCAGCGCGTCGAGAAGGCGATCCTCCTCCTCGGTCCAGCGGTGAGTGCGAATGGCGATCAACGGGCGCATAACGCTACTGACGCCTCCATTCAGCCGGAAGGAGAGCGACATACTCTTCGACCGCTGAATCCGTCACTGCTTCGCGCCGCGCCAGTTCCTCAAGGCAGAACAGCGCGAGCGATGGACTCTGCATCACGCCCTCAGCAAGGATCGCAAGCCGGTACAGCTGGTCGTTCGATACCGCGTCGAGCCGCGTGAGGTCGCGGATGTAAAGTGCGTCGCCATCGACGACCTGTCGGAAAGTGCGCCGGCGTAGAGCGCCTTGTCGCGAGGACCGCAGCGCCATGCGCTTGAGGAACACGAAGTCATGGAACATGAAGCCTTGCCGCGACAGCTCCTGGTCGAGCGCACCGAAGGACGGCTCACCCTGATAGATCGGCAGCAGACGGACCTCGGTCATCACTGCCGCAGCACCCGCCAGCTTGCCTGCCCCGTTCGCGATGATGGACAACTCGCTTCCCTGAACATCGATCTTCAGGAAGTCTACCGGCGCGACCTCCGCAAGGTCGTCAAGTCGCCGGGTCGCGACGTCGATCCGCCCGCTTTCGCGCGTCTGCCGGGCGATGCCCAATAGTGCCGCAGCCTCCGGCCGGATCGGAAAAACCGACGCGAAGCCGCTTCCGCGATAGAGGTGAAGCGTCGCCGTTCCGCCATCGCCAAGCGCAAGTGGCAGGTAAGTTTCAGCCGGGGTTTTCTTTGCGTTGAGCTGCGCCAGAGCCTCGGGCTGCGGCTCGAATCCCGTTACCGTCGCGTAGCCTCGATCGAGCAGCCTCCGGTAAGGCGCCTCGCCCTCGACCGGGTTGGCGCCCACGTCGACGACGTGCAGGGGCCGCGCGCCCTGTCCCCAGGCGGCCCACAGGTGGCCAAGAGCATCCCTGACAGACACGGTGTCCATCACTGATCCTCGGCCGGAGCTTGACGGGCTACAAGGCCGGCACCGACGGGGATGCAACGAGTCCTTGCCAGGCTGTGAGACGAAACCATGTTCATCACGAACCTCAGGAAAGGTCCACGACGGCCAAGCCGTCCGTCATGCCCAGGAACGCGCCAATGGGAAACCACGATGGCTTGGATCTTCCGCCGGGCTCGGACCTGACAGCCGTTCTCGCGAACCAGGACGGAGTGATGAGGGCCCATCCGACAGAACGCACCGCGACCGCACCGCCAAGCAAGCCCGGCGTCCCGCTTTCGCAGTTCGACTGCGGAGCCATGTCCGATATCCGCTGGATGCCACTGAAAAGGCCGACAACCACCGCCGAGCAGATTGCCCCCCAGACCGCCCGCGATTGTTGGAACGACCGCCATTTCTCGGCTTGCAGCGCGGGGGCCCCAGGCACGACCGTCGCTACGGCGGCGGACTTGCCGCCGATACTGCCAGGCCGTTGTTGGAAGTCTTCGTGGCCCATCAGCCAACACTGCCTTCCAGGCTGATCGCGACCAGGCTCTGCGCCTCCATCGCGAATTCCATCGGCAGGGCCTGCAGCACCTCCTTGCAGAAACCGTTGACGACGAGCGCCACGGCCTCCTCCTCGTCCATGCCGCGCTGGCGGCAATAGAACAGCTGGTCCTCGTCCACCTTGGAGGTCGTCGCCTCATGCTCCACGCGGGAGGAGTTGTTCTTCACCTCGATGTAGGGAACCGTATGCGCTCCGCACTGGTCGCCAATGAGCAAGCTGTCGCATTGCGTGTAGTTGCGGCTGCCGGTGGCCTTGGGGTGAATCGACACCAGCCCGCGGTAAGTATTCTGCGCACGACCCGCACTGATCCCCTTCGACACGATCCGCGACCGGGTGTTCTTGCCCAGGTGCACCATCTTGGTGCCCGTGTCGGCCTGCTGGAGGTTGTTGGCGATGGCGATGGAATAGAATTCGCCCTGACTCTCCTCGCCGCGCAGGATGCACGAGGGGTATTTCCACGTGATCGCGCTACCGGTCTCGACCTGCGTCCACATCACCTTCGACCGCGCGCCGCGGCAGTCCGCACGCTTGGTGACGAAGTTGTAGATGCCGCCCTTGCCTTCCTCGTCGCCGGGGAACCAGTTCTGCACCGTGGAGTACTTGATCTCGGCATCGTCCAGCGCGACGAGTTCGACAACCGCGGCGTGCAGCTGCGCGGTCTCGCGCTTGGGCGCGGTGCAGCCTTCAAGGTAGCTCACGTAGCTACCCTTGTCGGCGATGATCAGCGTGCGCTCGAACTGACCGGTGTTCTCGGCGTTGATGCGGAAGTATGTGCTGAGTTCCATCGGGCAGCGCACGCCCGGCGGTACATAGACGAAGGATCCGTCCGAAAAGACCGCCGAGTTCAGCGTGGCGAAGAAGTTGTCCGACTGCGGCACAACGCTTCCGAGATACTTCTTCACGAGCTCGGGGTGCTCTCTGATTGCCTCGGAGATCGAACAGAAGATCACCCCGGCCTTCGCGAGTTCGGCCTTGAAGGTCGTGCCGACGCTGACGCTGTCGAAGACGGCGTCGACGGCGACCTTGCGGCCCTCGACCGGCGCTTCGCCCGCGCCCTCGACGCCCGCGAGAATCATCTGCTCCTTCAGCGGGATCCCGAGCTTTTCGTAGGTCGCAAGCAGCTTGGGGTCGACCTCGTCCAGGCTCTTCGGCCTTTCGGCCATGCTCTTGGGCTTGGCATAGTAGTACTGGTCCTGGTAGTCGATCTTTGGATAGCGGACCATCGCCCAAGTCGGCTCTTCCATCTGCTGCCAGCGCCGAAACGCCTGAAGACGCCACTCGGTCATCCACTCCGGCTCGCCGTTCTTTCCGCTGATCAGGCGGACGATATCCTCGTTCAGGCCCTTGGGCGCGTATTCGGTCTCGATCTCGGTTTCCCAGCCGTACTTGTACTTGCCCATCGACTGGACAGCCTCGACCGTCTCGCGGTCGACGCCGTCGCGGATCTCGGTGTCCAGTGCAGCCATCGTCCTCACCTTCTTCTTGTTCTGCGAACCCAAGCCCGGTCTCTCAGGCTGCGGTCCGCCGTTTCCTGAGCGCTGCCGCCCAGGCGGCGGCAAAGCGCAATACGTCCTCTTCCGTCGTCGCGGGGCCCAGCGATACCCGCACCGCCGAGCGCGCAACTTCGGGAGCCAACCCCATGGCGAGCAGTACCCTGCTTTCGCGCACCTTGCCCGACGAACACGCCGATCCAGCGGAAATCGCAAACCCCGCAAGGTCCATCTGCATCACCTGCGTTTCGCCCTTCCATCCGGGGGTCGCGAAGCACGAGGTGTTGGGGAGCCGCGAAACCTCTTTCCCGACAAAAATAGTATCGCCGCTTTCGGCTTCCAGCGCGTTTTCTAGAATATTTCTAAGTTGTGCAACCTCGTCCCACACGCCCGAAGCCAGATCGCGCTGCGCCGACTCTGCCGCCGCACCGAAGCCAGCAATACCCGCCACGTTCTCGGTGCCAGACCTTCGCCCCAGTTCCTGTCCGCCCCCGATCGCGAGCGCAGGGATGTCCAGCCCTTCGCGCACGATCAGGGCGCCCACACCCTTCGGTCCGCCAAGCTTGTGTGCCGACAACACAGCGAGATCCGCCCCGCTCCAGCCGAAGGAGAAGGGGATGCGCCCCACTGCCTGCGTCACGTCCAGAAGCAGCCAGTCGCAGCGCGCCGCGCCATAGGGCCAGCGCCCGTCGACCCTTTCCGGCGGTTCGGTCACCACCCCAGTCTCGCTGTTGGCCAGACCCATCGCAAGCGTATGGCCCGGGCCAGTCTCGTTCCCGGCCAGAGGCCCGAGATCAAGATGGCTCCAAAGCGCATCGTGTGCCGTCTTGTCCACGCACACGGCATGTCCACCAGGTAGCCGCGAAAGCACCATCGCGGCTTCCGTCGCGCCCGAGGTGAAGACCACCTCGCCCGGCTTGCAGCCCACCGCCGCCGCCACCTGCTCGCGCGCGCGCTCGACCGTCGCCTTGGCCGCACGGCCCTCGGCATGGACCGACGAGGGATTGCCGACGAGGTCCAGCGCCCCGCACATTGCCGCCCGCGCCTCAGGTCTCAGGGGGGCCGTCGCGTTCCAGTCAAGATAGACGCGCGAGTTCATGCCCCCTTCCCCGCGTTCCCAATACCCTCGGGCGGAGCACCAAGGGCGCGCGGCGGGCAGAGCGCCCCCCGTACGGCAATCGGTGCCGGGTGTGCGTTCACGGCTCATCCACCACGGTGAACAACGTCGGCACCGCCGGACAGGGCGTCAGGTCGTTGCGCGCGACGTCCGACAGCCGGGTCTGGTGCAGAAAGACATAGACATGCGCGCTGAGGCTTTCCCAAAGGCGGTTCGTCATGCTCTGCGCCCGAGTTCCCGAATGCGCCCCCGTCGCTCCCGCCCCTTCGTGAAGCGCGCTCACGGTCTCGTCCACGGCCTCCAGGATCTCGCTGATCCGGATCGCCTCGGCCGGACGGGACAGACGGTAGCCTCCGCCGGGGCCGCGCACCGAATCCACCAGTCCTGCGCGGCGCAGCTTGACGAAGAGCTGTTCGAGATATGGCAGCGAAATGTCCTGCCGCTTCGAGATTTCCGCGAGCGACACAAGCGCATCGGCCGGCTGATACGCCAGGTCCGTCAGCGCAACCATCGCATACCGCCCCTTGGTGCTGAGTTTCATCGGTCACCCCCGCCAAATCCGTTGACTGCCGCAAGCGGGTTGCTTACTTCCCTACCCGGTCGGGCGGCACGCCCGGTTTAGAATCCTTCTAATTTGCCCGAGCGAATTCGTCAAGAAACGCCGGCAGGATACAAGAGGCGGCAGCATGCCCGAGGTGATTTTCCCCGGACCGGAAGGACGACTCGAAGGGCGCTATCACCCGCAGAAAGACCGTGACGCTCCGATCGCCATCGTGCTGCATCCGCATCCGCAGTTCGGCGGCACGATGAACAATCGCGTGGTCTACAACCTGCACTACGCCTTCTACAATATGGGCTTCACGGTGCTGCGATTCAATTTCCGCGGCGTGGGGCGGAGCCAGGGGGAATACGACCAGGGAATCGGCGAACTGTCCGATGCAGCCTCGGCGCTGGACTATCTCCAGTCGATGAACCAGAACGCCAAGCACTGCTGGGTCGCGGGGTTTTCCTTCGGTGCCTGGATCGGCATGCAGTTGCTCATGCGGCGCCCCGAGATCTCCGGATTCATCTCCGTCGCTCCGCCCGCGAACATGTACGACTTTTCGTTCTTGGCGCCCTGCCCCGCCTCGGGGCTGATCATCAACGGCACCGCCGACCGGGTCGCGCCTCCCAAGGACATCAAGAGCCTCGTCGACAAGCTGCACGAACAGAAGGGCATCACGATCACCCACAAGGAGATCGAGGGCGCGGGCCACTTCTTCGAGGAGCCGCACATGGAGGCGCTGATCGGCGAGGTGGACGCCTACGTGCGTCGCCGCCTGACCGAAAGCAGCCGCTAAGGTCCGTGCATGGCGGGCAGTTCCGCCACCGAAGCGAGCTGGATCATCGGCAAGGCGCGCGATCTCAGCCCAGCGAGGTCACCCAAAGGATCGTCGCGTCCTCCTCCGAGGTCGAGACGACATTGTGGCCCATCGATGCATCATAATAGGCGCTGTCGCCCCGGCGCATGTCCACAGGTTCATAGAACTCCGTGTAGAGCCGGATGGTGCCGGTAAGGACCAGCAGGAATTCCTCGCCGTCGTGACGGACCCATCCATCGAACTCGTCAAGACTGCGGGCCCGCACACGCGCGCGATACGGCAACATCTTCTTGCGGGTCAGGTTGCCCGCCAGAAGCTCGTGCTCGTAGGTCGCCGTCGGATGGGCCGCCCCCTCGCCTGCCTTGGTAACGGCGATGCGCCCCGTCACCTCGGTCCGTTCGGGCGGCGTGAAGAGCTGCGGCACCGAAATTCCCAGTCCAACTGCCAGTTTCCGCAGCGCGTCGTAAGTCGGCGACATCTGCCCGTTCTCGATCTTGGAAAGCGTCGAACGCGCAAGCCCTGCTGCCTGCGCGGCTTGTTCCAAGGTCCAGTTGCGCGACTTGCGCAGCGCGCGGACTCGCTGACCGAGGTCGAGCGGCGGAGGCAACTCGGCAGAGGCGCCTTCGCGGGCAATGCGGATGATCGCGGGCTGGTCGGGGCTCATGCGCCCAGATAGCGTGTCATTGCGCAGGCTTGCAACTGCTGCCGCCCGAGCATACGCCCGTCGAAATGCTATCCGTCATGGAGACCGTCCTCTGGCCCACCCCGCCCGCGCAGTTCAACCTCGCGGATCATGTCCTGTCGCGGTCAGATGCCCTGGCCGACAAGATCGCGTTGGCGATCGTTGGGCCGGCACGGGCCGAACGGTGGAGCTTTGGTCGGCTCAAGGCGGCGGTCCTGGGCACGGGGACGGGCCTTCTGCGGGAGGGGGTAGCGCCAGGTGACCGTGTCCTGCTGCGCCTTGGGAACACCTCGGCCTTTCCGGTCGCCTTCCTCGCCTGCGTCGCGATCGGCGCAATCCCCGTTCCGATGTCCGCAGCGCTGACCGCGCGCGAGATCGCCGCCATCCTCGACCTGATTTCCCCGCTGACCTGCCCCCCGGAAGTTCCCTCGCTGTGATGTAGAGTCTGCCCAACCTGAGAAGGAGCAGACGAGATGAGGAAAAGCCGTT